>Ga0315297_10001763_pt1 | contig 13521 bp, 11 predicted proteins | sample YL17G15_0_MG_FD_203628 | JGI IMG/M metagenome (GOLD analysis project Ga0315297, IMG submission 203628) | Sediment microbial communities from Yellowstone Lake, YNP, Wyoming, USA - YL17G15_0 | ecosystem: Environmental > Aquatic > Freshwater > Lake > Sediment | place: USA: Wyoming | collected... | reverse complement strand
GTGGCCTCCTTCACCCCCCAAGAGCGAAAGCAGCTTGCCGGCATGTCCTCCATGGACCGCGCCAAGGCCCTCATCGCCCGGCGCGACGAATTGGTCAGCCAGGGCAAGCTCCAACTCCAGCTTGCCACCCAGCCGACGACCGCCCCGGCGAAGTAATCTCTTCAACGCCCACGGAAACCCCAGCGTCCGCGGTGCGCAGAAGATTCATAGGTCCCATAGGACATATAAGACATATAAGTCCCATAGGGCCCATAGGGCCTATAGCCAATGAGCCTGCTTGTTTGTCGGCAGGTACCACAGGCGCACGATTCCCGATCTTTGCTGCGAATCCCCCCCAACTGCCGATATAAGGATGATGGGCCTTCTGGAGTGACAGTGCCGCCGGTGCCCTCACCGGCGTTCTTCGCTTTGGAGCCCGGGAGAACCCGACGGTGGTTATGCGCATTGGCAAAGCGGCGGCGTTTCTGGCCAAGCTGGCTGTTACGGCCGGGCTGGGCTGGTGGGTGGTTTCCGGTGTGTCGTGGCACGACTACGTCGTCGACCGCGACGGGCGGCATCTGCGCGCGTGGGACCAGCGTGACGGGCAGGTTCTCGTGGCCTTGCCGGGCCGGGAGGCGGCCTGGCATCCTGCGGCCGAGTTCCGGGCCGCGGGCGGAGCGGCCGAGTTCCGCGACGCCGGCGGGCAGGTCGTTCACCCCGGCATGTCGCGCGTGCTGGGGCGGATTCGCCCGGCCTTCTTCATTTTCGCCGCGGTCATCATTGCGGGGCAGCTTACCCTCATGGGCGTCCGCTGGTGGTACCTGATGCGCCGCGAGTCGCTGGGCGTGGGCCTCTGGACAACGATCCGGCTGATGTACGTGGGGCACTTCTTCAACTTTTTCCTGCCCGGCGCGACCGGGGGCGACGTGGTCCGCGCGTACCTGGTCACGCGCCGCACCACTGCCCGAACGGTGGCGGTGGCGACGGTCCTGCTTGACCGCTTCGTCGGCCTGGCGGGCATGGCCGCGCTGGCCGGCGTGATGGCGCTGGCTACCTGGCGCAGCGAGCAGACCCACAGGGCGGCCGGGGCGATAGCCGCGATCCTCGCGGTCATCCTCGTCGCCGGCCTGGTGCTCTTCAGCCGGCGCATCGGGCGGCTGGTGGGGCTGGAGCGCCTCATACCCCGCCTGCCGAAGGCGGAGAACTTCCGCCTGGCCATTGCCACGCTTCAGCATCTGCCGCGCTGCCCAAGGGACGCCGCTGTCGTCGGGGCAATGACGCTCGGCGTGCATCTGCTGCTGGCCGGCGGCATCGCCTGCCTGGGCCTGGCCCTTGAGTTGCCCACCGGCATCGCGCTCTACTTCCTCTTCGTGCCGGTAATCTACATTCTCGCCGCCATTCCCGTCAGCATCGGCGGGCTGGGGCTTGTGGAGGGCATGTACGTCCTGTTTTTCGCGGGCGGCCCCGGCGCGGACAGCTCGGCCTTGCTTGCCTTGGCGCTTCTTGCGCGGCTGACTCCGATGTTGCTCTCGCTGCCGGGGTTGGTATTCTGGCTGGGTGAGAAGGGCCCGAAGGCCCGGGCCGGCTCTGGAGAAACCGCGTGACGGCAGAGGATAACCCGCCGCGGCGGAAGTACGCGCTGAGCGTCTTCTACCCGTGCTACAACGAGCAGGACAACATCCGCCGCGTGGTCGGCGAGGCGTTGGCGTTTCTGCCGGCCGTCAGCGACGATTTTGAGATCATCCTCGTCGACGACGGCAGCCGGGACCGCACCGGCGCGATCATTGACGAGCTCGCCGCCGGGGATCCGCGCATCCGCGGCGTGCATCACCCGGCCAACCGCGGTTACGGCGCGGCCCTTGCCAGCGGATTTCGCGCGGCCACGAAGGAGCTGGTCTTCTACACCGACGGCGACGGGCAGTTCGACATAACCGAGATGCCCGGACTGCTGGACTTGATCGACCGCTACGACATCGTCAGCGGCTGTCGCGGTCGCAGACAGGACAGCCTGATCCGCCGGCTCAACGCCTGGCTGTGGGGCCGGCTCGTGACGTGGCTGCTGGGCTTTCGCTGCCGGGACGTCGACAGCGCGTTCAAGCTTTATCGCCGGGAGATTTTCGACCGCATCGACATGAAGTCAACCGGCGCGCTGATCGACGCGGAGATTCTCGCCCGCAGCGTCCGCGCCGGCTACAGTCTGACGGAAGTGCCCGTCAGCCACCGCCCCCGCATTGCCGGCCGGCAGACGGGGGCCAAACTCAGCGTGATCCTGCGGGCATTCAGGGAGCTTCTGTGCCTGCGAAAGGAGATTGTCTCAGATGACAGACGAGATTCGTAACCGTTTCGACGCCGCCGCCCGGACGATTCAGGACACGGGGCGGGTCCTTGCGGGCCAGATTGCCAGGGCCGTCGAGCTGATTGTCGAGAGCTACCGCGGCGGCGGGGGGGTGCTGCTGTTCGGCAACGGTGGGTCCGCGGCCGATGCCCAGCACGTCGCCGGCGAGCTTGTCGGACGGTTCCTGAAAGAGCGACGCGCCCTGCGCGCCGTGGCGCTTACCGCCGATGCCGCGGTGCTTACGAGCCTTGCCAACGACTACGGCTACGAGGCGGTATTCGCACGGCAGATCGAGGCCCTTGGCCGGGCCGGGGACGTCGCGATCGCCATCAGCACGTCGGGCAACTCCCCCAACGTGGTGGCCGGGCTGGCAAAGGCGCGCGAGCTTGGCATGGCTACAATCGCCCTTACCGGCGCCGGCGGCGGCGCCTGCGCCGCGCTGGCCGACGTCCTGCTGGCTGTGCCGGAAACCCACACCCCGGCAGTCCAGCAGGCCCACCAGGTAATCTATCACGTCCTGTGCGAGATGGTGGAACGAGACGCCTGCTCTGAAGAAAGTAGTAGCCGGTAGCCGGGGAAAGAAAACGGCGGAACCAGGAATAGCGAAAAAGCGGAACCCGGTATTGGGAACCGGGAATCCGTAGTTGCCCTTGTTGAGGTCTGTTCGCTTTAGCGAGCAGGGGCGCCCGTCACGAGCCCCTTGGCGATATCGCCGCCAAGGCGTATAATCGAGGGACGTTGGAGGATATTAGCGTGATCCGACACGACTGGAGTAGAGTGGCCATTGCCATCGCGTGCGCGACCGCGATGATGGCGGTGCTGCTGGCGGCGGCGCGTCCGGCCACGGCACAGCGGCAGATCTCCGCCGATGTCTATCTCGACAAGGCCCTTGGCATGTGGTTTGGCGAGTTGATCGGAAACTACGCCGGCAGGCCTCGCGAGGGCTACGTTGTCCGCGGCGGGCTTGTATACGACGTCGCCTGGAACACCGTCCTGGCCACCAACCCCTGGGTCGCCGACGATGACACGAGCTTCGAGTACATGTATGTCAGCCTGCTGGGCCAAAGTGCCAGCCCGGACTCCACCCATATCCGCGATGCCTGGGTGGCCAACATTCCAGCCACGTCGGTTTACATCGCCAACAGGCAGGCACGCTGGCTGATGGATGCGCCGCCGACGGGCAAGAGCCTCAGCCCGCCGGAGACAGGGTCTTTCCGCAACAACATGCATGCCGCCGCCATCGACTCGCAGATAACCACCGAGAGCCTCGGTTCCCTTGCACCGGGCATGCGCCAGCGGGCGGCGGACCTATCGGGCACTTTTGCCGGCGTGTCCAACGAGGGTTTCAGCGTCCACGCGGCGCAGTTCTACGCCGCCATGTACGCCGACGCCGCGACAAAGTCCAACGTGGTGACCATCATTGACGATGCCCTTGCAGTTGTGCCGCGGAGTTCGCGGACCTACCAGGTCATCGACGCCGTGCGGACATTCCGCTCGAATCAGGCGGACCCCACGGACCCCAACGCCTGGCGAGCCTGCCAGACGATGCTCTACGACAGCTACGGCTCGGCCGCCGGCAGCAAAGGTCGATACCGCGGCTGGACCGAGTCCACCGTCAACGTCGGCCTGACTACGATGGCCCTGCTCTACGGCGGGGGCGACTTCAAGCGGACGGTCGAGATCGGCGTGCTGGGCGGTTACGACGCCGACTGCAACCCCGCCACTGCCGCCGGCCTGCTGGGAATGATAAAGGGCTACCAGGGGCCAGGCGGCGGTGGTGGCATTCTGGCCGAACTGAAGGCGATCACGGGGAACACGTCGTACACCCCGTCGGACGTCTACAACGTGCTCGGCTCGATTACCACCGTCACGCAGGTTGCCCAGCTTTTCGCGGCCGCGGCCGAGATGCAGATCATCGCCGCCGGCGGATCGGTCGTCGGCGATGGCGCCCGGAAGGTATACAATCTGCCCGACGACGTCGCGCCTACGCCGATCGAGAGGCCCAACCCCATCGGCCCCGGCGGGCTGGTCGGACGGGTGCTCGCCGCCGGCGGGACGGTGAGCGTGTCAGCCAGCGTGGCGTTCGTCAACACGGCCCCGGACCGCCAGAACCTAGCGGCCATCATCGACGGCATAACCGACGTCAGCTACAACGGCTACAGCCCGTACTGGACCAAGGACACCATCATAGCCCAGCCGGCGGGGGGGGACTGGTATGCACTGAGCTTTCAGCGCGACATGACGTTCAACAAGGTCATCTATTACGAGGGTGACATCGATTATAACGGTATCAACGCCAACCCGCGAACGGTCCTGCCCTACGGCGGATTTTTCGAGGACCTGACTGTCGAGGTCTTTCGCGGCGGGCAGTGGCAGGCTGTGACGGGCCTGGCGTTCAGCGAGGCTCTCGACCCCAACTCCTACTACCAGACCATAGAGATGGCGTTTGAGCCGATCGCGGGATCGGCCGTGCGGATCCGAGGCAATGCCGGCGGCACGGAGCAGTTCACCACCATCGTCGAGATCGAGGCCTACGGCGCGATGGGCATCGCCGGCGACTGCAACGAGGATGGCGTCGTCGATGTCGCCGACTATATTGCTCTGAAGAGCCGCATGGGCCAAGAGTCGGCTGCCACGTGGGCTGTCGGCGACTTCAACTTCGACGGCGACGTGGACTGGGCCGACCTTCAGGAACTGATGGCCAACTTCGGCACCCGCTGCCCCGGTACGGCGCCGGCGGCCCCGGAGCCCGGCTCCGTCATGTTGCTCATGTTCGGCGCGGCGGCGCTGCTCCGCCGCCAAGGCCAAGGCGGACAAGTCCGGCGGCGAGCCATTATCGGCAGGACCAGTCGATAAATACTACGCCGCGGCAAGCCCGGCGGCCTGCCTTCGCTGAAGCTACGGCAGGCAGGCGCTTGGCCTGCTGGCCCTGGGGTAAATAGGGACGCTAACCATTTAGGGACGCTAACCATTTATTAGGGCAGATTCAACTATGAGATGATCCAGGTCCTCCAGCGTTAACGTCGCAGCGGGGCGCCCTGGCGGAAATCTCGCGGGACGCGGCGGTAGATATCCAGCATCCGCCGGGCGGTATCCAGCCAACCGAAGCGCCCGGCGTGGGCCAGACCCGCCTCGATGCGCCGCTGCCGGTTGCCTGCCGACTCCTCCAGCAGTTCCGCCACAGCACAGCCCCGCCGGACATTTCCTACAGCAACTACTGCTACTACATCCAGGCCCTGGCTCGCGCGTGTGGACGATGACGATCACAAGTCGCCACCCGGCGGGGGTGCGATCTTGATGACGCGGGCGGGGATGCCGACGGCGGTCGCGTGGTCGGGGAGGTCGGAGAGGACCACCGCGCCGGCGCCGATGGTGACGTTGGAGCCTATGTGGAGCTTGTCGATGACGATGGCGCCGAGGCCGACGTGGGTGAAGTCGCCGATGGTGACGCGGCCGGCGAGGCGCGCGCCGGGGCTGATGTGGCAGTAGCGGCCCAGGAGGCATTCGTGCTCGACGATGGCGCCACTGTTAATGATGGCGCCGTCGCCGACGCGGACCTCGGTGCAAAGGAGGGAGTTGGTGCAGATGGTCACGTGAGAGCCCAGCTCGACGAGGTCTTCGCGGATGCTGCGGGGGTGGACAAGGGAAACCAGGCGTGCGGCGGGGTTGGCGGCGAGGATCGCCCCGGCGGTGCGATGGCGCAGGCGGTTGTCGCCGATGGCGACGGCGATGGAGGGGGCGTGCAGGGCCGACAAGTAGGACAAGCCGCCCAGGACGGGCAGGCCGAGGATTTCGGCCGCGCCCGTGGGGGTTCCCGTGGCGTCGAGGAAGCCGGCCAGGGGGATGTCCAGGGCGCGGGCGATGGAGGCGGCCACGTGGGCCTGCCCGCCCAGGCCGACGATCAGCAGGGCAGCGGGTTGGTGGGTCATGGGTGCGGCTCCTTGGCCGGTGCCGGCCGGGCGGCGCGGGCCAGGACGGCCATGTATTCATCGGCCACCTGGTCCCAGGTGCGACGCTGCAATTGCTCGAAGAGGGGCCTCTGGGCCTGCAGGAGTTCATACCGGTGGGCGAGCGCCCAATCGATGCGGTCGGCGATGGCGGCCGGGTCGGCCGGGTCGAAGAGCATCAGGCCGGCCAGCGGGGGGCCGATGACATCCCGCGTGGCGGGGATATCGCTCATGACGACGGGGGTACCGACGGAGAGGCTTTCGGAGAAGGGGAAGGGAAAGCCGCCCTCGGAGAGGGTGGGGACGACGGACAGTTCGGCCAGGAGGTAGAAGGCTGCGTGGACGTCGGGGGGCAGGTCGTAGAGGGAAAGCACGTCGAGTTCGAGGCGTCGGGAGCGGAGGAAGCCGCACAGGTCGCGCTGCCCTTCGTGGAGGCGGCCGGTGATGACGAGCTTGACGTTGCGGTACTTCCGGCGGAGGAGGGTTTCGTAGGCGAGAAAGAGGTTGAGGTAGTTCTTGTGGGGGCGGATCTGGGAGGAGACGAAGAGGTAGCGGACTTCGTCGAAGGGGAAGTCGTACAGGTAGCCTTCGGGCAGGAAGGGCGTCCATGTGGGCCTGCGGTCGTATTGACGCAGGAAGGCGTGGATGGCCGCCAGGGCGGCCCGGCGGCGGTCGGGACCGGCGGGCAGGAAGGAGTCGACGAGCATCGGGGCGTGCGGGATGACGTGGGCGTTGGCGGGTGGGACGCCGAGGTATTCGACGACGTGCCTGTCGCGGACGTAGGGCAGGTAGGAGATGGTGGCGGCGGCCCCGGCGACGACGGAGCGGATGGTCTCGTCGGAGATGCCGGCGTGGGCGTAGAGGTCGGGGAAGTCGCGGTGGACCATGTCGGGGACGACTACGACGCGCGGGGCTTGGAGGGCGGCGGCGTGGCGGAAGCCGGGGTTCGGGATGAGCCAGACGGCGACGTCGCGGAGGCCGCTCGCGCGGCGGGCCAGGGCGGAGAACTGGGCGGCGTTGAGGCGTCGCAGGATCCGGGCGGGCAGTGTGGTCTTGAACCAGGCGCGGGTGCGGTCTCGAAGGCGGACGAAGGGCCGCCGCACGGCGGTCCAGCCGGCGGTGAGGAAGCGGCGAAAGAGGCGGACGCGGTTCCAGGTCCAGAGGGCCGGCCGGAAGGAGGACTTCGTGACCAGGGCCTTGGCCAGGCGGCGCGTCAGGCTCAGGGCCTTCCGCAGGCCCCGCCAGGCGAAGGTCAGCAGCAGGCCCACCAGCGACAGCGGGGCCGTCAGTAACCGCAACACTGACCGGCGCGAGGGCTTGCTGCCGTCGGCGGAGGCGCCGACCAAGCGGTTGTAGAGGGCCAGCAGGCGTGGCCACCGGGATGTGCCGGTGAAGATCTCGATCCGCGCGGCGGCCAGGCCGTATTCGGCGAGCAGTTGTTCGATTTCGGGGCGGGTCCAGACGGCACAGGCGATGACGACGGCCGGGCCTTCGGGGCTCGCGGCAAGGCGGAGGATACGCAGCAGGACCTGCGTGATCCCCTCGCCGCGCAGGCGTGCGTGGGGGGGCATTTGCATCCAGACGCCCAAGATGAAGGGCCTGCCTCTGGAAATGTCGTGGCGTTGTGAGCTCACGCGGGGGCCTCCAGGTGGCCGGCGAGGGCGTCGATGAATTCGCCGGCGAGGCTTTTCCAGTCGAAGCGGTCGAAGAACGCCGGGTCGGGCAGGGCCGCTCGGGTGGTGCCGGCGTCGGTTTCCATTCGCCGCAGGGCGGCAGCCAGGTCGGCCGGGTTGAAGGGGTCGAAGAACGCCAGGTTCAGGCGGAAGCGTTCGTTGATGAACTCCATGGCCGGGTATCGCGAGGAGAGGGCGGCCGTGCCCAGGCGCGCTGCGTCGATGACGGAGAAGGTGCCGTTGTCGTAGAGGACGGCGTGGAGGAGGAAGCGGGCGTGGCGGATGGCGGAGGCGTAGTCGGCGGCGGACAGTTCTCCGGCAATGTGGAGGTGTTGGCGCAGGGCCGGGCTTTGGCGGATGGTCCGGCGGATGGCCAGCACTGCCGGCGAGGCGTCGGTGGTCGGGTCGAGCGTATCGGGGCGGAAGGAGTGGGTGTACGGGCCGGCCATCACGGTTTCGAGGGCGCCGCCGGCGGCGTAGTAGGACTCCAGGGCCTGCAGGACGCGGTGCTGGTTCTTGTGCGGGTTGGAGTTGGTGACCCAGAGGAAGTAGTCCTCAGGGATCGGGCGCGAGTCATCGGGCCTGGGGGTCTGGGGGAGGAACATCGGGACCTGGACGATGCGGCCGCGGGGGACGCCGACGTAGCTGTTCAGGTCGTTGGCGGTGCCCGGCGTGGTCACGGCGACGAAGCGGGCCTCCCGGACGAACGGGTTCCACGCGCGGGCCTGCACGGCGAATTCCTCGTCGGTGAAGCCCTCGTGGGCGTATCGCTGGATGTAGTCGAAGACCATCGCCCCGTACGGTCGCAGCGGCAGCAGCGGCCAGCCGACGCGGTCGCTGACGACGAACCAGAAGTCGGCCTCCAGCAGGGGCCCGTCGCCCTCGAGGGGCAAGGCGTAGTCGGCGTGGCGGTCGGGGAAATTCCCGCGCCCGTGCCGCCGCCAGGCCGCCCGCGCCTGCCGGGCCGATACGCGCTGCCACCGGCACGGGCGCACCGCGATGCCGGCCTCCAGCAGCGAGGCGAACTCGCGGCCGACGTCGTACGCGCCGGCCGGCGGACAGACGACGATCCGCAGCTCCCTGCCGCGCAGGACCGAGCCGTGCTGGAACATTCGGGCGAGGCTCTTGAGGCTTTCGAGCGTGCCCCCACGATACGGATGCGGCAGCAGGATGGCGAGGGTGGTCATGGCCGATCCAGTTGCCGGCGGATGACGCCGGCGATGAAGTGGACGTCCGATTCGGTGAGGCCGGGCCAGGAGGGCAGGTTCATGCCGCGGCCGGCCAGGTCCTCGGCGACGGGCAGGGGCGCCTGCCCCGCCCGGTACATCGGAAGGGTGTGGGCCGGCGGAAAGAGCGGGCGGGTCTCGACGCCCGCGTCAGCCAGGGCCTTCCGCACGCCGGCGGCGGCGGCGTTCGCGCAGAGCAGCGAGACCATCCACCAGGTGTGGAAAACACCCACGGGCTCGGCCTGGAACGTGACGGGGGCATCGGCCAGGGCCGCCCGATACCAGCCGACGAGGCGGCGTTTACGGTCGATGAAGTCGGAGGCGCGTTCGATCTGGGCTAGCCCGATGGCGGCGGCGACGTTGGTCATGCGGTAGTTGAACCCGAGTGACTCGTGCCAGTATTCGTGGGTGGGCGAGACGCCTTGGTTCCGGTAGACCGCCAGCCGTGTCAGGAGGTCCGCCGATCGCGCGGCGACCATGCCACCCTCGCCGGTGGTGATGGTCTTGTTGCCGTAGAAACTGAAGGTGGCGACGTCGCCGAAGGAGCCGGCGAACGAGCCTTGGAAGCGGGAGCCGAAGGCCTCGGCGCAGTCCTCGATCAGCAGCAGCCCGTGCCGCCGGGCCAGATCCGCCAGCGCGTCCATCGCGCAGACGCCGCCATAGAGATGCACGGCGAGGATCGCGCGGGTCCGCGGTGTGATCTTCCGCTCGACGTCGGCGACGTCCATCTGCCATGTATCGGGCAGGCTGTCGACGAAGACGGGCCGCGCGGCCGCCCCGGCGATGGCATTGACGGAGGCGACGTAGGTGAGGGCCGGCACGATTACCTCGTCGCCCGGGCCGATCCCCAACCCCCCTATCGCCGTCTGCAGCGCCGTCGTGCCATTGGAGACGCTGCAGCAGTGCGGCAGATCCAGGAAGGCCCCGAACGCCTGCTCGAACCGGCTGACGTACGCGCCCTTCGAGGATATCCAGCCGGTGTCCAGGCAGTCACAGACGTAGCGTTTTTCGTTTCCGGACAGGTCGGGCTGGTAGACGGGGATTCGCATGGGCGGATCGTTCCTGCCAGGTCACGCCCGGCCGCTCGCGGACTGCACGTCCGACTCCACCATCTCGCGGACGAGCTGCTCCACCGTCGTCGTCGGCTGCCAGCCCAGCCCCCGGCGGGCCTTCGAGGCGTCGCCGATCAGCATGTCCACCTCGGTCGGGCGGTAGTAGTTCGGGTCGACCTCGACGAGGACCTGGCCGGTTTTGAGGTGGTCGCACGCGCCGCCGACCTGGGCGCTGAAGCGGGCAGCGTCGATGCCGACCAGCCGCCCGCGCTCAGCGGACCCGATCCCTTCGAACTCGACGGTGAACCCCACGTGGGTGAAGGCCATCCGGACGAAGTCGCGGACGGAGGTGGTGCGCCCGGTGGCGATGACGTAGTCGTCGGGGCGGTCCTGCTGGAGCATCAGGAACATAGCCTGGACGTAGTCGCGTGCATGGCCCCAGTCGCGTTGGGCGTCGAGGTTGCCCAGGTAGAGTTTCGCGTCGATGCCCAGGGCGATGCGGGCGACGGCTAGGGTGATCTTGCGGGTGACGAACGTCTCGCCGCGCATCGGGCTCTCGTGGTTAAAGCAGATGCCGTTGCTGGCGTGCAGGGTGTACGCCTCGCGGTAGTGTTTGGTGATCCAGAAGCCGTAGAGCTTGGCGACGCCGTACGGGCTTCGCGGGTAGAACGGCGTGGTTTCCGACTGCGGGACCGCCTGCACCAGGCCAAACAGTTCGCTGGTGGAGGCCTGAAAAATGCGAGTCTTTTTGCCCAGCCCGAGCAGGCGGACGGCCTCCAGCACGCGGAGGGCGCCCAGCCCGTCGACGTTGCCGGTGTATTCTGGTGTCTCGAACGAGACGGCGACGTGGCTCTGGGCGCCCAGGTTGTATATCTCGTCGGGCTGGATTTCCTGGACGACCCGGATGATGTTCGCGCTGTCAGTCAGGTCGCCGTAGTGCAGCAGGAACTTCACGTGCGGGGTGTGCGGGTCCTTGTAGATCCCGTCGATGCGGGCGGTGTTGAACAGCGAGCACCGCCGCCTGAGTCCGTGGACGACGTAGCCCTTCTCCAGCAGCAGCCTGGCCAGGTACGCGCCGTCCTGCCCGGTAACGCCAGTTATCAATGCTGTCTTAGCCATGCCGATTGACCTTCCTGGCCCGTCGCCGCAGGCGGTATTGTACTGGCCGGCGGGGCGGCGGGGAATGCCTTGACTGATAGGAAATTTGTTTTTTAGTTGGCCCTCGGGCTGGCCAGGGGCTGTGGCCGGGGGGCGGGGGCACACGGGGATACCGGGGGTTAGCGGTTTTCAGGATCGACCGGCGGCATGCCCGCGAAAGTGTCGAACAGATGAATGGGTTTGTCGGGGTCGAAAATTGCGTCCATCAGGTAGGCCGAGCCGCCCTTATACACCCCCACCTCGGCCACCTCTCCAGGCAATCGCAAGGCCTGTCGGGCCAGTTGATAGATGATGATAGATGATGTAGCAGCGTTTCTCATCCACAAGCGAGACTCCTCGAATTCCCGACAGGACGCTGATGTAGGGCTCATCCTCATCCCATAAGGGTATCGGATTGAGCGGTGCTGTGGTCACACCTGGGACACCACCGGGCACCCAAGAACCTGCGCCCTTGCGATGAACCTCGTATCCCAGGCCGGCCAGGGTTCTCTTGATCGCGCTTTCACAATGCTTCCCATCACGTCTCCTTGGGACAACGGGGTCATTCTACTCGGCCGCGGGAGTGCGGGGCAGTCACGCCCGAATGGTCGTGTGATGCTCGCCGGGCCATATCCTCTCCATGACGCGGGAACCATCTTCTTGTCTCTTTCCCTTAATACCGTTGTCGTCGTCGCTTCCTCTGTTGCCTCAGACCGCCCGAACCTGATTGAACCGCATGCGGGCGTTAGACTGACGGGCCGCCTACGCGGGCGTCTGGGCGGACCGGAGATACTGCTCGCAGACGTCGTCGGCTTTGCCGTCGGCGGCGATCTTTCCCTTGTCGATCCACAGGACGCGGCTCGTGAACTGTCGTATGAGGCTCAGGTCGTGGCTGACCATCACCACGATGTGCGAAGAGTCCATCAGCTTGTGCATTCGCCCGGAAGCTTTCTGGATGAATTCGGCGTCGCCGGTTGCGAATACCTCGTCGATGATAAGTATCTCCGGTTCGACGTCCGTGGCGATGGCGAACGCCAGGCGCATGAGCATGCCCGTGGAGTAGTACTTCAGCGGAGTCCGCGCGAAAGGCTCGAGTCCGGCAAACTCCAGGATCCGCTCCATCTTCGCGGACATCTGCGCCGGGCTGAAGCCCAATATCGCGCCGTTGAGATACACGTTCTCGACCCCGGACAACTCCGGGTTCAGCCCCGCGCTAAGTTCTATCAGCGGCGCGATGCGCCCGGTGACGCGGACGCGCCCGGCGGTGGGATAATAGATGCCGGAAATCACCTTCAGCAGCGTGCTCTTGCCGGCGCCGTTTGCCCCGACGATTCCCACGCGCTGCCCGTGCGAAATCCGCAGGTTCAGGTTGCGGAAAAGCCAGAAATCCCGCGTCTTGGCGTAGCTCCGCGAGAAAATGGCATTGAGCACGGCCTGCTTAATGGCGGGCCGGCTGTCGCCGTAGCGGCGGAATCGCAGCGACACCGCGTCCAGTTCGATCGCGGCGCCGTTAGAGTCTATAAATGTAGTCGTGCTCATAAGTCTTGTAGACTGAATAGCCCAGAAGCATCGACGCCGCGGCGCCGCCCGCCGCGATCATCCAGTTTTGCGCCGTCGGCCATTGACCGTAATAGAACGCCGCCTGCGAGAACGCCATGAAGTGCGTGATGGGGTTGAAGTCCAGAAGGAATGCGAACCTGCCCACCTGCCTGGGCATGTACAATATAGGGCAACAGAAATACAGGGCCTGGAGCAGCACCTGGAGAATGTGCTCGCAGTCGCGGAAGTACGTGACCAGCGTCATCGTCGTCAGCGCCAACCCGAACGCGAACAGCCAGTACATCGCCAAGCCAACCGGCAACAACACGAGCTGCACGTTCACGCCCGGACGGACGAACTGAAGCAGAATCGCCAGCGCCGAGATCGCGAACGCCATGTTTACAGCCGCCACCAGCGATTCGGCAAGAGGGAATATTACCTTCGGCACACTTACCTTGCGGATGAGGTTCTCGGAGGCAATCAGGCTCATGCTTCCGTTGCTGATGGCCGCCGCGAAGAACTGCCAGGGCACCAGGCCGCTGAAAAGGTAAACCGCGTAATCTCTGATTTCCATCCTGAGCACCTGGCTCATGAATAACGCCAGCACGGATAGCATCAGGATGGGGTTGATGA
>Ga0315297_10001762_pt1 | contig 13525 bp, 14 predicted proteins | sample YL17G15_0_MG_FD_203628 | JGI IMG/M metagenome (GOLD analysis project Ga0315297, IMG submission 203628) | Sediment microbial communities from Yellowstone Lake, YNP, Wyoming, USA - YL17G15_0 | ecosystem: Environmental > Aquatic > Freshwater > Lake > Sediment | place: USA: Wyoming | collected... | reverse complement strand
GGTCACCAGTAAAAATCCAAAGTGAATCTTGGATTCAATTTTCAGCAGATCAAAAATCTGATGAAACTCCATATACTTACTATGTTCAGATTAAACAATCCGGTAAAACTCCATTTGTAGAATTTCTAGGAAAATACGATGGAAATTATATAGGTGCTAACAAACAATTTCAATCTATAGACTGGGTTCCTAAACAAAGTGGACTATTCTTTATTGAAACGTTTGTATGGGATAGAGACAATATTCCAATAGCCGATAAAGGGCCCATAGCACTAATAATTGTAAACTAGTAGACTTATCATCACGACTTTATATTTTAATAACATGTCTGAATTTGTTCTTGTTGCAACGGGCGGAACTTTTGATGTTATTCACAAAGGTCATTTAACATTACTTTCAAAAGCATTTTCAATTTCATCAAAAGTCATTATCGGATTAACAAGTGACGAATTTGCAGAAAAAAAGGGAAAAAAAATTCTTAACAAATATGGAAAGAGATTTGAAACATTATCAAATTTAATTAAAACAAATTTTCCTCACAGTAAATTTCAAATTAGTAAACTAGACAATGATTTCGGTCCTGCTATTTTAGAAGAAAACGTACAAGCTCTGGTTGTAAGTGATGAGACTAGTAATCAGGGAGATATTTTAAATAAAATTCGTGTAGAATCCAATCTTCCTCTTATTCAAATAGTCGTCGTTCCAATGGTTTTAGCACAAGATGGGAAGAGAATTTCCACTACTAGAATAAAAAATTCCGAAATAGACTTGGAAGGAAACATGCTATCAATTGACTAGAAGCTTGTCTATGTTTGAGTAATTGTAATAAAACAATATTATTGGATAGTGTCTTATGGCAATCATAAACAAGATGATGAAAAAACTTGATACTGATGTGTCAGATCTAAAAAGGGGTTTATGTCCAGAACATCTTTCGTATTGGTATGACAAAATCATCAAAGAAACAATTGATATGGCTCCACCATGGTTACAAGACAAAATCAAAGTTAAACAAAATCATATTCTTCCAATGAAATTTAACCTAGATATTTCAAAAAGGGCGGTTCGTTACTTTATGATTGTAGTTGATAATAATCTAGATGATATGCCTTATTCTACAAAACTCTATTTTCTTAAAGTCCAGGAAATTATGGCAACAGAAATGGATAAATCGCTAGTTTAATCTACAAATTTTTAATTTAGGCACAAATTCAAGCTCTAACTATCTATAACCAATATGGTTGAATCTTTATAAGAAAAATGGATCTATACAAAGCAAAATACTCTGACAAGAAATTTGATAGACATTCAAAATCTAGCCAAACCTCAAGCAGAAATTCTAAAGATGATGAACCTTTCCGATCTTACAGAAATTCCAGAGATGAGAGAAAACCAGAAATGCACACAGCTACATGCGGTGATTGTGGAGATGAATGTAAAATACCATTTGAACCAAAATTTAACAGACCTGTTTTTTGCAGTGAGTGTTTCCAAAAAAATAAACCACGGGAATCCGGTGATAGATATTCCAGAGATGACCGACCATCACGAGATAGATATTCCAGAGATGACCGACCATCACGAGATAGATATTCCAGAGATGAAAGAGGCCCAAAATCCAGCACAGATGATTTTAGAACAAGTAAATCTAAAAGTAACAAATTCCTAAAAAAGACAGAAAGTTTCTACTCTAATGGTTCGGACAAATTCTATTCTTCTCTAAAAGAAAAATTATTTGAAATTCTAGGCGGTAAAATGTGTTCTAATTGTGGATTCAAAGATGAAAGAGCTTTAGGTTTTAATCATATTGATGATGGAGATGCTTTTGATAGTATACGAAGAGGAGGGTTTGCGTCTTCATGGGGTAAGTATATCTCTGAACCTGAATTGGCTAGAAAAGATTTGAGAGTACTCTGTTTAAACTGTAATGAGATCCGACTACCTCGAGCTGAAACTGAGCCAAATAAATCAAAAACAGTGAATAAAAAAAGTAGATACTTTCCCAGATAATCTCCTCAAAACCACTTTTGAGAATTTATTAACACTTTAATTATAATAATTTAGTTTAAAAATTATGGATAATGACTCTAAAGCATTAGGGATTAGTCTTATTGTAATGGTTGGAATTGTTGCAATTTATACCGTATTTTTAGGTTAATTTCAGCCCTTCACAATTTCTACATCTTGTCCTAAAATTACAGTGGATACTATTTTGTGCTCTTTGTCGATTACTGACTGAATAAAATCTGCAAATATCTCCACATGCGTTTGGTCCTTTAGAAGTATGCTGTGAGCTGATTTATCTTTTAATGCAACAACTAATTCATTATCAACTATGTTTAAAATGGCTGTGATGAAAGACTCGTTTGCATCTTTGATAAAAAGTAGACTAGATAGCTTTTGAGCTTCATATTTATCATCACAACTAACTCTAATTTTCATTTATTCTCAAAAAGAAATTGTGCTATCTGATCTTTTGCTTTTTCTCTTTTTACCTGATGTACTGCAAGAAACTCATTTATTTTTTCAATCAAAATTGCCTTTAGCTCCCCAGTCAACATCTTTCCTGATTTATAATCATCATGAATTGATTTCAATTTTTTATCATCCGGTTCAAAAAATATTCTAAGATATTGATATGATACATCAATATCTGGATTTCCACCAAGTTTTCTGTGTTGTTCAATATCTGATTGACCACCTGAAAATGCATGCTTGTTAATTTTCTTCTTCACTATATTTGGAGAATCCGTTGTGTAAATAGTTCCATTTTCATCTGAGGCTGACATCTTTCCTCTAGGGCCTGATAAACCTGGAATCATAATGTTGTGAATTAAAGCCGGCTTTGGCTTTCCAATTTTTGGAGCAATATCTCTAGTTAATCTAAAATGAGGATCTTGATCAACTCCTAATGGGATCAAAACTGGTTTATCTTCAATAAAACAAGGTGCCGATTGTAATGATGTATAAAATATCATTCCAATATTTGTTTCATTTGTAAATCCAAATACTGCCTTTGTATTTGAAAAATTAATTTTTTTTGCTACTTGTGCTGCTATTGGATATAATGTCTGAATATTTTTTGTATTGATAATTATCTTGGTGTTATTTGGTTTAAAACCCAATGCAATAAAATCAAGTGCATTTTCATATGCAAATTTACTTGTATCTTCTAAAGTTAAATTCTGTTTTGAATAGAATTTTTCATCATCTGTAAGTTGAAAATACATATTCACGTCAAATTTGTCTTGAAGCCATTTTGAAAATACCCATGGCACTAAATGCCCAATATGCGTATGGCCAGATGGTCCTCTTCCTGTATATAGAAAAAATTTTTTACCTTTTTCATAATCATTTAAAATTCTATCCACTTCTCTATGGGAAAAGAAAATGCCTCTTCTTAACATAAAATGGTCTTCTCCCGTAATTTTTTTGATCCTCTTTAGAATATCTGACGAAATTTTTTCTGTTCCGAATTTTTTGATTAGTTTATCATAATCTATTTCTCCTTCAACATTCCAAGGAGTTACAACAAAGTCGTCAGCTGACATTCATTTTGACTTAGGTTGAGGTTTAAAAAAGTCTTTTACACATTTTAACTATGAGATATAAAATCAATTCTCACAGTAAGTATACCCGTTTTCATACAATTAGAGTTTAACACAATGTAATCTGAAATTAATTTAATGATTGAATCATTATTCGTATTTAATTAAGGCAGAACATGCTCAAATTAGTCGTTTTTTATAGTTTAATAAAGAAATAATCTATTTTTTGCTTTTAAGTAGAAAATTAAATTTGTATATGGGAAAAACCATGACTACGAAAGAAACCTATTTGGAATTTAAAGTCTCAAAAAGTATCCTTTAAAAAGTCTTTTTCATTCTTTCTGCTAATGTCACAAGTCTTTCATGAAATTGAAAAAAAAATTATCACCTCATTAAAAGAGAATCAAAAACAAACTCCCGAAAACCTTGAAAAATCTACTAATTTATCACCTGATCAAATTCGAAGAGGAATAGAGTGGCTTAAACTAAAGGGATTAGCTATTGTAAATGAATCTCAAACTATCAACATATCTCTTGGGAAAAATGGGTTGGAATCTTTTCATAAAGGATTGCCTGAAAGAAGATTACTTGATCTATTAAAAAATGAATCAAAAAAATTACAAGATCTTCAAAATGAGCTTGGTTCTGTCTTTGGTCCTGCTATGGGTTTAGCAAGAAAAAATAATTGGGTTGATACATCTGAAGATAAAATAGTTCTAAAAAACTATCCTTCTGAATTTTTAGGAGAAAAAACTCTTAAACAAATTGGAGAAAATAAAATACTCAAAAGTGAAATTGACATGGATGATTTATCAAGTATTTTGAAAAGACCTGATTTTATAATCGAGGATGTAATTAAGATAAAGGAAATATCATTAACAGAAAATTCCAAATTAATTGAAATAACTTCTAGTTCATCAAGCGCAATTGATGTTGAATCTAAAGTACCAGATGTGATTGTTGCAAGGATTCATCCTCTTAAAGATACTATTGATGAAATTCGTGAAATCTTTGTCACGTTAGGTTTTACCGAAATTATTGGCAGCATGGCTCAGCCCAGCTTTTGGAATTTTGATGCACTATTTACTCCACAAGATCATCCTGCTAGAGAATTACAGGATACATTTTATCTAGATGGTTTATCTGCAAAAAAAATTGGAACCTTTGAACAAATTAGAAAAATTTCTGAATCTCACAACAAAAATTGGCGATATCGTTGGGACATCAATGAAGCCAGAAAAATGGTTCTTCGAACACACACAACATGTGTTACAATAAAACATCTCGCTGAAAATAAACCTGATGAATCTAGAGTTTTTTCACTAGGACGTGTATTCCGGAATGAAAAAGTGAGTTACAAACATCTTGTAGAATTTAATCAAATTGAAGGTGTTGTAATAGGAAAAAACTCAACTTTACGTGATTTGATGGGTATACAAAGAGAATTTTATCGAAGAATAGGAATAACAAAAATTAAATTTTGGCCAACATTTTTTCCTTACACCGAACCCTCTTTTCAAACAATGGTGTATAATGACCGATTAGGAAAATGGGTAGAATTGTTTGGCATGGGAATTTTTAGACCCGAAGTAACAAAGCCTCTTGGGATAACCAAACCTGTACTAGCATGGGGTGGAGGTATTGAAAGAATTGCAATGCTAAAATATGGATTAGATGATGTTAGAGAATTTTATAATAATAATTTGAGCTGGTTGAGGAGTGCAAAAAAATGCCAGTAGTTGAACTATCTTACTCTCGACTCCAAAAATTAGTTGGTAAAGTCTCGAAAAAACAAATCTTTGACTCACTTCCTTTTCTTGGATTGGATATAGAATCTGAGGATAATGATGTGATTAGGGTTGAATATAGTCCTAACAGACCTGACTATTCAACTGATTTTGGAATTTCAATTGGGTTACAAGGATTACTTGGAATTAAAACTGGAGCCATAAAATTAAACATACAAAAATCAAATGATTATATTATTCATGTAGAACCAACTGTCAGTAAAATCCGACCCTTTGTAACCGGAATTATTGCAAAGAATGGAAAAATCGATGATATTTTAATCAAACAACTGATGGCAATGCAGGAAGATCTTCATTTTGGAATTGGAAGGAAGAGAAAAAAATCTTCTATAGGAATTCATGATTTAGATAAAATCTCTTTTCCGCTAACATATACTACTACAAAAAGAGATCATGCATTTATTCCATTAAACTCTGATAAAAAACTTACAGTATCAGAAATTTTAGAATGTACTGATGTAGGAAAAGATTATGGTCAAATTCTTGGAAATTCATCTAAAGTTCCACTTATTTTTGATTCAAAAAAACAAACTGTGTCTTTTCCTCCAATTATTAATGCAGCCATAACATCTGTTACAACAAAAACTAGAAATCTCTTTGTTGAAGTAACTGGAATTAATAAATCCGATATAGAAGACATGCTTTCTATTGTGGCAACTATGCTTCAAACTGCTGGATTTACACTAGTATCCACAAAAATTTCTGGTGGTAAAAACACTTCACCTAAATTTGAATTAAAAAAATTACTGATCAACTCCGATCTAATTAATCAAATCCTTGGGACAAATCTAAATACCTCAACAATTATCTCGTCTCTTAAAAAATCAAGGTTGGATGCAACTTTAAGGGGAAAGAAAATCATTTGTGGTGTCCCTTCATACCGATTTGATATATTTGGTCCAATGGATTTGGTTGAAGAAGTGGTATTGGGTTATGGAATACAAAACTTAGAGCCTGTTTTATCTCCATCTCAAACTTTAGGACAGATAAATCCAGTATCAGTACAACTGAAATCTGTTAGTCAAACAATGATTGGACTTGGATTTACTGAAGCCCTCAATTCAAGCTTGACGAGTAAAAAAATCCTATATGACATGACAAATAGAGAATCAAACAAAATAATTTCAGTATTGGATTCAAAAAGTCAAGAACATACAATTTTACGTGATTCTATTCTTCCAGGATTGCTAGAAAATCTCTCTAAAAACATTCACACATCGTACCCTCAAAAATTATTTGAAACTGGAACAGTTTTTTTTCAAGCTGATCCAGTTGGTGAAAAAACTAATTTTGCAGGAGTTAGTTCTCACCAGGATGCAACTTTTACTGAAATTAAATCAATTCTACAATCTGCATTGAACCAGGGTTTTAGCTTACAAATTGAAACAAAAACTTTTTCACATCCAATTTTTGAAGAGGGGCGTGGAGCTTTAATTCTATTTAATGGCAGATCAATTGGAATTATTGGAGAAATTAACTCAAAAACAATTGAACATTATAAGATACGTGTTCCTGTAGTTGGGTTTGAAATCTCTTTATCTGGATTAATATTTGACTAAATCTATCACTAAACGCCCAAGAGCAGGCACACAGACGGATTAGAATGATGTCGATCGTATGGATGCCAATGATTTCTAGTTCACCCAGGTGTGCTACAAGATGGGCAACCCCGGTTAGAAAACCCAAGGAGGTTTCGGCTAAAATACCAATGATCTTGTGCGAGTCAGAACCGGGGAACACATACAAACTTTCAAAAATATAAAACCTTCAATAATGATTTAAAAAATGAAATGGTAAATTATTGGTTAGCGAAACAAGAACCAAGTGGACCTCGAGGATACAATTTTGAAACTCTAAAAAAGGATAAAAAAACAGTTTGGGACGGAGTTCATAATAATCTTGCACTAAAACATATGCGAAACATGAAGTCTGGTGATCTTGTCTTGTTCTATCACACCGGAGATGAAAGACAAATAGTAGGAATAATGGAAATAACTTCAAAACCCTATCCAAATCCTAAAGAAGACAATGAACGATTCATTGTAGTTGATGTCATGTATAAAAAATCATTAAATCGACCAATTACTTTAGATGAACTGAAAAAACAGAAAAATTTCACGAATTGGGAACTAATTCGTATTTCTAGATTGTCTGTAATGCCTGTTCCGAAGGATATTTGGGATGCTATAATTGAAATCTCTAAAAGCTCTAGTAGGTAAAATCGGTTTATTGATATAGGTGATTTGTTTAATGAAATCATGGCAACAGCTTATGTTTTAATAAACTGTGAACTAGGTTCCGAAGAGTCTATTATACATGCACTTAAGGGTCTAGACGGTGTTAAGGAAGTTCATGGTACTTTCGGAGCATATGATATCTTGGCCAAGATTGAATCTGATACTGTTGAAAAACTAAGAGAAACCATTACTTGGAAAATCCGAAAAATTGAGAAGATTCGATCAACACTAACCCTTATGGGCATAGAAGGCCAATCATAAACACCTTTTTTTCTTATTATGATTTTACATTTTATTTTTGTTGTAAAAGAAGCGGATCGTGAAAAACGAAAACCTGAATTTGAATATATAAAACAAATGGGCAATTTTTACAAAGTTTGGATCAAAGAAAAATTCGGCAAAGATTTTGAAATTCAATGTGATGAATTAATTACAAAACCACGACACCTATTTCAAAAATTAGATACGCCTACATTGATTAGAGACCACGAGCAAAGGGGAACCGAGATCTATCATTTCTACCTCTGTCATTTTAAACCACTTTGGACTGATTGTACCTGTGAAGGTTATCACGCTGAAAATTTTGGTATGGTGTGGTGGCAACCTCCTAAAGATCCTAATGATACGCTATTTCTCGCAGAGAAAAATTGCACTACTGTTTCTCATGAATTAGCGCATGAGCTTTTACGGGTATCAGGACACAAAAAATTCATTCAAGATGTACATGACATTTGGACCAAGCATTTGTTCGATCAATTATATTTTGAACAATATGGGATAAACTTCGAAAAAACGGAAGAAAAACCAATGTTTCTTACCATCAATACATCTAATCTTAAACCAATAAATCCACGTTGATTGAATAATGTGAAATAAATTATCTGCTAATTGAAATTAGCACTTTGTTACTGAATAAATATTATTTTCAAAATTTGCAGTTTTAAAATCAAGTTTGTTTTCAATATCTTTTGTTCTGGATTTACTCAAATTTTCCAGCTCAACTAATGCGTCACCTCTGAATCCCACCGATGAACCATAAATTGCATCACTTAACATAGTTCCTTGTTCCCCTTTCTTAATATCATCAACCATTTCGTAGAATTTGATGGTCTCTTTTTTATTTACAGGGTTACCTGTAGCTTTATTCTGTGCAACTGCAATATACATTCCATTATTTTTTACAGCGACAGGAATTCTATGACTTTTTCCAGTTACTCCTGGAATTGGTTCATTTATTAGAATCTCGCATTTATGATACATACTAGAAACATATGCAAAGAATCTATACTGCGCATACTTCCCAGCACTATCTTCTTCGCAACCTACAAATACTTTATGTAAAAGCTCCAATGCCTGGTCGTTCATACTCTGTAATCTGTCGTCTATTCTTCCCCTTTCAAGAAGATCTGACTTGCATTCTTTTGAAACCAATTCTAAAATAAAATCTGGTAAATTATAATTTTTTAATGCCGCAACAAATGCACCGGCTTGTGACATACCAAATTTTGGAAAACCTTTATTGACCATTCATGCACCTCATTTTGTAATACTTATAACTCCACAACTATAGTACCCTAAACTGCTTTTGGCTTATAATTGTTAAGAAATTAGCATGCCTGGTGTAATTTTTCTTGTATTTTTTGAATTGCAAAAATTAAATTCAGGTTAAACCAAGTGTATTGCGTGGAAATAGATACTACTTCAGAATTAGTATCTCGCGTTTATAAAAAATTACAAGAAAATATTCAAAAATACAGAAAAATAATCCAAAGACCTCTTACACTCACCGAAAAAATACTATCTGGTCATTTTGAGGCAGTTAACGACAAAAATCTTGATGATGGTAAACACTATGTCTTCCTTATACCTGATAGAGTAGCATTACAAGATGTAACTGGACAAATGGTAATGTTGCAATTTATGCAAGCAGGACTCAAACAAACAACCTTGCCAACAACAGTTCACTGTGATCATCTCATTCGAGCTCAAGTAGATGGTGATACTGACATGAAAGTATCACTTGATGAAAACAATGAGGTTTTCAAATTTTTGCAATCAGCCGCAAGCAAATATGGCTGTGGTTTTTGGAAGCCTGGTGCAGGAATCATTCATCAAGTCGTTCTTGAAAATTACGCGTTTCCAGGGGGGCTGATGATTGGCACTGATTCTCATACTCCCAATGCCGGTGGTTTAGGGATGATTGCAGTTGGAGTGGGTGGATTAGATGCAGCAGAAACCATGGCTGGAATGCCATGGGAATTACTTTATCCTAAAAGAATCGGAGTGAAGCTAACTGGCAAACTAAATGGATGGACTGCACCAAAAGACATCATACTAAAAGTAGCGGAAGAACTAACGGTTTCGGGAGGAACTAATTCTATTATTGAATATTTTGGACCTGGAACAGAATCTATCAGTTGTACTGGAAAAGCTACTATCAGCAATATGGGTGCAGAAGTTGGTGCAACATGTTCAATATTTCCATATGATCAAAGAATGGAAACTTATCTAAAATTTACAAACAGAGGAAAAATTGCTGAACTTGCAAATAAGAATAAAGAATTACTCGTTGCAGATCCTGAAGTAGAAAAAAACCCTGAAAAATTCTTTGATAAAATCATTGAAATTGATCTTTCAACATTAGAACCTCACATTGTTGGACCACACTCTCCAGATCTAGGAAGATCAATATCTAATTTAGCTAATGATGTAAAAACTAATGAGTATGTTGATCCAATTTCCGTTGCATTAATTGGAAGTTGTACAAATTCATCTTATGAGGATATGTCAAGAGCAGCTAGTTTAGCCGAGCAAGCAAAATTAAAAGGAATTAGATCTAAAATTCCTCTACTAGTTACTCCAGGATCTGAACAAATCAGAAGTACTATTGAAAGAGATGGTCAAATGGATTCATTAAAAAACATCGGGGCTACGGTTTTAGCCAACGCATGTGGTCCATGTATTGGTCAATGGAATCGTTCTGAACTAAAACCTGGAGAAAAAAATACAATAGTTACATCCTACAACAGAAATTTTCCTGGACGTAATGATGGTAAGAGAGACACTATGAATTTTATTGGTAGCCCAGAAATAATCGTCGCATTTGCTTTGAGTGGAAGATTGTCATTTAATCCATTAAAAGATCAACTTGTAGCAGCGGATGGTACAAAATTTAAACTTGAACCACCTAAACCTGCTCCTGAAGTTCCAGAAAAAGGATTCATCCTGCCACAAGGAATTTTTGTACCCCCTCCAGAAAACTCTGATAATATTGATGTGATTATTGATCCCAATAGTAAAAGACTGCAACGTCTGGAACCTTTTTCAATATGGGATGGAAAAGACTTTGAAGAAATTCCGCTAATGGTGAAGGCAAAAGGAAAATGCACGACGGATCATATCTCTCCAGCAGGGGCTTGGTTGTCACTTAGAGGCCATATTGATAATCTAAGTGACAACATGCTTTTGGGTGCAGTTAATGCATTTAATGATCAAGTTGGAAAAGGAAAAAATTTTCTAAATGGCGAACTTGAATCATTTTCAAAAATTGCAAGACAGTATAAAGAAAAAGGAATTAGATGGGTAATCGTCGGTGATCATAATTATGGTGAAGGAAGTAGTAGAGAGCATGCTGCAATGTCTCCAAGATATTTAGGCTGTGTTGCTGTCATTACTAAGAGTCTTGCCAGAATTCATGAAACAAACTTAAAAAAACAAGGTATCTTGGCATTGACTTTTAACAATGCAAATGACTACAACAAGATCCAAGAAGATGATAGAATTAGTCTTGTTGGATTGAATACATTAGAACCCGAAAAGATGGTTAGATGTATCCTTACACACAAAAATGGAACAAAAGATGAAGTATCTCTTAATCATTCTTATAATAAATCTCAAATAGATTGGTTCAGGGCTGGTTCAGCACTTAATGTTTTAAGAAATAAATAATTAATTTTGACGTGGGGCCGACCGGAGTTGAACCGGCGACCTACGGGTCACTACAGCTCCAAACTTACATCATCCGTGAGTCAGTTTAGCTTAGTTTACCTTTGGAGCCCTTAGCGGTGATCTATCGTATACACTGTCGCCCTACCAGGCTAGGCTACGACCCCACAAACAAGAATGAAATAGACTGGAATTTTAAGTTATTTTAACCAAGATTTATTTGCAATTAAGCTTGTTCCACTACTGTTAAGGTAAATTATGGTAAAACCAATTGTTCTCGTAATAGGGTTAATCCCTGTTATAATTGCTATTTTAATTGTTATTCCACTAATTACAAAATTTGATGTTCCATACTCTGCAGCTCATCCAAACGATACAATTGAAGTTGAATATACAAAACACCACTTAAAGAAAATTTCTTTTGGTGTTACTGAAAGAGTTGGATCCCAAAAAACTGAAATTCTAATAATTAAAAATACCGGCGAAACAAAATACATGGTAACTGAAAACGGATATCCTAAACCAGATATTATAATTCATCTTGATGACCAAAAACTTCGTAAATTAAAAGCTTTAATTAAAGAAACTGGTTTTATAGCAATCCCATCTGAATCATTTCCAATTCGTGATAATGCAACTGATTACCAAAAATCAAATATCAAAATTACCATAAATGGAAGAGTAAACCAAATTCATTGGCCAGAACAAAATGCCACTGATAAATTCATACCCCCAATAATTTCTATGGTCGAATCAGAACTCGACAAAATCGAAGAACAAATTAGTGAATAGGTACAAATAGTCTTTGGTAAAACTCTGAATATGCTATCACTCTCAGGGGAAAGAATTAACGCAAAAGGAATAGTTCATGATAAATCAGATTCTGGTAATATTTTACGTGGCACATCCACTTTGAAACGTGGTTTTGCTCACATGTTAAAAAATGGTGTGGTGATGGATGTTACTACTGTTGAACAAGCTCAAATTGCAGAAGAAGCAGGAGCTGTATCTGTAATGGTATTGGATAAGCTTCCCTCTGATGTTAGAAAAGCGGGAGGAGTAGCACGAACTGCAAGTATTAGAATTATCGAGGATATAATGGATTCAGTTACAATTCCAGTTATGGCAAAATGTAGAATTGGTCACGTTTACGAAGCCAAAGTTCTTGAAGAAACTGATGTTGATATGATAGACGAATCTGAGGTATTGACACCGGCTGATGAAACTCATCATATTTGGAAGTGGGATTTTACAACCCCATTTGTTAATGGAGCAAGATCATTATCTGAGGCATTAAGAAGAATTGAAGAAGGTGCTGCAATGATTAGAACTAAAGGAGAACCTGGTACAGGAAATGTTGCAGAGGCTGTAACTCACATCAAAAAAGTAAATGATGAATTAAGATTAATCAAGGCAATTTATGATTCTGGTGATAATCAAGATCTTGTAAGAATTGCCAGAGAATTCAAAGTATCTTACGATATAGTTGAAGAAACAGCAAAGCTTGGAAGATTACCTGTTGTTAATTTTGCAGCAGGCGGAATTGCAACACCTGCAGATGCTGCATATTTAATGTCTCTTGGATGTGATGGAATATTTGTAGGATCTGGAATCTTTAATGCAAGTGATGCTAAAGAAAGGGCAAGGGCAATTGTATTGGCAACTACCTTTTGGAATGAATCCGAAAAAGTAAAAGAAGCACAAAAAATGATTGATGAAAGACAATCGATGTTGGGATTAGATGTTAAGACTTTGGAATTAAGAATGCAAGAGCGTGGAAGTTCAGCATGAGTCTTAGTATTGGAGTTTTAGCTATTCAGGGGGATGTAAACGAAAATATTTCGTCTACTCAAACTGCGCTAAAAGAATTAGGTATAAGTGGAACTGTTAATGGTGTTAAAACTACTGAGGAAATTTCTCATCTTGATGGTTTGATTATTCCAGGGGGAGAAAGTACCACCATTGGCCAACTTTCACTTGTAAACCG
>Ga0315297_10001760_pt1 | contig 13526 bp, 8 predicted proteins | sample YL17G15_0_MG_FD_203628 | JGI IMG/M metagenome (GOLD analysis project Ga0315297, IMG submission 203628) | Sediment microbial communities from Yellowstone Lake, YNP, Wyoming, USA - YL17G15_0 | ecosystem: Environmental > Aquatic > Freshwater > Lake > Sediment | place: USA: Wyoming | collected... | reverse complement strand
TATGTGGCGTTTACGGCGGTCTGTAACGAAAAAGGCTACAGCAAAACCGGCAAGATCAGGGAGTTCATCAGGAACATGGTCAAAACGGAGATCGATGAGGTCGAACTAAGCGCCGGTGAATGGGGAAAGGTCCGCGAGGGAATTCGCGAGATCGAACGAGGCCGCTACGCCACGCTCGAGGAGATGAAGCGTGACCTTGCCCGGAGAAAGCTGGCGCATAAGCAAGATCGCTAACGAGGCTCGTCGAGCCATAGAATCACTCGACCTGGAAGCCCAGGAACGGATCCTGATCGAGCTCGAGGGTCTTCAGGCGAACCCCTTCTTGGGAGACGTAAAGAGGATAAAGGGGAAAATGGATATCTATCGGTTGAGGTCCGGCAGGTTCAGGGTTTATTTCCGGATAATAGCTGTGTCACGCTCGATCGAGATCCTATTGTTCGATCAACGCGGGGCGATCAAAGACAAGGATATCCAGCGGCTTTAATCCGTAGCCGGGGGCTGTCGGGACCTACCTTTCGATCGCGCCGATGTCGCCCGTCGCGCCGTTCGGCCGGGCGTTGCCGCGCTGGTCGGTCGTCTCCATCCTGAAGGGCTTCGTATTGTGGCTGACCGTGATGCTGACGTGACTGCCGAGCGGTCCGGTCGTGAACGTGTCCCAGAAGTCGTCGCCGAGGATGGCCATGCCGAGCCTGTTCCCGATGGCGGTGTCCAGATTGTGCCAGAACGTGATCCAGGCGGCGTTCTGGGCGTTCGAAGGCCAGGTCACGGCCGGGCCGTACCATGTGGTCCCGGTCATGTCTCCGAACGTATCCCCGAAATCGGCCCCCAGGATCGCGCCGTAATGGGTCTTCAGCTGGAGGATGACGTAGTTCAGGAAATCGTCCGTGGGCTGGCCGAAGCCCGAGTACCCGGCGTTGACGTAGGTGACGTTGTATTCCTGGTTGGGGATCTTGTCGGCCGCGAGGTCGGCCGGGGGATACCAGAGGATGGCCGGCTGGCCCGCGTCCGTCCCCGCCGAGAGGACGGAGCCGTGATAGTGGGCGCCGTTAACGTTCAGGGCGTCGGCGAGGGCGACCCCGTCATGGTCGCCGACCTTCGGCCAGCGCTTGCGGCTGGACATCATCCAGTCGGGGACCGGAACGAGGATCCAGCTGAAGTCGATACGCCCGACGAGGTTGTAGCCCTGGCTGAAGAGATCGAGGATGGCGCCCGGGAACCAGTCCTCGGCGGCGCCGTTCAGCGTGTTGCCGACGACGATCGAATTCTGGAGCCAGACGGTCTCCACGGTGTGGGCGTTGCCGGTGGTGGCACATCCGCCGCCGCCGGCCGAGCTCGGCTTGCCGCTGAAGTACGCAAGCTGGCCCGTGACCGCGTTTTCCGCGATGGTACAGCCGGACATCCAAAGCGATCCGCCGCCCATGTAAATACCGCCGCCGCGATTGAACCACTGTCCAACATTAGGGAAGTCCGGGTGGTCCTGGACGAGGTTCCGGGCGATCGTGCAGTTCGTCAGGAACATCGTCGCCAGGTTGTTCGGTCCGCCGGACAAGGTGAAGATGCCGCCGCCGTAGGCGTGTTGAGCGGTGACCCGGTTGCCGCTGATCGTGCATCGCGTCAGCGACGTGTCGTTGCCGTGGCTGTTCGTGTTGTCGCCGCCGCCGACCGAATAGATGCCGCCGCCTCCCGCGCCGTAAGCGCTGACCGAATTGCCGCTGATGATGCAGTCGTTGAGGTCCAGCCCGTTGGCGTAGATGCCGCCGCCGTAGGTGCCGCGATCCCGGGCCGACCCGGACTCGCCGAAGCAGGTGTTGCCGGCGATCGTGCAGTCGTAAAGCCGAGCCGTCCCCCAGACCGCGAGACCGCCGCCCCTGGCCAGGGTGTAGGCCTGGGTCCCGCCCGCGATCGCCACCGCCTCGGAATAGCCGGAGGAGATGGTCACGTTCCTCATGGTCAGGTCTCCGTATACGGCCAGCACACGGGCATGGCTCGCTCCGCCCCCGTCCCATTTGAGGGTGATCCCGTTCGGCAGGTCCGAAGCGTCGATGGTCAGGCTGTTGGCCGCGTAGAGGGCCGATCGGCCATAATCCCTTTCCTGATAGCCCGAAAACGCATTATTGACATAGACTTCGCCTTTGAGCGTCGAGTGCTCCGCGCCGACAATGCTCAACAGGATCGTCTCGCCGTCGAGCGAGTCGTCGAAGGTGATCGTGTCGCCCGCGCCGGCGTTCGCGATGGCCGACCTCAGGGTGACTGTGCCTGCCGGCGGCGCGGCGTTGTCCTCCAGGGAATTGACGATGAGGTCCGCGTTCGGCGGATTATCTTTCGTGGCGCAGCCGCCGGCCGCAAGAACCAGGGCCAGCGGGAGGATCCAAAGTGTCAGGGGAGAGCGTTTCATGGCGAAGCCTCCTTATTAAACTACGACTCCAGTATAGGCCGCCCCCTCAATCTTTTCAAATTGACCGCCCCCCGGACCGGTGATATCCTTCTCCCCCTCTATCACTACCGGTTGGTGCGGCTTTACGGGGAGAAGGGGCTCAAGGACAAAGCGGCCGAACAATACCGCCTCTTCCTCGACCTGTGGAAAGACGCCGATCCGAACCTGCCCGAGCCCGCCGACGCGAAGAAGCGCCTGGCCGGCCTCAGTTCATCCTTTTGAGGATCCTGTCCCAGGTCGGGGTGATCAGGAAGCTCTCATCCATATCTTCCACCATCTCCCTGAACTTCCCGAGCGGCGCCGCGAAACTCAAAATATTCTCGCCGACATGCGGCCGGGCCGACGGGTCGAACATGCCGATCACCGCCTTCGGATCCGGCTTGTGCGATTCGAGCAGGGGATAGCCGATGAGGCTCCCGCATCCCGCCGAAAAGGGCGTCATGACCGAGTGGGGACTTACGCCCCGGAAATTGGCCAGCGTGAACAGGCCGCTGAGGACGTCGGGGTTCGCAAAGAAGTTTACGGCGAGGGGCGTCTCGTCCGCCTCCACTTTGTCCCAACGCCTGAAGACCAGATACCTGCCCGCGGCCGTGACCGGCGGAGTTCCCTTCATCAGGGCCTTGACGATGGCCGGCGTTTTCTTGTAACGCTCGCCCTCCATTTCGCCAGGAATTCCGCAGGATAGGAAATACTCGAATCGCGGCCTGAGTCCCTTGGCATAGCCCGAGTAGCGTGCCCCTCCCTGGCAGCCCATCGTCTCCTTGGAGAAGGCGACGGGTTTCCCTTTTCGCGCCAAGTTCAGCATGGCGATGAGGCAGAGATGGGCTACTCTCTCCCGTCCCGGGACCGGTCTCAAAAACGCGGCGTATTTCTCGTCGTCCGAATAGAAGAAAACGAGCGGCAACTCCGCCCCGCCGAAATATTTCTTCCATTTCCTCAGAAAATCCTGCTGGAATGTTTTGTCCATTTTCAGATCCTTTTCACCATCGGTTGATGTTCTGAAACGCCCGTTCCGGGTTCTTCCTGGCCCGCTGGGCCAGGGTCTTTGCTTCTCCGACGAGTATCTCGTATTCGTCGGCGGCCATCGCCGACAAGGCGGCCTGGGCCACCTCGCTCGGGGGGATGCCCCGATATTCCGAGTCCCCTTCCTCAGCCGCTCCCTGGTCCAATTCCGTATCGACCATGGGCGGGACCAATTCAAATACTTTTATCGAAGTGTCTTTCAGTTGATGTCTCAAGGAGACGGTAAATGAATGAAGGGCCGCCTTTGTCGCGCAATAAACGGGCATGGCGGCTATAGGCACGAAGGCCAGGCCTGAGGAAACATTCATGATCGCGGCTTCTTTGCGCTTCGTAAGCCACGGGATAAAAAGGGCGGACAAACGGATAGGGGCCACCAAATTCGTTTCGATCTCGTTTTTGCTGTTCGCCGGCTTCTGATCTCCTTTCTTGAGATCGATCATCGCTTGTACTCCCGCGTTATTGATCAGGATATTCATGCCCTTGAAATTCTCTTTGGTCCAGATGAAGAGGGCTTGGCGTTCCTTGTCTTTGGATAAGTCGCATGTGTGGATGTGTATCTGGGGCAGTTTCCTCTTGGCCTCTTTGAGCTTGTCTTTTCTTCTTCCGCAGATGATGACCGTATTGCCGGCCCGGACAAAGGATTCCGCCAGGCTGAAACCGATGCCGGTCGCGCCGCCGGTGATCAAGACCGTGTTGCCTCGCGTCTTCATCCGTGACCTCCCTCTTCCTGGCTGTCGATAGCAAATCCCACGTTACTAGTCGGACCTTGCGATGTCAATCTCGCCCGGCGCGGCAAGAACCGGATCTTGCTAGGAAAGAAGCCCGTTCGCCTCACTGATCAACTCGGGGTCATAAGCTGGATTCCGGCTGCCCCTGTATAAATTTCCCAAATCGTCTATATTAGAAGGGATGAAAAACCAGCGCAGAATCCTCCCCCTTTTCCTGACGGTCGTCTTTCTCCATGCCCTGACCGCCCTGCCGGGCCCGGCCTGGAGCCAGAACCCGTCCGCCCCAGCCGCCGCCCAGGCCGACAAGTACGCCCTCGACCAGAAGTTGCCCGTCGACCCCAAGATCACGGTCGGCGAGCTCGCGAACGGCCTCCGGTACTACATCCGCGAGAACCGGGAGCCGGCGAACCGGGCCGAGCTTCGCCTGGTCGTCAACGCCGGCTCGGTCCTCGAGGACGACGACCAGCTGGGCCTGGCCCACGTGGTCGAGCACATGGCCTTCAACGGCTCCAAGCACTTCCCCAAGCAGAAGCTCGTCGATTTCATGGAATCGATCGGCATGCGCTTCGGGCCCGACCTCAACGCCTTCACCAGCTTCGACGAAACGATGTACATGCTCAAGGTCCCCACGGACTCGCCCGCGATCCTGGAGAACTCCTTCCTCATCCTCGAGGATTGGGCCGGCGGCCTGACCTTCGAGCCCAAGGCCATCGACAAGGAGCGGGGCATCATCGTTGAGGAGTGGCGCCTGGGCCAGGGCGCCGACGCGCGCATGCGCGACAAGCAGTTCCCGATCCTTTTCCGGGGCTCGCGCTACGCCGAGCGCATGCCCGTCGGGAAAAAAGAGGTCATCGAGACTTTCAAGTACGACACCCTGAAACGCTACTACCGGACCTGGTACCGCCCGGACCTGATGGCGGTCATAGCCGTGGGCGATTTCGACCGGGCCCGCATGGTGGACCTGATCAAGCGCCATTTCGCTTCGATCCCTGTTCCGCCCGGCGCGGCGCCCCGGCCGACCTATCCCGTGCCCGACCACGACGAGACGCTGTTCGCCATCGCCACGGACAAGGAAACGTCCGAAAGCGTCGTGGCCGTCTATCACAAGCTGCCCCTCAGGGACCAGAGCACGGTCGGCGCCTACCGGCAGATGCTCGTCGAACGTCTCTTCAACAGCATGCTCAACGAGCGTCTCGCCGAGATCACCCAGAAACCCGGCGCGCCGTTCCTGGGAGCCATCTCGAGCCAGGGGCGGTTCATCGGGTCGAAAGAGGTCTATGTCCTGTCGGCGCTCGTCAAGGAGGGAGGCATCGCCGGGGGCCTCCGAGCCCTATATACAGAAGGGGAGAGGGTGGCCCGCTTCGGCTTCACCGCGACGGAGCTCGAACGGCAGAAGAGCGAGATGATGCGCGTCTTCGAGAACGCCCTGGCGGAGAAGGAGACCGAGGATTCGGGCACGTACGCCGAGGAATTCGGCCGGAGCTTTCTGCAGAAAGAACCGACGCCCGGCATCCAGTATGAATACGACCTCCATGTCCACTTCCTGCCCGGCATCACGCTCGACGAGACGAATCGGTTGGCCAAGGAGTGGATGACCGAGAAAAACCGGGTCATTATGGCCAACGCCCCGGAGAAAGAGGGCGTCGCCGTCCCCGGCGAGAAGGAGCTCCTGGCCGTGCTCGAGGAGGTCAAACGGGACAGTATCGCTCCTTACGAGGACACCACGACCGACGCCCCGCTCCTTCCCAATATGCCGGAGTCCGGCGAGATAGTCTCGAAGCGGACGATCGAGGCGGCCGGGGTCACCGAGTGGACGCTCTCCAACGGCGCGCGCGTCGTCCTCAAGCCGACGGCCTTCAAAGAGGACGAGATCCTCCTGCGGGCCATCAGCGCGGGCGGCGTCTCGCTCGCCGCGGACGAGAGCCTCGTCCCGGCCAACACGGCGGACCAGGTCGTGGCCGCCGGCGGGCTGGGCGAATTCAGCGCCATCGCCCTCCAGAAAAAGCTGGCGGGCAAGGCCGTCTTCATCAGGCCGTCGATCGGCGAACTCGAGGAGGGGCTGTCGGGAAGCGCCTCGCCTAAGGACGCCGAAGCCCTTTTCCAGCTGATCTATTTGACCTTCACCGCACCGCGCCCCGACCCGGCCGTTTTCGACGTCATCAAGAGCCAGCTGAAGACCTTCCTGGAGAACCGCGACAAGAGCCCGGAAACCGTCTTCTCGGACACTCTGCGCTCGACCATGCAGAGGGATCAGCCCAGGTTCCGGCCCATGACGATTGCGGACATTTCCGAGATGGACCTCCAGAAGTCGCTCGCCTTCTACCGGGACCGGTTCGCCGACGCGGGCGATTTCACCTTCGTCTTCGTCGGCAAGTTGGACCTCGAGAAGATCGAGCCCCTCGTTCGCCGCTATCTGGCCTCTCTGCCTTCCAAGGGCCGCAAGGAGACCTGGCGGGACTGGCGGGTCGACCCGCCCGCTGGCGTGGTTAAAAAGTCGGTCGAAAAAGGGGTCGAGCCCAAGAGCCTGACGGCCATCGTCTTCTCCGGGCCGTTCAAGAGCGACCCCGGCAACCGCATCGCCATCCGCGCCGCCGGGCAGGTGCTCGAGACCCGTCTGCGGAAGCTCCTCCGCGAGGAGCTGAGCGGGACCTACGACGTCTCCGTCCAGCCGACCTATAGCAAGATACCACGCGAGGAATACCGGGTGACCATCGACCTCGGCGCCGACCCCGCGCGCATGGACGAACTGACCAAGGCCATTTTCCGGGAGATCAAGCGGCTGAAAAAAAACGGGCCGACCGAAAAAGAGGTCGACGAGGTCCGGCTGGCCGAGTCCCGCGACTACGAGACGAGCAGCCGGCTGAACGGCTGGTGGATGGCCCAGCTCGCCGAGCGCTACCGGATAGGCGAGGACCCCGCCGGGCTGACGCGATTCCCGGAGACGCTCAAGCTCCTGACGACGAAGGCGGTCAAAGAGGCGGCCCGGACGTACTTCAACACGAAACGCTACGTCCAGGTCACGCTCTACCCGGAGAAAAAGTAGCCGGTCTTTTGCTTAGGCATTCCTTAAAAGCCCGATTCGCCGACCGGTTTTTCCCAGAGAGTGATGCCGCGGCGGAGCTCATCGAAGAACTCCGGGCTGCCTCTTTCCAGCTTCATCCATTCGACTTGATCCTTGATAATAGGACGAATATCAAGCCCGGTTTTTCTCTTAAAGGAATTGATCTTTCTCAATATTTTTTCCTTCTCTTCGGAGATGATAAGCAAATCGAGATCACTCGAGGACGTAAATGTCCCTGTGGCATAGCTTCCGAATAGAACAATCCGCCTAGAACTATCGCTTACGGCCGCAATGAGGGGTTCGAGAACGAGAATGGTGTTGAGGACTCTGAATGACTGGATAATAGGATTTAATGCCTCGATGCGATAGAGCTTTGTCTTGCCGACATGCTGGGAAGCGAAAATTCCGCGCTTTTCCAGGGAAATCAGGGCCGCGTGGACCGCGCCCAGGCTGATTCTTAGCTTCTTTGAGATTTCTCTTCCATAGAAGGGCCTATCGGGATTCATGGCGAAAAGGCTGAGGATCTTTTGTTCTGTCGACTTGATGAAAATATCGATGTGCACGGCATGCTCCAACGTTCATAAATAAGAATACATATTCATTATAATGAACGATGCAGAAGAATTCAAGGAGGATCGGAAGGTCTTGATCCGGAGGATGAAACGGGGGCGGTTCGGGCAAAAGAAGCCGGGGAAGATCGGCGATTGGTGGCGAGCGGGGAGAACTTGACAATTCGTGAGCGAGACCTATATATTTGCACTCAAAGAGGGAGGGAAATGAAAACGCACTACGGGGCGATTCTGGCCCTTGCGACATTGTCTCCGCTCATGCGCGGCGGAGAAAGGCCCGTATCCGCCGGGGGCCAGCCGCAAAGCGCCGCGCCGTATGTCCTTCCCAGGATCCAAGGCAAGGTTGTGCTCGACGGGCTGAGCACCGAGCCGGCCTGGAACGGGATCAAGCCCCTCCCCGTCGTCGTTTACACGCCGAACTCGGGGGCGGAGCCGTCCGAAACGACGGAGATTCTGGTCGCCTACGACGATGACTTTATTTATGTCGCGGGACGGCTTTATGACCGCGAGCCGGATAAGATCCAAGCCACCTCCAAGAAGCGCGACGACATGAAACTCAGCAATGACTGGCTGGGCATTGTCCTCGACACGTTCCACGACCGTGAAAACGCCCTCGGCTTTTTCACGACGCCCGCGGGCCTGCGGCTGGACATGGCGGTTTTCCGTGACGCCGAGGGAGTGTTCCCGGTGAATCAGAACTGGAACACGTTTTGGGACGTAAACACTGTTCGCAACAACGAGGGCTGGTTCGTCGAGATGAGGATCCCGTTGTCGAGCCTTCGGTTCCAGGCCGTCGAAGGGCGGGTTGTCATGGGGCTTACCGCCTGGCGCTACATCGCCAGGAAAAACGAGACCATCACCTTTCCCTCCATCCCGCCAAAGTGGGGATTTTGGGGATCCTTCAAACCTTCGCAGACCCGGGAGGTCGTCCTGGAGGGTGTTTCCAGCCACAAACCGTTCTATGTCGCTCCCTATGTCCTCGGAGGGTATGGGCGATCCTATGAACTCAACGACGCGGAAACGGCCTACGACAGCAAGGACAAGTTTGTCCGCCAGGCCGGCCTCGACGTCAAGTACGGGCTCACGAACAACATGACCCTGGATCTCACCCTGAACACCGATTTCGCCCAGGTGGAGGCGGACGACCAGCAGGTCAACCTAACGCGCTTCTCGCTATTCTTCCCGGAGAAAAGGCTTTTCTTCCAGGAGCGCGCGAGCGTTTTCGACTTCAATTTCGGAAATGAGACCAACCTCTTCTACAGCCGGCGCATCGGCATTCATGAAGACACGCTCGTCCCCATCTACGGAGGAGCGCGCCTGACCGGCCGGGTCGGCCCGTGGGACCTTGGTTTTCTCGACCTGCAAACGGCGGGAGTCGAGGGCCTGCCTTCGGAAAATTTCGGAGTTCTGCGCGTCCGGCGGCAAGTCATCAACCCCAATTCGTGGGTGGGCGCGATGGCCACCAACCGGATCGGCGCGGACGGGACGTTCAACACGGCCTACGGCTTAGACGGCATCGTCAAGCTTTTCGGCGATGATTACCTGTCGTGGAATTGGGCCCAGACTTTCGCGAACGGGGAAAAGAATCAAGTCTTTTCGCTCGACCCGGCTAAGTTGCGCGTCAACTGGCAGCGGCGGACCCTCGAAGGCCTGGGCTACGACCTGGATTTTTCCCGGGCGGGCATCGACTATGTGCCCGCCATGGGATTCGAGTTCAGGGAAAACTACAGCCGGTTTGGAAACAGTCTCCTCTACGGATGGCTTCCGGGGGAAAAGTCCTGGCTCCTGCGGCACAGCGTTTTCGTCAACGGTTTCGTCTACTTGCAGAACGACGGCGGTGAAGTGGAGTCGTCCGAGATCGCGCCGGGATGGCAATTCACTTCGAAATCCGGCTATGCCGCCACGATCAAGCCCAAATTCAGCTATGAAAATGTGTCCGAGGGATTTTCTCTTTCCGACGAGGCCGATATCCCGGCCGGCCGGTATCATTTCTTCGATTTGAATCTCAAATTTCAGACGCCGTCCACGAAGAGCTTTTATCTGACGGGCTCGCTGGATGCCGGCTCCTTCTATGACGGGAACAGGTTCTCATGGGGAATTTCACCTTTCTGGGACGTTTCGAGCAGCCTGGAAATCAGCGGATTCTATGGATTCGACCGGGCGACATTCCCAGAAAGAGAACAAAAGTTCATTGCCCATATCGGAAGGCTGCGCGTCCTGGCCATGCTGAGCACAAAATTTTCGGCGGCCGCCTTCATCCAATACAGCAGTGATTCCAACGCAGTCACGGCTAACGTCCGGATTAGATACAATCCTCGGGAGGGGAGCGACTTTTATATCGTCTATAATGATGGTTTGAACACCGACCGCTTGAGAGAAATTCCGGCGCTGCCTCATTCGATGGGCCGCACCCTGCTCGTGAAATATACCTACACGTTCAATATTAACAGGCGTTCCGGCCCGCGCCCAAAGTCTTAACTTCGCCCTTGAGACGGGGCCCCCCGCATAAGCGAGATGCCGCCGCAGCTTTGTCATCCCCCTGTCAGAACCCGATCCCGGCCAGGATCAGGAGCGCGTCGGGCTTCGGGTCCAAGCGGGCCCAGCTGAGAGTGTCGAATCCCATGTCGTAGCGGACGTCGAGGCTGAGCAAGGACCTGCCGACCTTGGCTTCCATACCCGCACCGAATACGCAGCTTAGGATCGCCCTTTTGTACTTGGCCGGGGGCGGATTTTCGACATCGGGTTTCCACGAAGTTTTCAGGGGAATAGCCAAGGCAGGCCCGGCCAGGAAGGCCAAAGTCACCCGCCCTTTTCCTGCCAGCCGAGTCTTGCTCAGCATATCGATCTGAAAGTACTTGCGCGAGCATTCCACCTTGATAGCTTCGATGATATTGCCCAGATCGTCCCTGATAAGAACATCGTAAAACGCCGACTGGGCAAGGTAGAGGGCCTCCAGCTTGCCGGTGACCTCAAAGTAAGAGTCTTCGTTATCGGTGTAGTCCAGGTTCGTCATGAATACCCCGATGACGGGCCTGCTGGGGTTGATGCCGGGGAAGGACATCGCGTCGACGGATGAGGCGGTAAACAGCGAGAGGCCGCCCGTTATGCCCAGATAATTGTGTGCCTTGGTCTGGGCCGATAGGATGCCCGCGGCCCCCGGCGTCCCCTGGCCCTTACCCGTTTTCTTAAAGGACGTGATCTTGATGACGGAGCCGTCGGGGGTAACGAGCTTGAAATTGCAGGGCCCCAGCTTTTCGACTTTCGTCCCCTTGGGGATGGCCACGGTCTTGCCTTGGGCCGCGGCCGTCCCCACAAAGGACAGGGAGAATAGAAATCCCAAGAACAAAGGCAGGAAAGATGACCTCTTCATAGTTCCTCCTTCTTTCTCTGGCGTAGATAATGCCGCCCCATCGACAATATAGGATCGGACCTGGGGTTCGTCAATGCGGCAGATGGAGCCGGTCCAGGATCGCCGTGAAACGCGGGTCGCGGGTCAGGGCCGGGACCATCATTTCGCAATAGACATGGACAAAAGCCATCAGGGTATCCCGCTCCTCGATCGCCGTCTCCAGCCAACTGAAGGCGCCGTCGAGATCCCCCAGAGCGGCGAAACCCCAGGCCAGGTTAACTGGAGAAACCGGGAGCCGCTTCCTGTCCTCGAGCATTTCCGCCAGGATCTCCTCGGCCTTCTTGCGGTCTCCCTTTTGGAGATAGCACAGCAGAAGAAATGCTTCGCTCCAACCCGGAGAAATGACGAGCTCGCGGCCCTTTTCGAATTTCTCCATGGCTTCATCGATCAGGCCCTTGAAATAGCATGCCGTCCCGGCGTGGAAATAGGCCAGGCCGAAGTTCGGCTCGAACTGCTGGAGCCTTGAAAACTCCGCCAGGGCTTCGTCGTAGCGACGGGCGGCCACATGAATGCCGACGGACCAGGCATAGTAGAGGGGCATCAGCGGATCGAGCGCCAGCGCGCGCTTGATCTCCACCGTGGCTTCCTCGAACTGCCTCCGGGATATCAACAGCCAGGCATGCTGCCCGAGCGACATCTCGTCGCCGGGGTTGAGCGCCAGAACCCGCCCGAAGCTTTTCTCGGCCGCCGTCCAATTCCATTCGAACCAGAATTCGAGCGTGGCGGCGACGGCATGGGCCTCGGCCAGGTCCGGATCCAAGGCGAACGCTTTCTCGAGTGCCGCCTTGGCCTTCGGGTACATCTTCGCCGGTGCCGCCAAGTTCAGGATCCCCTGGCTGGCGAATGTGAAGGCGACGCCCGCATGAGCAAGAGCGAAGTCCGGGTCCCGGTCGAGGGCTTCATGGAAGAAATCAAGGGCCTTCTGGGTGGATTCGAGATTCGGCCGGGCGACGAAGTAAAGCCCTTTCAGGTAGAGGTTGTAGGCCTCCGTATCGGCGGTAGGCCTCTTGCGCAGACGGCTCTTTTCCCCGGCCAGCAGCGTGACCTTCATGTGTTCCACTATGGCCAACGAGATCTCGTCCTGGATGTCGAAAACGTTGCGCTCCTCGCGGTCGAACCGCTCCGACCAGAGGTGGAGCCCGGTCGCGGCGTCGATGAGCTGGGTCGTAACGCGAAGGCGGTTCCCGGACTTCCTGACGCTCCCCTCGAGGACGGCCCGGACGTCGAGCATCTTCCCGATCTCGCGTATGTCTAGCTTCATGTTTTTGAGGGCGAACGCCGAGGTCCGGGCCACGACCCGGATCCCCTGGAGCGGGGCCAGGGCGTGGATGATCTCCTCCGCCAGTCCCTCGCCGAAATAATCCTGGTCCTTGGCCGGGCTCATGTCCGCGAACGGAAGGACGGCTACGGAGGGGAGGGCCTCCGAATACGGCCCCCGTTCGTCCGCCGCTTTCGGCGCCCGGACGCTCTCGCCTTGGAGGGCCGACATGAGGCTCTCGAAATCCTGGAAGCGGTCCTCCGACCTTTTCCGGAGGCACTTGAGGATGACCTCCTCCAATCCCGCTGGGATCTCGGCCTTGAGAGAGGAAGGATTTGGAGGAGCGCCGTCCAGGATTCCGTCTCGGACATCCTGCGCGTGTTCTCCCTCGAACGGGCGCCTGCCGGTCGTCATCTCGAAGAGCGTACAGCCGAAAGACCAGATGTCGGTCCGGCCGTCGGTCTTCTCGCACCGAACCTGCTCAGGCGACATGTAGGCCGCTGTGCCCAGGGCTGTTTGCGGGCGCGTCAGATCGGCCCCGCCTTCGACCGAGGCCAGGCCGAAATCCGTGATGCGGACCTGCCCCTCCCGGTTGAGCATGATGTTGGCCGGCTTGACGTCCCGATGGACGACGCCTTTCTCGTGCGCGGCTTTCAATCCCTCAGCGACCTGGACGGCGACGTTGAGCACTTCGATGAGGGGCAGGGGGCCTTCGGCGATCCGCTCCTTCAGGCTGCGGCCTTCGATGAAGGCCATGGTCAGGAACATTTCCCCCTCGGATTCGTCGACTTCGTGAACCGGGCAGATGTTGGGGTGGTCGAGGATGGCGGCGGCCTGGGCCTCACGCAAAAACCGCTTTTTGGCTTCCGGGTCCCGGCCTATCTCCTCGGGCAGGAACTTGAGCGCGACCGTCCGGCGCAGTTTCGTGTCCTCGGCCTTGAAAACGACGCCCATCCCGCCCTGGCCGACGATATTCAGGAGCTTGTACCTGTTCCCGACGAGGCGTCCGGGTTGATGAAGATTCGAGGGGGCGGTCATGGATCG
>Ga0315297_10001759_pt1 | contig 13532 bp, 10 predicted proteins | sample YL17G15_0_MG_FD_203628 | JGI IMG/M metagenome (GOLD analysis project Ga0315297, IMG submission 203628) | Sediment microbial communities from Yellowstone Lake, YNP, Wyoming, USA - YL17G15_0 | ecosystem: Environmental > Aquatic > Freshwater > Lake > Sediment | place: USA: Wyoming | collected... | reverse complement strand
CGGCGAGCCGGAGGTCGTCGTCCTCCCGGACGCGGCGGCGGTGTGCGCCGAGGCAGCCCGGCGGATCGTGGCGGCCGCACGCGCGGCGGACGAGGCGCGCGGGCGCGCGGACATCGCGACGACCGGGGGCTCCACGCCGGGCGGCATCTACCGCGCGCTCGCCAGGTCACCCCTGCGTGACGAGATGCCCTGGGACCGCCTCCACCTGTGGTTCGGCGACGATCGGTTCGTGCCGCGGCATCACCGCGATTCGAATCTCATCCCCGTCGATGCCGTCCTGTTCGGCGGCGACGGTGGCGGAGGCACGCCGCTGCCACACGAGAACGTCCACCCATGGCCCGTCGAGCAGACGGTCGCGGCCGGGGGCGACGCACGAGCGTGCGCGACCGTCTACGAGGCGGAGCTGCGCCTCGCGATCCCGGCGGACGACGCGGACCGCCCGATCTTCGACGCCGTCGTCGTCGGCATCGGGCCGGACGGACACCTCCTCTCGGTGTTCCCGGGCAGCGCCGCGTTCGACGCGCCCGGCTGGACGACGGCCGTCGCCGCGCCGACACACATCGGACCGCACGTCGAACGAGTCACGTGCACGCCGCGCGCTCTCGACGCCACGCCCGTCCTGCTCGCGGTCGCGCTCGGCGCGCCGAAGGCCGAGGTCGTGGCGCGGATCCTCGCGGGGCCGCGGGACGAGCGCACGCTGCCCGGCCAGGTCGCCCGCCGCGCCGGCGCCGCGTGGCTCATCGACGAGGCCGCCGCCGCGAGCCTCCCGGCAGCGCTCGCGGCGAGCACCGCGCGCGAGACCGACTAGAGTCATGGTGTGTACCGCGTGACGATCCCGGGCCGACCCCTCGCGAGCCGGCCGCAGGCGCCCAGCTTCACCCGGATCGCAGCGGGCGCCCTGTGCCTGTTCTTCGTGCTCCCTGTGGTCGTGACCACTACCGCGAGCGAAGCCCGCGCGATCGCGCCGGTCTCCGCGGCGACACCGGCGACCACCGCCCCCGCCCTCGGTCCGTGGCGCGCGACGGGCCCGACGCGCACGTTCGTCGACCGACTCACCGCGCTCGGGTCCGAACCGACCGCCATCCTCACCGACGGGGCGTCGGGCCTGTGGCGCAGCGGCGACGACGGCCTCACCTGGACGGTACCGGACGGTCTCCCGCAGCCTGGCCCCGGCGTCTTCACCGCCTCGACGAGCCTCGGGGTCGACCCGACCGACGCCCGCTCCGCGCTGCTCGCCGTCGGGAACGTGCCCGGCTTCGACCTCTACCGGTCGGCGGACGCCGGCGCGTCGTGGACGCGGGTCGAGACCGACGCGCTCGCCGAGTCGATCGTCTTCGGGCTGGCCGTGGTCCCGGCGGCTCCGTCCGGCCCCGCTACCATTCTCGTGGTGGACGGCGAGGCCGGGCTCCTCCGGAGCACCGATGGCGGGACGACCTTCGTCCCCGCGACCGCCGGTATCGAGCCGGATCCCGATGCCGGCGTCGTCTCGGTCGGGTCGGTCGCATCGTCCGCGACGCCGGGGGTGGCGTTCGCGTCGACGACGACCGCGCTCTACCGGACGGTGGACGGCGGCGCCTCGTGGGCCGCGGTCTGCCACGTCACCGAGACATCGCCGTGCGGGAAACCGACCGTCGCCCCGGCCGACCCTCGACTCGTGCTCCTCGCCGGGCTCACCGGGATCCAGCGGAGCGACGACGCCGGGACGACGTGGACGCACGTCGGGGCCGGCGTGCTGCCGGGTCAGGATGACGGCGGGATCGAGTCGATCTCGATGAGCGCGACCGCGCCGACGATCGCCCTCGCCTCCGGGTCGACGGGTGTCTTCCGGTCAGGTGACGGTGGCCGGACGTGGTCGGCGTGGAACGGCGGCCTCGAGCCGCTCGAGTTCGCCGCCGCCGACCGGATCGCGCTGGATCCTGCCGACCCCTCCCGCGCCTGGAGGGTCCACGGCACGGGCTTCTTCGCGTCGACGGACGGCGGAGCGTCTTGGCTCGAGCTCTCGGGTCCGGATCCTTCCGGGACGCCTTCCTATGCGGCGCTCGCGGCGGATGGCGCGGTCGCACTCGCGGCCACGGACGGTGGCGTCTACAAGCGCGTCGACGCGGGCTGGCAGCTCACCACATCTGCGGCTCCGGTCCTCGCCTTCGCGTCCGATCCGGGGCTGCCCGGACGCGTCTACGCGGCCACGTACGCGGCTGGAGTCGAGGTTTCCGACGACGGCGGCGCGACCTGGGCACCGTGGTCGCGCGGCCTTCCCCGGACGGTCTCGTGGGCCGTCGCGGTGATGCCCGGACCCGACCGGCGCGCGATACTCGCGTCCGACATGGGCGTGTTCGCCCGTCGGCCGGCGGGGTCGTCCTGGCGACGCCTGGGCGCGGGACTTCCGGACGCGGCCGCGCGGACGGTCGTGGTGCTCGGAGACGGCGGCATCGTCGCGGGACTCGAGGGCCACGGCGCCTGGCGCCTCGACCGCGGCACGACGCAGTGGCGGCCGATCGGCCTCGGCGTTCTCTCCGTGGTGTCGGTCGCCGCGCTCTCACGCGACGGCCGGGCCCTCCTCGCGGCGACGGCGAGCCGCGGGGTGTGGCGGACGACCGACGGCGGCGCCACGTGGCGTCGCACGATCGCGACAGGGGCGAGCGCCTCGCTCGCCTACGACCCGATCTCGCGCGTCGCGGTCGTCTCGTCCGGTGTCCGGGTCCACGCCAGCAGCGACGGCGGTCGCACGTGGCGGCGCCTCGAGAGCGGGCTTCCGCGCGTCGACCCGGATCAGGCCTGGGTCCGCCGGACGACGGCCGTCGCGGCGGTGGCAGGCGGTGGCATCGTGCTCTCGACGTTCGGGGGGACGTACATCGCGTCGCCCGCGGCTGCGTCGCGATGAACCGTCCCGCCGGCCCGCTGGCCGCTCGGCCCCGACGGCTCGACTCGCGGCGGCCGGGCGGCTTCACCTCGGCCTGCGCGGCGTTCGCGCTCGCGCTCGGGCTCCTCGTCGGATACGTGCAGGCTCCCACGGCCGCGGCACAGCCGGCCACACCCGCGGCGGCTCTGCCCCTGGGCCCCTACCGGTACGTCGAGCGCGACTACGACCTGGGCCGCGCCGACCTCTCGGTCATCGGCGCCGACGGGCGGACGCACCGGCTGCCAACACGCCTCGTCGGCGAGATCACGGCGCCGATCGGCCTCGCGGGCCCGCGCCCCGTGGTGCTCTTCCTCCACGGGGCGCACCAGTCGTGCGCGGAAGGTCCGTACGGAACGATCTCGTCGGACTTCCCGTGCCCGCCCGGCTGGGAGCCCGTCGCTTCGTACCCGGGCTACCGGTACGTCGCACGAGTGCTCGCGAGCCGCGGCTACCTCGTCGTCAGCGTGGACGGGCGTCCGGTCGCTCCCTTCGACCACACGGACCGCCCTTTCCCGGACGGAGCGGCGGCAGGGATCGGGACATGGATGGACCTCCGGGCGCGGATCGTCGACGCCCACCTCCGGCGCCTTGTCCGGGCCGGTGCGGGTGGGTCCGGTCCCGCCGTCGACTTCGCCGGCATCCCGCTTGCCGGCCGCGTCGATCCGACGCGGGTCGCGCTCGTCGGCCATTCGCGCGGCGGCGAGGGCGTCGTCTGGGCCGGACTCCTCGCGGGCCCCCGCCCATACCGGGTCAGGTCGATCCTCGCGATCGCGCCGACGGACTTCGCGCGCCGGATCCTCCCGTCGGACATCCCGTTCGCCGTCGTCCTCCCGACCTGCGACGGAGACGTATCCGACCTCCAGGGCGCCGACTTCTACGACGACGCCCGCAACCTTCGCCGGACCGCCCCGCTCCTCCAGCTCGCCGTGCACGGGGCGAACCACGACTTCTTCAACTCCGTCTGGGAGGACGAGTGGGGGCCGCCGCCGGACGCCGGGCCCGACGCTCCCCCGGCCGGGACGGACCCACCGGACCCGGACGCCACCGCAGCACCGGGCGAGCCCGCCGCGCCGACCGCCGCCCCGACGGCCGCGCCGACCGCCGAGCCCACCTTGACCGCTGCCCCATCCGCCGAGCCCGCGCCGGCCCAGTCCGCCGCCCCGACGGCTCCCGGCACCGACATCGGCGGCCCGGACGACGGCTCGACGTGTTCGTCCGCGGCCATCGGGACGACACGCCTGACGCGGCCCGCCCAGGAGCGGGTCGGGGCGACGATCGTCGTCGACTTCATCGACGGGACGCTGCTCGGCGAGCGGGCGGCGCTCGCGCGGCTCGGCGGCGACTCACGGCCCCCGCGCACGCTTGCGGGCGTACCGGTGACCACGCGCTACCAGGCGGTCACCGCCGACCGGATGGACATCGCGCCGCTGGCGGGCTCCCCGTACGACCTCTCCCAGACCGCCGGCGGCGGTCGGATCACCCCGGTGCGCCTCGCCTACCTGACCCTCTGCTCGAGCTCAGCGCCATCCGAAGGCGGCGAGCCATGCCCCCCGACGGGGTTCCCCCAGGCGCAGGTCGCCCAGGAGCTTCGCGTGGGGTGGTCACGGCCGGGGGCGGCGCTCAGGCTCGCGCCATCGACGCGGCCGGTGGACATGCGCGGGTACGACGCCGTCGCCCTCTCCGTCGCCGTCACGCCCCACGACGCCGACCCGACCCTCAACAGCGGGACGGCCGCACGTCCCTTCAGCATCGTCCTCGTCGACGCGCGCGGGAGGCGCTCGGAGGTGCGGGTCTCCAGCCGCGAGCCGGCCGTGAGACCGTGGCCCACGCTCACCGTCCTCGGGACCGTCCGGGTCCCGCTCGCGCGCTTCTCGGGAGTCGACCTCGGGACGATCGTCTCCGTCGAGCTCGCGTTCGACCGGACCGCGCGGGGAGCGCTCATCGTCACGGACGTCGCCGCGGTCCGATAGACCTCCGGCGGCACGCGAGGCTCGGCGCGCGGCATCCGTGCGGACCGCGCCGCCGGCTGGAGTGTCAGGCCGCGGCGCCCTCGCGCGCCCGCCACCACGAGACGGTCTCGGCGAGGGACTCCTCGAGCGGGGTCGGCTCAAGCCCGAAGGCCTTCCGGAAGGCCGAGTCGTCGAGCACGAACGGCTCCTCGAACTCGTAGGCCAGCTCGAGCATCTCGCGGGCCTCGGGGATGAAGAGACCGCCGATGCGGACCATGAGCTTCCCGAGCGTCTTCATCTTCGGGGGCTTCCCGGCAGCGCCGGCGGCCAGCTCGACGAATCGGCGGGTGGAGACCGCGGGGGCGGTGGGCACGTGCCACGCCCGGCCCAACGCCTCGTCGTGCCGCCCGAGCTCGATGAGCGCGCGAGCGAAATCCGGCGCGTACGTGTAGCTGTGGAGAAGGTCCGGATCGCCGTACGTCTCGGCGGCCTTGCCGGCGACGATCGCCGGGAAGAAGCGCTCGCCCACGACGGTGTCCGTCGCGCCGGGGCCGAAGAAGTCCGACGCCCGCCCGATCGCGACGGCGACGTCGCCGGCCCGGTGCGCCTCGAGGAAGCGGGTCGACATCGCTGCACGTGCCCGGCCCTTTCGGCCGGTCGCTGCGTACGGGAGCGTCTCGACGATGGGCTTGCCGCCCGTGGGGCCGTACATGTAGAGGTTGTCGACCACGACGAGACGTCGCCCCGTGCCGGCGAGGCCACCAAGGACGCCCTCGACGAGCGGCGGGAAGCCCTTCGGCCAGTTCGTGTAGGCAGGCTGGACGGCGAAGTAGACCGTGGAGGCACCGTCGGTGGCCGCCCGAACGGACGCCGGGTCCGCCGCGTCGACGGCCACCGCCCGCACTCCCGGGATGCCGAGGTCGCGGCCGGAGCGCGTGGCGACGGCGACAGCCTCGCCGGCCTCGGCGAGCTGGCGCGCGATGTGCGTGCCGATCTGGCCGGCGCCGAGAACGACGTGGGACGTAGAGGTCATCGGGAGGTCTCCTTGGTGGATCGTGGATGGCGGGGACGCGGTCGCGGTCGCGCCTCGAGCGCGCCGAAGAGGTCATCGACGAGGTGGTGCGCGGCGATGTGCGCGTCGGCCACCTCGCCGGTCACGTTGCCGGAGCCCAGGTAGCCGGACACGTAGAGCGACGCGAGGCCGTGGACCGCGCTCCAGAGCAGGCTCGAGAGCCGGTCGGGATCGGTCGCGACGAGGTCGCCCCGTTCGATCGCCGCGGCGCAGAGGTCGACGAGGAGCCGGCCCGCGTCCTCGCCGATCGCGTCCCGCGGCTGCCCGAACATGAGGTCGAAGAGGTGGGGCGAGGCGACGGCCGCGTCGACGTACGCGATCCCGTAGGCGCGCAGCTGGGCGACGGGCGGCGCCGTGGGCTCGGGGACCGACGCCGCCAGGGCAGCGAGGAGTCGATCGAAGCCGCGCTGCGCCATCGCGTCCAGCAGGGCCTCGCGGTGCGGGAAGTGGTGGAGCGGCGCGGTGTGGCTCACGCCCGTGAGGCGAGCCACGCCGCGGATCGTCACGGCGTCGGTACCACCCTCCTCGAGGAGGCGCAGACCCGCCATGATGCACGCCTCGCGGAGGTCGCCGTGGTGGTAGTGGTCCGTGACCGCGTCGGGGGTGGTCTCTGTCTGCATCGTCCTTACCAGCGCCAAGTTGACAGTGCCAACTTACCAGTGGTCAGCCGCCATGTCAAGGGCATGCGGTGAGGTCGCGTACCCTGCATCCGTGCGGCCGACAAGATCATCCGACCCGGGCCGGGACGCGTGGCCGTCGTACTCGGCCTACGCGGTGCAGGGCTATGTCATCTACGGCCTTGGGGCGATCACGCCGTATCTCCGGGCACAGCTCGGACTGTCGGACGCGCAGGTCGGCCTCCACCCCACGGGGATGGCGATCGGGATCGTGTTCGCGGGCGCCTTCGCGGCGGGCCTCGACCGGCGGTTCGGCGAGCTGGCCGTCCGAGGTGCCGCGATCTGGGCGCTGGCCGTGGCCGTCGGCGCCATCGCCGTCGCGCCCGCCTTCGCCGTCACGCTCGGCGCCGCGGTCGTCCTGGGCCTCGGGCTCGGCACCATGCTCGGCTATGCGAACGCCATCCTCGCCCGCCCCGGTGGGCGGCCCGCCCGGCTGCGCGTGGCGCGCGCGAACCTCTGGGCCATGGCCGCGGCGGTCGTCTGTCCGCTCGTGCTCTCGATCGCCGCATTCGCGAGCCTGCCGTGGGCGCTCGGGCTCGCGCCGGCACTCCTGCTCCTCGTCGTCGTCGGCCTCGACCTGCGCGCCGGGCCGCGCCTGGAGCGGTCGCCGGAGGCGACGAGGTCGGACGGGCGGCTGTCGCGCGGCTACTGGCTCGCGTGGACGTTCATCGTCGCGGCCGTCGCCGTCGAGTTCTCCATCGTCTTCTGGGGCGCGACGCTCATCGGGCGGCGGACCGGCGTCGACACGGCCGCGGCGACGCTGCTCGGCGGGATGTTCGTGGGCGGGATGTTCGTCGGGCGGCTGGCGCAGAGCCTCGGGCTCGGGACCCGCGGCGGCGTCCGGCGGCCCGCAGCCATCGGCGTCGTGCTCGCGGCGATCGGCGCGTCGATCGCATGGGTCTCGACGGCCGCGGTGCTGTCGGGTGCGGGGCTGTTCGTCGCCGGGCTCGGCGTGGCCGGACTCTACCCGCTCGGAGTGGCAGCCGCGCTCGGCGCGGCGCCGGGACAGCTCGCGCACGCCGGGACCCGGCTGACGCTCGCGTCGGGGACGGCGATCCTCGCTGCGCCCCTCGCGCTGGGGATCGTCGCCGATGCGTCCGGCGTCGTCGTCGGGTGGGGGCTCGTGGTGGGGCTCGCAGTCGTCGCGGTCGTCCTCGCGGCGGCGCTTCCCGAGAGTGCGCCGATGGACGGCGACCTGGCGGGCTTCGACGACGCCGGATCTGTCGGCCCTGTCGTCCTGGGCCCTGGGTAGGGGCCGATGAGGGCGCGGCCGGCCGGGTCGACCGGGTAGTGCGCTGGAGGGATGCGATGCGGTTCGGGCTCTCGGTCGCGAACATCGGCGAGTACGCGGACGCGCGACTCGTCGCGGGCCTCGCGCGGGACGCGGAGGACGCGGAGTGGGACGGCCTCTTCGTCTGGGACCACCTCGTGTTCGTCAAGGCGTGGCGTCCGGAGGTCGGGGACGCGTGGACGATCCTCGCGGCCGTCGCACTCGCCACCCATCGGCTGCGACTCGGGCCGATGGTGACGCCGCTCCCCCGTCGCCGACCGCAGGTCGTCGCGCGGCAGACGACGACGCTCGACCGCCTGTCGGGCGGCAGGCTGGTCTTCGGTGCCGGCCTCGGCGAGCCGGCCGAGGACGAGTTCGGGTCGTTCGGCGAGCCGACCGATCGCCGGACCCGCGCGGCGATGCTCGACGAGGGCCTCGAGGTCCTCGCGGCGCTCTGGTCGGGTGAGGCCGTCACTCATCACGGCGCGCACTACACGGTCGATGACGTGACCTTCCTCCCGCGGCCGATCCAGGTGCCGCGGATCCCGGTCTGGATCGCGGCGACGGTCGGGCACGAGCGGCCGCTCCGCCGGGCGGCCCGCTGGGACGGCGTCCACCCGGTGAAGTACGGCCCCGATGGGGAGGACCTTCCGCTCACGCCGGAGGACGTCGCCTCGATGTTCGCCGACGTCCGGCGCTTCCGGGCCGAGGCGGGGCTCCCCGAGGCTGGACTCGCCGAGGCCGGACTCCCCGGGGCGCAGCCCGCCGGGGCGCCGTTCGACGTCGTCGCGCTCGGCGAGATGGACCCCTCCGATCGCGTCGGCACGAGGCGCGCTTGCGCGGAGCTCGCCGCTGCCGGCGCGACGTGGTGGCTGCAGGCGGTGTCGCCGCGAGGCGGCGACGTCGAGACGATGCGGCGGCTCGTGCGGGCCGGACCGCCGCGATAGGGTCGCATGAGGGAGGGCCCGAGGTGACCATCGACATCGATCCTCGTGTCGTGGACGGGGTCGTCGTCGTGACGGCGAACGCCTTCAACCTGCTCATCGTGGCCGTCATGCTCGCCCGAGTCCGCCGCCTCGCATGGGTCGAGCGGGCAGCCGGCGCGGTCGACCTCGTCCTGCTCGTGTCGGTGGTCGCCGTGGTCATCATCAACCTCGCCGAGGGACGGCCGTGGTGGACCGTCGTCCTCCCGCTGCCGCTGGCCGGATACCTCGCCGTCGAGCTCACGCTCGACAACGTGCTGCACAGCGAGTTCAGGCGGACCCGCCTGCTCGGGCCGTACCTCCTCCTCTTCTACGCCGGGCAGATGGCGATGGTGGGCTACGCGTTCCTCGTCGGCAGGCCCCAGGGCTTCGCGACGCTCGCCACGTACTTCCTCAGCCTCGGTGCGACCTGGTTCTCGTACACGCGCGTCGGGCACGGCGTCGGGTCGTGACCGTCTCCCGGGGACCCGAGGGGGCGGTCGCCGGGTGCTTCGCGACTGCTCCTCGGTGGCAGCTCGTCGGCGGCCGCCACCCACACACTTCAGCGGCCGTCTTCAGCGGCCGTCTCGACCCGGCGCTACCATGACCTCTCCCTGCCGCGGTCCGCGGCACCCACCGACCCCACGACGAAGGACGCGAGCGCGATGGCCGAACCCACGCCCACCACTGCGACGCCGCCCGCGGAAGACCGCCCGTATTCCCCCGGCCTCGAGGGGGTCGCCGCCGGCGAGACGGCGCTCGGCTACGTGGACGGCGCGAACGGGCGGCTCCTCTACCGCGGCTACCGGATCGGCGACCTCGTCGAGCGCGGAAGCTTCTCGTCGGTCGCGGATCTGCTCTGGACGGGCGAATGGCATCCGGGCGTCTCGATGCCCACCGCCCCGATCCCGACCGCGGTGCTCGGGGTGCTGCGCGCGCTCCCGTCGACCGCCGGGCCGATGGACGCGCTGCGCACCGCGGTCTCCGCCTGGGGCGCCGTCGAGGGGACGCTGTTCCCGCCCACGGTCGAGCAGGCGCGCGCCCTGACGGCGTTCTCCCCGTCTGCGCTCGCCGCGTTCGCGCGGCTCCGCAACGGCCAGGAGCCGATCGAGCCGGACCCCGCGCTCGACCTCGTCCCGGGATTCCTCTACCAGCTGACCGGCGAGCGCCCGGACCCCGACACCGCGCGTGCGCTCGACGCGTACTTCGTCGTCGGCGCGGAGCACGGCTTCAACGCGTCCACGTTCGCTGCGCGCGTCGTCACGTCGACGCGATCGGACATCGCCTCGGCGGTCTGCGGGGCGATCGGGGCGATGAAGGGCCCGCTCCACGGCGGCGCCCCATCGGAGGTCGTCGAGCAGATCCACCAGGTCGGAACGCCGGAGCACGCCGAGGAGTGGGTTCGCGGCGCGATCGACCGCGGCGAACGGCTCATGGGGTTCGGGCATCGCGTCTACCGCGCGTACGACCCCCGCGCGGCGGCGCTGCGCAAGGTCGCCGAGTCGATGGAGACGCCGCCGGACTGGCTGGATCTCGCGATCCGCGTCGAGGACGTCGCACTCCGGGTCCTCGCCGAGAAGTACCCGGACCGGCCGCTCAAGACGAATGTCGAGTTCTACGCCGCGGCGGTCCTCCAGGGCGTGGGGCTCACGCCCGATCTGTTCCCGTCGACGTTCGCGCTCGCGCGCCACGCCGGCTGGACGGCCCACATCCTCGAGCAGGCCGCCCACAACCGCCTGATCCGACCCGACGCGATCTACATCGGCCATACGGAGCGCGACCTGCCGGCCTGACGTGCGCGACCTGCCGGCCTGACGTGCGCGAGATCCGGCCGTTGCGGCCCACGGATCTCTCGGGCGTTGGGGCGATCTGGCACGCGTGTGTCGACGAGGGCACCTGGGAAGGGACCGACCACGCCGAGATCGAGCGGCAGCTCGAGCAGATCGAGGCGGAGCCCTGGTGGACGCTCGTGGCCGACATCGCCGGCACGGTCGCGGGGTCGATCACCCCGCGTCTGAACGACGTCTCAGTCGCCGCCGCCCACCGGCGACGTGGGATCGGGACGGCGCTCGTCAGGGCATCCCTCGGCGTCGTGCGAACGCTGCGCGATCCGTACCTCCTCCTCTACGTGCCGGGAGGGGGCGATCCGCCGGTGGACACGCCGGCGCGGAGGTTCGCCGAGGCGTGCGGCCTCGCGTACCGCGCGACGCTGACGAGGATGCTCCTCGACGACCTGTCGCGGACGCCCGAGCCTGAGCTGCCCACAGGAGTGGTCCTCCGGACGTTCGGCACCGATGGGGAGGACACCGATGCGTACGTGGACCTGATGAACGCGTCCTTCCTCTCGCACCCGACACCGGTCTCCTGGACCCGGCAGCAGGTCGAGCGAGCCCATGCGAGGCCAGGTGTCGACACGGACGGGATCGCGCTCCTCGTGCTGTCCGATCGCCCGTCGGCGCTCGTCGGCTTCGCGCGGACGCGCGTCGAGGAGGACGACGCGGGGCGCCGGTTCGGCGAGGTGGCGCTCGTGGGCGTCCTGCCCGAGTGGCGCGGGCGCGGACTCGGGCGCGCGCTCATGCGATGGTCGATCGCGCGGTTCCGCTCGCTGGGGCTCGAGGAGGCCGAGCTCCTCGTCGTGGCGGCGAACGACCGGGCCCTCGGCCTCTACGCGGCCGAAGGGTTCCGGACGGTGGTCGCATGGCCGCAGTGGTCGCTCGACGCGTAGGGCCCGCATCGGGCGGTTGACCCGCGTCGGGCGGCAGACCCGACCGGAGCGGCGCCGGCCCGCGCGGCGCCGGCCGGCATTCGGGCGGTGGACCAGCGTCGGGCCGCTCCGGCACGGTCGGCGGCGGACCTGCCGCGGCCGCGCCGGCCCGGTCGGCCCTACCTGAGCTCGGCCGGGTTCTCCGCCTCGAGCTCCCGGACGGTCGCGTCGATGACCGCGGCCGACGGCGCGGGTGTCGCGCCGGCCGTCACGAACGTGGTCGCGCGGCTCCGCCGCAACCCGAGCCCCACGTAGATGGCCCCCGTGGCGAGGATCGCGGCCGCGAGCGCGAACACCGCTCCGACCCCGACGCCCGACACGACCGCGCCGATGGCCGGCCCCACGATCCCGGCGAGGTACAGCGGCAGGTAGACGAGGTTGAGCGTCGCGCTCCGGCGGTCGGCGGCGACCTCGAGGGCCAGGAGGCCGAAGATCATCGCGCTCGTCGCGGCCTGGCAGCCGACGATCAGCGCGTTCCCGGCCGCGAGGCTCGGGATGCCGGGCGCCAGCGGCATGAGCGCCACGACGACCGCCGCGATCGCGAGCGCGACACCGAGGACCGACCGGAACCCCACCCGGTCGCCGATCCCGCCGGCCACCGGGGAGATGAGCGCGCCGACGAGCGCCGCGCCCCCGGTGACCAGGGCGATGGCGCTCGCCGCCCCCGCCCCGGTCCCCTCGAGGTCGACGACGAGGATCGGGATGAACGGGCGCACCATCTGGTTCGCGAGGAGCGCGACGCCGAAGATCGCGAAGAGGCGGACCGTCGTCCGGTCGGTGAAGACGCCGCGCACCGCACCGAAGGCGAGACTGATGACGGGACCCGATGGGACCCGTTCGGGGCGCACCTCGCGCGACCCGAACGCGAGGAGGAGGACGATGCCGAACGTGAGGATCGCCGACGACCAGTAGACCGCCTGGAGCGGGAGGCCGAGGCCATCCACGATGATCCCGCCGACGATCGGCCCGAGCGCGAAGCCGATGCCGCTCGCGGCGCCGAAGAGCCCGATGGCGAGCCCGAGTCGGCGGCGCGGCGTCACGTCGCGGACGGCGGAAAGCATGACGCCGGTGTTCCCGAGCTGGAAGCCGACGAGGAGCATCGCGACGGCGAACTGCCACGGCTCCTGCGCGAGCGCGACGCCGGCGAAGACGACCACCTCGACGACGGCGCTGCGGATGATGACGGCCTTCCGGCTGTACTTGTCCGCCCAGACCCCCCAGAGCGGGACGAGCGGCAGTCCCAGCAGGAAGATGCTCGAGCCCAGGAGCCCCACCCACCGCGGGATCTCCGACGCCGGCACCCCGAGCTGCTGCAGGTACAGCGGCATGAACGCGAAGACCTGGCTGATCCCGTACGACTCGATGACCTGCGTCGCGAAGTAGATCGCGAGGAGGACACGCCAGTCCTGCGGGGCGCGCCTGACGGCCGAGGGGGCGGTGGTCACCGGGGCAGTCTACCGACGGCACGGCGGCGGTATCCCGGGGCCGTGGACGCGCCGTTGGCGGAAGCCAGCCGCCCGCCGGTCGGCGACCGGGCGCGAACCCGTTCGGGTCAGTCGCGCGTCGTCCAGCGTGTCGCGAGGCGGGCGAGCGGTGTCATTCGGAGGGTGCCGTCGCGCTCCACCCACCACGCCGCCAGGCCGCGCCGCCGCGCCTCGGCCTCCACGTGGCCCGCGCCCGCGAGGTAGAGGACCTTGCACCAGACCTCGGTCCACGCCGGGTCGGGACCCGCCACCGTCACCTGGAGGATGCCGCGATCGGCCGGCGACCCGGTGCGCGGGTCGATGAGATGGTGCACGACCGAGCCGTCGGCGGCCGCCCAGCGGTTCATCGTCGAGGACGACGTGGAGATCGCGCCGCCACCCATCTGCACGGCCGCGAGCGGCCTGCCGGGCGCCATCGGGTCGTCGATGCGGATCTCCCACCGATCGCCCTGCGC
>Ga0315297_10001758_pt1 | contig 13532 bp, 13 predicted proteins | sample YL17G15_0_MG_FD_203628 | JGI IMG/M metagenome (GOLD analysis project Ga0315297, IMG submission 203628) | Sediment microbial communities from Yellowstone Lake, YNP, Wyoming, USA - YL17G15_0 | ecosystem: Environmental > Aquatic > Freshwater > Lake > Sediment | place: USA: Wyoming | collected... | reverse complement strand
ACCCCCCGCCGCAGGCGCAGGAAGTCGTTCGCTGAACCTGCGGAAGCACCTGTCCGACGGTAGCAGGCGACCGATAAGAGTAGGGCACCCGACGCTGGGGCAGTCGCTCAGGGTTTTGCGCAAACGCAGCAGCCATCGTGCTCATTATACCCCTCCATTCTTACTGATCTCCGTCTTCGATTGAGCGGACTTCACTCCGCCCGGCGATCTCTTCGCAGCGCTCGACGTCGCGGCAAATGAAGGCGGTACGTCGATGCCTGGGTTCGAAGCCCCGGCGGAATCCTTGATCGCACTTCTCCCGGGACTCGGCGGACTGTTCGGTCGGACACCATGAATTCCCGAGGGTCGTAATTAGATGAATGTTCAGAGCCAGTAATCACATTTCCACGGTACATGCTGCCCCCGTTGAGCGCCACAAGCGTTGGGTCTCGGTGGAGCACCTTGCCGTGTGCATTGAGAATTTCGACCTGGCCGACGCCTGCCTCGGCACTCGCCGCCGGAGCTGCGCCCCTGTCGTGGCTTGGGCCGGCCATCAAGTCAGCCCTCCGCTTCGGCCGTGGCGGTGAAGGCCTTGGCGCTCTTGGTCTTGTGATCGGTCAGGCGCACGGTCAGGCCTTTGAGCGACGCGACATCGCGGTCGGAGACGAAGCCGTCACGCCGGTGTCTGACACCCTCCTCTTCGCCCGCTCCCGTCCATTCAAACAATGGTTCATGACACCTTTTTCTTCCCCCCACTCTTGCATTCCCGTTTACTCAAGACGAGTTGCCCTTCCGGGCATGAGTAATCGTAAAAGCACAACGGCCGGTCGGCGGGAGGAGTCAACGTAGTGATGGGCGGCACCCCCACGACCACATCCTGCCGGCGGACGATGACGCGGATCACGAGCCCATCGCTGAAGTGCACGTAGCAGCCGTAATTGCCATTCGAGAATGGTTTTTCGCACTCGATCTTTTGCACCGTCCCTTGTGACAGCGGCGTAAGGTCGTTGCGCACGTACTCTTCTGCCGCGCGCTTGCTGAGGCTTTCGCCATCCCTGAACCAACTCGGACAAGGGCTGGTTTCGTCTTTCTTTTCTTCGTTGACCGTCTGGGCGGCGTCCTGCGCCACCGCGTTCCCACCGGCGGCTGGCTGACGCTGAATGACCGATGCGGTTACCGCCCGACCTTGCTGCACCACATGCGTCAGCTCATGGGCAATCAATCGCCGCCCCTCGTGTGTTCCCGGTGCAAATCGACCCGCATCGAACACCATGTTATGTCCCACCGTATAGGCATGGGCGTTCACGTCCCGCGCCGATTGCTCGGCGGCCGCGCCAGAATGCACCCGCACCCGCGAAAAGTCGTGGCCGAAGCGCTGCTCCATATCCTGCTGCAGCGCTGGCTCCAGCGGCCTGCCAGAGCTGGATAGGACACGGTCTACACTGGCGGGCGCCGTACCCGTCTGCCCGGTCGCTTGCCCCGTGAAACGCTGAATACGTGGTGGTACGCCGCTGACTGCGGAATGTGCCGGCGCTGCCATCACCTGATCGGCCACGCGGTCCGCTTCTTGTTCCAGTGGGTCGTGACTCGCGCCCATGCTGAGCTTGGCCTGTAGCAAGTGGTCCGCGCGGCCGGAGGTGGGCGGTGCCACCGCAGGGCTTCGCAACTGTTCCGCTATTGCGTTGGCCGATCCGATTTTGGACGTGCAACGCGGGCACCCCCCGCCACAGGCGCAGATGGGCTTCATCTGGAGCGTTGAACCAACGAATGGACGTGACGAGACCCGACCGGAGAGTAAGGAAATAGATTCAGCCGATCGTAGATGGCGCACCGGTTTGTCTTGCTGAGCAACAGTTGTTTTATTCATGACCGATTCCCCCACACACCGATTGCGCACTTTGCTGGCCAAATTGCGTCGGGTTGATGCCAGTCAATTGAATGCCCGTGGACCCCACAACGCAGGAGGTCTGCCCCCCTGCGTTCCCATCTACCTCTTCGATTTCTTCTTGAAGATCAAGAAAAGACTCCCGACCCCTTTGATTTTCCTGGAGGGACAAAGCGCGAACCGGCATGGAATCGGTGCTAGACCTTGCCAGAGACGGGTCGGGCATACGCATGACCTGATCGGCGATCCGGTCGGCTTCCTGCTCGTAGAGGTCGCCGGGTGCGCTGATGGAAAGTTTTGTCTGGATAGCCGGTTTGCTCTGGCACGCGGGGCACCCGCCGCCACAGGCGCAGGAGGCTTTACGTTGAATCACGGGACCACTGAGAACTGAAACAGGCTGTGCGTGCCAAGACGAGAGGGGGATAGGGGGAATCTCTGCCTGCTGTCTTTTGGTAGATCTGCTATCTTGAGTTAAATGTAAGGCAAGTGCTTTCATCTCGCCGCCCGTTGACGACAAAAGTTATTCATCTTCATTATCACGATGGAGCATCTCGGCAAACCTCAACGATCAAAAGACCGTCACCATCCATCCAAAAACCATTGGTGCAGCCTTGTCGTCGCATTGAATTTTGTTCCTTTCATTCACCCGAGTCTACTGGCTAATCAGAGGCCAGAAAAATCGATTCCTTGTAGATCCCACTCAAGCGAGGGTCATGCTTCCATGATTGGAAGAGCGTCACTACGTCGGCATTCACAAATAAATGTTCTAAAACAGAAGTAATCACCGCATCCCTTGTCGCCTCATTTCCTTCATGACATAACTGACCTAACATGTCCCGAATCAATATCAAGTGATGTTCCGTGTTCGGCCTTCGTTTCCATAGACGTTGGAACCATGCTCGTAGCGAATGACCGGCCATGTGACGCCCATGCGCGTATTTTCCAACCACCGGGTCACGGAGACACTGTCCCAGGTATCTTAAAAAGAAAGCGGTTGTCTCATCTTCATCAATAGAGCCTTCCAGCCGCTCCGGGTATTCGAAAAGGAGATCGAAAACAAGCCCTTGTACGTTAAGATCAGGGAGATTCATCCAATGGCGAACCTTTTCAGGAAGGATAGACACGCCTGACTCAAGTAACGAAACGATTTCCCTCTGAACCCTGTCTTCCTCCATAACTTCACCTTCTTTTTTGCTCCATGAGCGCGTTATTTGTAAAACGATTGAACATTATTCGTTAGTCGCTCAACCATTCCCATAGTGCCTGTGCGCCACCCATCAACGCACCTCCGACTAACCCCCCAATCGCTCCCCCTTCGGCGGCACCTGCTACACCACCTGCTACGCCTCCCCCAACCGTTCCAACACCAGGGGCAACCAACGTACCACCAGCACCCCCACCAATTGCACCAAGAATAGCTCCTGCAACCACGCCAATACCTGCACCTATTGCGGTTGCAGTCGCTACGCGCCGTACTGCTGCAGGATCCGGTACAGGTACAGGTACCGGCACAGGAACTACCTCGGGCTGTCTTGTGCACCGTATTTGATGGAGCTCTATGCAGTTAGCCAATCCGTTTTGCAGTTCCACAATTTCTTGAGCATGACGTCCTCCCGGATAAGCCGGATTTGGGTTAGCGATATCCCACTCAATATGTCTTCTGATGGTATGCCTTAAGTAGTTGATCTTTAGAGAGAGGCTTGAGCAACTGTCGCCGGCAGTGCATCGGAGCGATGTTCCTTCCGGAGGATGGTACGGTCCTCCCGGATCATGTTGCCGCTGAACCTGATGTGTAACAGGATATGTGATCGGTAGCAGAGATTCTCCGACGTTTGTAGCAGGTGTTGTGCGCCTTGACCGAACGAAAGTATCAGCATGCGCGGCAAGAGAACCCTGCTGGATGGTGTGGGTCAGCTCATGTGCTAACAGTTTTCGTCCTTCCATCGTCCCGGGGGCATACTGTCCTGCGCCAAACACGACATCGCGGCCAACTGTAAACGCCAAGGCATTCACTCCCCGCGCTGACTCTGCTGCGTGCATATCTGTGTGTACGCGCACCCCGCTCAAGTCGGCACCAAAGCGCGGCTCCATGAAGGCGCGCGTGTCCGGGTCAAGCGGCTGGCCAGAACCAAGATCGTGAGGAAAATTGTCATGGACGGAATGATTACCGCTTTCCACCCTGCGTTGCACTAGCCCACTATCCTCCTCCTCACATTTTGGGACAGTCGAACCGTCAGGCGTGCTAGCCACGCAACTGCGCTGGAGCGTTGTCGCAGGCATCCGCATCACATGCTCCGCTAACCTGTCCGCCTCTTGTTCGTAGATGTCGCCGGGTGCGCTGATGGAAAGATTTGTCTGGATAGCCGGTTTGCTCTGGCACGCGGGGCACCCGCCGCCACAGGCGCAGATGGCTTTGCGCTGGAGGGGGAGCGCGGAAGCTGCGGTAGGGTTAAAAATAGGCGCATTTTCTTTCGAGCCACGGCTGCGGACAAAAAGATGTGCTGCGCCGTTGTCTGCCGATGTTGTCGAAGCAAAAGTTCTCATTTCGATTTCCGCCCAAAATACAGATTTAAGGCGATGCCCCACCAGAAACCGCCCGAGGAGGTTCTCCTGGCATCTCCAACTCGTTTGGACCGTGCGCGCCACGGTGATAAATTTGCCGCACCGCCGCAGAGTATGAGTCGGGATTATCGATCGCTTCTTCTGGCAGGAGAGCTCGATACTCGCTGGCATGCACGTCTTCGTATATGTCGTTGGCTGCGCCTATTCCGACTCTAGAATGCGCCACTTCATGCAATATCGTCGAGACGCGGATTAAGTAATACGGACTATTGAACCAGGGGGCGCACAGGCCTAGATCCCCGTAGAAAAAACCCGCACTCGAGAGACCTGGAGCAATCATTCGATAGGGTGCGCCCCCCAGAGTATCAGGGGCCCTACAAACCCCTGGGTCTCTGCAGGAGATATCCAGCGCCCCATTTATTGCGACTCTCAGTGCCCTCATGTTCGTGGCAATTGTATCGACTTGGGCCTGGTTAATCGTGTGGAAATTCGCCAGCAGCGCGCCCTCCACCACCCTCGAATCCGAAGAAGTCATCGAAGTTCCATTAGCATACGCACTGACGAGCGGTTCGGCATCATAAATCCATGCCCGAGCATCGGACAAATGCGAATTGATCATGGTGGTTTCCCACGGTTGGCAGCTCGAAGTCGCCGCAAAAGGACCGGCGCTACCCACGATATGAAGTTCTGGCTCCTCAATGAACTCTAGCGGTGGCGGCCGATCAAGTGACACCACAACTCGCTGGTTCTCCATCAGCGGCTCACCGAACGCCGTGGTTTCCCCATGAGAGTGCAGAATGACACGGGCTCGCGCTGGCATAGTGGTGGGAAGGTCAAGCATCTCCCTGATTGCGGCTGCCCGATGACAGGCCAAAGTGTTGTTGTATTCCCTGCTGCCTGGCGAGCTTGCATAGCCGTGAATATGTACACTACGGCTCCTATCACGCAGCATCCTTTGCACGTGGGTTCTCAGCGTTTGAATGTTCGCTTCGTCTGCGTCTTCGTCGATCAGGTTGTCGGAGTCGAAGCAGAAACGCAATGGTGTCGAAAAATAGTCCGGCGCAAGGAAAGCGGGATCGTCTTGTATGCACGGCTGAGGCGGCTCAACGTCTCCAAGCTGCTCGGGGGGTGGGCACATGCGCTGTATCGACTCTGCTGGAGCGCTCCTCTGCTGCACCACATGGGTCAACTCATGCGCCAGCAAGCGTTTGCCGCTGTCGCTTTGCGGGGCGTATTGGCCGTTGTTGAAGACCACATCGTGGCCGACGGTATAGGCGTGGGCGTTGACGGATCGGGCCGATTCTACGGCTTGGGAGTTGGTGTGGACCCGCACGGCACTGAAGTCAGTGCCAAAGCGCGGTTCGAAGTAGCCGCGGGTGGTCAGGTCCAAGGGTCGGCCACCCTGACGCAGGGTAGCGGCGACGCGGTCGAGACCGGAGCTTGGGGTTTCGTGGTGCGAATCGTTGGGCTTACGTTGCAACTCCTCTTCATCTTCGCATGTCGCGCACTTGCGCTGGATGGACAAGGCATGGGTCGGGGTGGAATCGATGCTCGACTTAGTCAAAGTGGGGTCGGCCATACGCATGACTTGATCGGCAACGCGGTCGGCTTCTTGTTCGTAGAGGTCGCCGGGTTCGCTGATGGATAGTTTTGTCTGGATAGCCGGTTTGCTCTGGCACGCGGGGCACCCGCCGCCACAGGAGCAGGCCGCTTTGCGTTGAAGAGGGAGCGTGGAAGCTGCGGCAGGGTTAAAAACGGGGGCAGTTTCTACCGGACTGCGGCTGCGGGCGAAACGCTGTGCCGTGCTGTTGACTGTGGTTTTTGTCGGAGCAACAGTTTTCATTCTCTTTCAACACAACAATGTATCAATGACTCTGACCCCAGTCCCAATCGTAATCATTCACCCTTCCAGCGAGATGCAATGGATCGACTCATCGGGGACAGTACCTCTTCTCCAAAGGGACTCTCCCCCTTTCGGTCCTAAGCTCTTGACTCTGGAAAAGTAGCCTGTCCCCTTTCCCTGCTTCAAATATCGTCCTAATAGCTAACGCGGTGCTCTTAAAAGGATCTCGAGCAGCAGAAAACATCTTGACTACGGCCAGGCGGTATTCGCCAGCAGCTGGTGGCATTCATTTACGCTTCCGCCTTTCAGCGCTGTTACGCGCGCGGGATCCGTCGCGTCAACATGGACCGGCGTAGCGGGCGGTGCAACGCCTATCGGGGTGAGAAGCCCCGCAGGGCGAATCGCCATCCGCAATTCAACGATGCCGGAGGCGCCCACCCCTCCATCGGTAAACGGCTGCACACGTGGGAGCGTTTCTGGCCCGGCCGGCGAAGTTTCAACATCGACGGTAGACGTCGTCATCCCGGCTGCAACTGCGGCCCTCACTCTGCTTGCGCGGCTTGCGCTGACTCCCGCCACAGTGTCGGCCCCGCCTCTAAACCCGACCGTATCGACCAACAGCGCGGGCTTGCCATTCAAAAATGCGACCGCCGCGGCGATCTGCCCAGAAAATGGAGCGGGGTCATCCGCGTTGGCGACAAACGGCCCAACCATAAACACACGGAGCGATTCACCACGGTGTGTCCCGCCAGCCGCCAGGCCACGGCGTGCGCCACCGAGTCCCATCTCCGTTGCCAACGCGTTTTGCACTCGGACCGTCGGATCGTGCTCGTCGTTAAAGGCACGATCCCCGTTGCTGCCCGGATGCGCCCTGATCTTCATCAGCGCCGCGTGGCCGCACAGTTCATGGCCAAACGCTTCTACGGGCTGCTCGGATGTAGTCGTTTGTGCGGGCCCAGTTGTCCAGTGCCGCAATTCAGGGGCATTCGGCCCAGAGGTGGGCGTCATCCTCACCCTGTGCGAACCCTCACTGGTCGTCGGCGCATCAGTCGCGGACACGATAATGCTCCAGTCCGCGCCCCACGGCCGCGTCATTGTACACAGGCAACAGCACCCAAGCGGATTGCTGCTCGCGGCGACAGCCCGAAATCTGGGAATACTGCAAGGTGTCCCGCCTCTGGGTGTAATTTCGCCGCTCGTGCTGTTGGTTTCAAAATCGGGGCAGAGCGATGCTATCATCGGATCGATCATCGAAATGGCGGTCGCAGGGTCGTCGGATGCCGCAGCATCAACTTTAAGCCTTCGGTGCAGCGTGTTTTGTTTGCTTTTTTTCGACTGCTGCGCGACGTGCGCTAGCTCATGTGCAATCAGGTGTCTGCCCGATTCGCTATGAGGGTTATATTCGCCGCTGCCAAAGACCAAATTGCTGCCGAGAGTATATGCTTTGGCGACTATTGCATTTGCCGATTGTTCGGCCGTGTCGCCGGTGTGGATACGGACGCCGCCGAGGTCATAACCCAATCGCGGTTCAAAAAAGTTACGGGTTTGCAGATCGAGCGGCCGTCCGCCAGAGCTTATCGCGTTTTGGACATGCGCCGGGCTTTGCGAAGGAACACCGCCGACGGAAGAAAGCGGCTTTCGCTGAATTTTCGCTTCATCGTCTTCTTCGCAGGCGCTGCATTTGCGGTGAATCGAAGGGACGGCGATCTGATTTTGTATTCCTGCCAACCCTGATCCGTTTTTTTGCTGGGTTGCTTCACCCACCGGCATCCGCATGACTTCATCGGCAATCTGGTCAGCTTCGATTTCAGCAGGATCGTGGGGCTCAGAAACCTTGAAATCACGGGACTTAGCCTGGCAGCCCGGACACCCACCGCCGCAGGGACAGGCGGCTTTGCGTTGGAGGGGAAACGCAGAAGAGGTGGTGGGACTAAAAATAGGATTGGTTTCTTTCGCGCCACGGCTGCGGGCGAAACGCTGTGCCGCGCTGTTGTCTGTGGTTTTTGTCGAAGCAACAGTTTTCATTCTCTTTCACCACAACAATGTATCAATGACTCTGACCCCAGTCCCAATCGTAATCATTCACCCTCCCAGCGAGAAGAAATGGATCGACTCATCGGGGACAGTACCTCTTCTCCAAAGGGACTCTCCCCCTTCCGGTCCTAAACTCTTGACTCTGGAAAAGTAGACTGTCCCATTTTCCTGCTTCTTGGACCATTTTAAGTCTGAACAGCCACCTTATCGTTTAACCTGGAGGAACTTGTCGCCAGTCTTTTAAGTGTGCGGGATTCGTATTTCTAGTAAAGGCGCAATTTGCAAATCGCGTGAATCCGGGACACCTAGCGGCGGCTCGACCATGCCTGGTAAGATCTTGATGACACCGGGCTTTTTGGCATCCAGCCGGTAACGCAGCGACGGATCAAGGTCCATAATATCCTGAATGTTGAGCTTAGGCGGTAACACCGTTGTTACCGGCTTTCTGCGAGGAAGCTGGTTAATAGAGTGACTTAAACCGTCGAGAATGCTCTGCAAAGAATCGCTCGCCGAAACGCCCTGCAACTGACCGGCCAAAGTATAAAGTTCATCAACAGCCAAATCGGGGGGGACGGTATAGATAAACTGTTCAAGAAACTCAGGTGTAATACCGATTCCATTTGCAGAGCTTTTACCGATCATGGAATAGAATAGCAATTTTACGTTCTTGGGTTGTTGGTCCATATTCAGTAGAGCTTTTTCCAGTTCGGTAAGCCCGGGAGGAGGGTTGGCGGCGTCGTAAACTTCACCGGCAATCTCGCTACCGGCATAACCACCCGCTCCGCCTGCAAGAACTCCGCAAATAAGGATTCCCCACCCGGCCGTTTCTAAATCTAACAACGCATTACAAACCAAAAAACCGGTTCCGACGCCACCAATCAATCCGCCACCCGCTTTCGCCAGCACTTTGGGCCTTTGCTCGGGCGTAGCGGTTATTAGCTGGTATCCGGTAATAATAACGAATACCGCAGGTCCGCCCCATTTCAATCCGGATCGGACGAAAGGCAGCGCTTTGGTGGCCATGGAAGCACCTGCGGCGGCTCCGTCTGCGACGCCAACAGCAGCTCCTTCTGCTCCACTTGCTGCTTCGGTCACAATTTGCCGTCCGATGGCCTCTACCAATGAAGGCGGCTCACCGGCCAGAGGCTCTGCGGAGGCAAAAGAACCATCGGCATTTTGCGTGAGCCGGAACTTAATGACGCTCGGCACCTCTCCGGTCTGGGGAACCTGGCTGTTAACACCATCAAGTCCTTGGTTAAACTTGACTTCGATCTCAGATACGACCGAACCGTCGGACTTGGTCACAGTGTTAGTTACGCTTACTGTGGAGTCCACAGGTACCGTGGTAGTGGTTCCGCTCTGCTCCGGGGTACTTGATTGAGTACCCGACGACGGAGTTGCAACCTCTCCAGTTAATGAAATTTCCACCGGTCTCAATCCCATTAACTGCCTTCCGACGTTATAGTTCTTAGACCCTCCCGCGACCGGCGGGATCGAAGTGGTTTCTGGAGCGACTTTAACCCCAAAGGTTTTCTGAACATTTGCCGGATTTGATCTGACCACTTTATCAAAGGTCCAGACTTCCCCGTTTGCAGCTTTTGTTTCCGCGATAACTTCAATGTCGCCCTCGGCAACAACGGGATCGCCTGATTTCATTGTAGTAATATTTTTTTCGTAAACATCTACCCGAACAGATTGCGAAGTAGGAGGGCCAACTTTGATCCCGAGTTCTTCGAGGACTAAGCGATTAGCGGTCGCCGTGCGAGGGATTTCAGGATTAACGACCATTTCATTGTATGCCTGCTGAGTAATCCGCACTTCTACACCATCGGCGAGCATTTTCTTTAGGGCGTTAGCAGCCGCAGTGTTGCCGCGATTGATCTGATCGATCACATTTGCGTCGATGTAGACTACTCGGGCTGGAGGTGCGACCGGCGGAACCTTGGGCGGTTCGGTTGGCGCCCTGTAAATAGTCCTTGAAATGCCCGTATCCGAAGGTTCTTTTTGTTGTGCGACATGAGCTAATTCGTGAGCGAGCAGACGTTTGCCGCTCGAAGAAACCGGGTCATAGGCACCCTGTGCAAATCCTATGTGGTTTCCAAGCGTAAAGGCTGCTGCACTTATATTTTCGGCCGTCTGGATAGAATCACCGCCGGTATGGACACGAACATCGCCTAGATCGCGTCCATACCGGGGCTCAAAAAATCCGCGCGTTTCCGCATCAAGCGGACTCCCCGAGGAACCGAAAATGCCAGGGGCGGGCTGTGGGGATGGCGAAACCGAGTTTTCTTTTCGATGCAGGGTGTTTGATTCCCTGCCATCATTCGTCGCAAGTTTACCTTCGCCAGCCGGCATCCGCATAACTTTCTCGGCGATGTGATCTGCTTCGATCTCGACCGGATCATTTGGCTGGGAGACTTTTAAGTCGCTGTTTTTGGTTTGACACGCCGGGCACCCGCCGCCACAGGAGCAGGCCGCTTTGCGTTGGAGTGGGAGCGCGGAAGCTTCAGCAGGGTTAAAAACGGGGGCAGTTTCTACCGCACTGCGGCAGCGGGCGAAACGCTGTGCCGCGCTGTTGTCTGTGGTTTTTGTCGGAGCAACAGTTTTCATTCGCTTTCAACACAACAATGTATCAAAGACTCTGACCCCAGTCCCAATCGTAATCATTCACCCTTCCAGCGATAAGAAATGGATCGACTCACCGGGGACAGTATTTCTTTTCCAAAGGGACTGTCCCCTTTCCGGTCCTAAACTCTTGACTCTGGAAAAGTAGCCTGTCCCCTTTTCCTGCCCGAGACGTTGTTCTGACATACGCGGCACCTCCTGTGGCGACAACCTGTGAGAGTCAGTGGCGCCCAACAAAATGTAATCCCGACGCCACCATGATATCCATGGCTCCATGGGCCGCTCTTAGAGCCGGCTCTTCGTTCGACGACTGCCCCTCTTGCCCTGACTTGTCCTGCCGATCCCCCTCCGGAGTTCCACGCGTGGCGATTGACGGGACTCTCGATATGGCGCCAACCCGAGTCCAAATTGCTCCTCAAGTTGATACGACCGGCCATGCACCACGCCCTCTCCCTGCGCGATGGTCAACTTACGAGCCCGTACATCCTCTCTCCACTCCGGCTTGGCCGCATCCGCCCTCCGGTTGGCAATAATCTTCATGCGTTCGACCTCCTGCGTTTCCGGGGACAGACCTGAATCCACCGTCGCAAAGTCCCTCAGGATTTGCGCCTCCGTGATCGTCCCGATGCTTCCATTTTGCACCAGAATGTCAAACAAGAGGGCCGCGCCCCGCTCAGAAGTCACAGCGTATTTCTTGCACAGCGCCACCCCGCGATTGAACAGGGCCTGCGCCGCCTGGGCTTGAATTTGTTGGAAGGCCTCGGACCGGCCAAGGCGCTTAAAGTAACCCCGCCAGGGCTCAAACAACACATGCTTGACGGGGTCTTGGTGCTGCCGAATCCAGTCAAGCTGTTCCTCGCGCTCGGCCTGCAGCCACGCCGAAAATATCGGGTAATCATCATGGAAAATCTGCTTCATCTCGTCCAGGTGATCCCGGTCCATTTGCGTGAAGAGCGGTTGAAGCGACCCCTGTCCGATGTTCCACTGGCACACCCCGAGGCTCATCCCCTGGCCATCGAAATCTCCGGACACACCTGCAAAACAGTCAGGCGGCGCGGCATTGGTTTCAAACGATCCCGTCAGCGCGAGACAACGATACGCGGCCGGTTGCTGCAGCAGGGAAGAAGTCGGAAGCTCTTCTTGTGGGAAGAGCGCCTTCCAGGTCGCGGGGCCAACAATCCCATCGATCGCCGAACCCTTCGCTTGCTGAAACGACTTGACGGCGCTCGCCGTGCCTCCGCCAAAATCCCCATCAATCGGCCCACGGTAATACCCCAGTTCCTTCAGACGAGTTTGGATCTTGGACACTTCCTCGCCTTGTGAACCGAGCCGATAGGTCGCCATCGTCCACACCTCCTTGATTGGATGAAATTAGTCCCTGCCTCATGTCTGACAGCACAAACAATCGATCCACCGGAGACAGTGTCTCTTCTCCACAAGACACCAGATCCTCCCTGCCTCGCTATTTCGCAGTCATCACAGTTCCGCTACGAAGCGGCGTTTCGCATTCGAGTTGGGGAACCTGATCGTAATTGTTGTACCGCAAAGAGGCCCGTATGCGCTTGATCAATTCAGTACGCGCGATCCGACCCCCTGCGTCCCGCATATGTTTGCAAAAGTAAAACGTAAAGGCGCCGTTGTAGCTTCCGCCGATCTCTGCATCGGCGGATGTCTGATTGTCCTGGCATCCAGCCCACAGAGTGTGGCGCAGCGTGCTGCGAGTGTTGGCCGTGAATCCTTTTCGCGGCTTCAACTCATCCTCCTCGCCCTCATGTCGACACAGGATATCGGCAGGCGGCGGAAGATACCGCATGTTCCTTGGCTGGGCCGGCCCGAGCGCTGCTGGCCGCCCCAGACTGACATCTCTCAATCCTGTCCCGGAATGACAGCTATCCAGAATCACCTCGAGCGCCACTCCCTCGGGAAGCTTGCTGAACATCGCATGCAGATCATCGTCGGTAATAAACCCATTGTCCCAGTTCATGTCATAGGGGCAGATGAGTTCGTCCATATGATCGTTGAGTTCGTCCCCGTCGCGATCACGGATCTGGGACCCGTGCCCCGAATAATGAAACACCAACAAGTCTCCAGGCTTGGCCCCCTTCACCAGGGAACTCAGCCGGTCCAAGATGTTCGCCTTCGTGGCCCGTTGATTAATCAATACACGAAGGTCGGCATTTTGAAATCCACAATAGGTTTTCAAAATGGATCGCATGTTGGTCACATCATTGACACATCCACTGAGATCATTGATGCTTTGGTAATCATTAATGCCGACTAATAGTGCTCGCTTGGCCATCGTGAATGCTCCTTTTTAGGATCGATACATTGACTCCGACACCATTTATTTCTTACCTATTGCTTGGGATCAGACGGCTGTGCTGACCTCCGCGACCTCTGGAGCGCGCGCCCCGTTTTCGCCATGGGTCTTCGCCGGACTCAGCAATTCCTCCAAGACTTGAATTGCCCCGCTGATCCTGAGCAAGGTATTCCTCGCGTTCGCTTGCCGTGTCTCTAGCTCCGCCAGCATCTTCTGCCCCGCCTCAAATTCACCCTTCAGATCTTTCAGTCGCGCTTCAACTTGCTGGATCATGATCGCTCCTC
>Ga0315297_10001757_pt1 | contig 13534 bp, 10 predicted proteins | sample YL17G15_0_MG_FD_203628 | JGI IMG/M metagenome (GOLD analysis project Ga0315297, IMG submission 203628) | Sediment microbial communities from Yellowstone Lake, YNP, Wyoming, USA - YL17G15_0 | ecosystem: Environmental > Aquatic > Freshwater > Lake > Sediment | place: USA: Wyoming | collected... | reverse complement strand
TGGTCTGTTCCCCCCCCTTCATTTTTTCTAGCAGGGGATCGGGCGAAGGCCGCAGCGACCATGAGGAAATAAAAAAATGAATGGGGCCCCGGCTTCGGGTATCCCCCGGCAGTCCTCGCTAAATACGCTCCGGGCTGGCGGGGGTCCCCCTCCCACTCGCCCCCCATTCATTTTTTCTCGGGCGTGAGGCAGGAAGGCCCGGCCGGCGAAGATGTCTGAGCGAACGCCGGTCTCCGTTCAATCAAGGGCGGACGCGAGTTCTGAGCCGCCGAAAAAGACGAAATGGGAAGGCGTAAAGAATCTCCGGGGGAGCGAGGCCTTTATCCGATCCCCTGGGCATACATGCCGCAAAAGAGTTGGGGAATGCCGGGCGGGCCAAAACTTTTGAAAAGAACCTTCGTATCATTTAATATATAGGACTGAGCACAATGGCGAAAATCAACGTTAAAGAAACGCTGTCCATGGCCATGAGTTCGCTGTGGGCCAACAAACTGCGCACCTTCCTGACTCTGCTGGGGATCATCATCGGCGTCCTGACCATCATCGCCGTGATCTCGGTCATCCAGGGCCTCAACAATTATGTCTACACCAAGATGTCGTTTTACGGGGCCAACGATTTCGCCGTGTCCAAGTTTTCCTTCGTGGGCACGTCCCTCAAGGACTTCAAGGAAATGATGAAGCGCAAGGACCTGACCCTGGAGGACATGAACCTCCTTCGGGAGAGGTGCCGGTCCTGCGAGCTCATCGGCGCCGACGTCGAGACCTCCGGCACGGTCAAATACCGGAGCAAGAGCTTGAAGCAGGTGGACATCCGGGGCGTGACGGCCAACAGCCATTTGATCGGCTCGGTCCTGGAGCTGGACCAGGGCCGTCAGATCCAAAAGGAAGACGAGGACCATGCCCGGGACGTGTGCGTCATCGGCATGGATGTGGTCGAGGAGCTGTTCCCCGGGATCGACCCCTTGGGCAGATGGCTCAAGGTCGGCGCCCGCAATTTTCTGGTCATCGGCGTCGGGGAAAAGAAGGGCAAGATGCTGGGCTTCAGCCAGGACAGCTTTGTCCGGATGCCCATCACCACCTTCCAGAAAATCTACGGCTCCCGCCGGACGATCACCATCAACATCCACACCTCCTCCCAGGAGGAAATGACCCGGGCCCAGGACGAGGTCAGGACGATCCTCCGCTCCAAGCGGAAATTGGCCTTCAAGGACCCCGACGATTTTTCGTTCCAGACATCGGACACGTTCATCCAATTTTATAAGACGGCCACCAACGGCATCTACTTCGCCATGATCGCCATCGCCGCCATCTCCCTGCTCGTGGGCGGCATCGTGGTCATGAACATCATGCTGGTCTCGGTCACGGAACGCACCAAGGAAATCGGGATCCGCATGGCCGTGGGCGCCCAACGGCGGGATATCCTCTTCCAGTTCCTGCTCGAATCCTCGGCCATCTCCGCCACCGGGGGCTTGATCGGCATCCTGCTGGGGGTCATCCTGGCCAAGGTCGTCACCGCCACCACTTCCCTGCCCTCGCGGCTCGAGCCGTTGTCGGTGGTCCTGGCCATCCTCATGTCGGGCTCCCTGGGGCTGTTCTTCGGCATTTATCCTGCCAACCGGGCGGCCAAACTCGACCCGATCGAGGCCCTGAGGTCGGAACAATGATCAGAATCGGCATCCTCCGCGAAATCGTGTCCATGGCCTGGGACTCCATCAAATCCCATAAGCTGCGCTCCTTTCTCACCCTGCTGGGCATCCTCATCGGGGTCATGACCGTCATCGGCATGGTGTCCGTCATCCAGGGCTTAAACCGGAGCTTCGTGTCCGAGCTGGAAGCGACCGGCTCGGATCTGATCATTATCGGCAAGTTCCAGCCGGGATTCCGGGCCGGCCACATGGACGAGGAACAGCGCCAGAGAAAAGACCTGACTTACGACGACGCCATGGCCATCGCCCAAGAATGCCCCCTGGTCAAGGCCGTCGCCGTAGACCTGTCCGTCAGTATCTTCGACACCGTCACCATCCGGTACCAAAACATCAAGACCCAGGACGCCTTGGTTCTGGGAATGAACGAACGCTTTCCCGACGTGCTTTCGGTTTACCTGCCCCAGGAGGGCCGCTTCATCACCGCTTCCGATGTCGTTCACAGCACCCGGGTGTGCGTCCTGGGCAGCGAGTTGGCCGATACCCTCTTTCCCCACAGCCGGGCCCTCGGCCAGGAGATCCGGGTCGGCGCGGAAAAATTCCTGGTTGTGGGCGTGCTCCAAAAGCGCGGCAGCATGTTCGGCCAGAGCCGGGATAATTTTGTGGGCATGCCCATCACCACCCTGATGAAATATTACCCCTACGACAAGGCCCGCATGGAAATCATCGCCACGCCGCGGCAACACGGCTACATCGTCGAGACGATGGACCAGGTCACCAACCTGCTGCGGATCCGCCGGAAAGTGCCCTACGGCAAGCCCAATGATTTCGCCGTGTTCACCCAGGACACGATCCTCGAGCTCTATAACCAGATCACGGGCGCGGCCTACCTGGTGATGATCGTCATCTCCTCGATCGGGTTGCTGGTGGGCGGGATCGGCGTCATGAACATCATGCTCGTCTCGGCCAAGGAGCGCACCCGGGAGATCGGCATCCGCAAAGCCCTGGGCGCCCGGGCCTCCGACATCTCGAAGCAGTTCCTGATCGAGGCCATGTTCCTGACCGGCATCGGCGGGATCCTGGGAATCATCGCGGGCTTCGCTATCGCCATCCTGGTCCGGGCGGCCACCCCCCTGCCCGCTTCGGTTACGCCCTGGTCGGTGGCCCTGGGGCTGCTCGTTTCGGTTTCAGTGGGACTGTTCTTCGGCATCTTCCCGGCGCGCAAGGCGGCCCGGGTCGACCCCATCGTCTCCCTGAGATACGAATAACGGCCCCCCGCCGAGATTCCACTCAGCGCGAACAAGCGAAAGCAATAAACCTTGTTCTAATTTCCCTGGGGAAGGGACTCTTCCACTTTGAGCAAAGCCTCGTCGAGGCGCGCCGGGTCGAGAGTGACGATTTCGACCAGGCTGGGGCCGCCGCCGCCTTTGCCGTTGACGATCGAAGAGACAATCGAAGCGAACGGGCGGAGGTCGATGGTCAGGTCATCGCTGCGGGCCATGAGGATATGGCTTTGAGGCTGCGCCTGGACCGCAAACAAGACGACGCGCGAGGCTTGGCGAATTATCTTCAAGGCCAAAAGCTTCACCTCATCCGGAGTCTTATCGGTGAATACCCGGCGGATGATTTTGCCCGGCTCTTTGTCGATGAGCGCCCGGGCTTCAAACCCCGCCAAAGTCTCCTGCATCGCCCGGGCCGCTTTCTTTTGCGATTTTAAATCCGCGAGCGTTTTCTCCATCGCGGAAGGGACATCCTTGTCGCCGACCGAGAACAGGCCGCCCAGCCGGCGAAGGTCACGGTTCTTCTGAACATAATCCGCCAGGGCCCGGCCGCCGCACAAAAAATCAAATCTGAGGTTGCCCCGGATTTTTTCCCAGCGGGTGACTTTGATCAGCCCGATTTCGCCCGTGCGCCGGACGTGAGTGCCGCCGCAGGCCGAATAATCGAAACCCGCGACTTCCACGATGCGGATCGTTCCCTCTTTCTTGGGAGGCCGGCGCAGAGGCACCTCGGCGATTTTGTCCTCGGGAACAAAATACGTTTTCACCTCGCGGTTTTCGAAAACAACGGCGTTGGCCGCGCGCTCCACGCGCTCCAGGCCGGGTTCGTCAATCCGGCCGAGCCCGATTTCCAGGGTGGAGACCTCATCGCCCAAGTGAAACGAGCACGTTTCTCCGTTCAACGTCTCGATGAACGCCTGGGACAGGATGTGCTGGCCGGAGTGCTGCTGCATGCGGTCGAACCTCAAGGCCCAATCAATTTTCCCCCGGACCCGGTCCCCGGGAACGTCCGTCTCGACGGCATGCCAGATGTCGCCGCCGTCTTCTTGGACATCCATGACCTTCACTCCGTTGATCGTGCCCCGGTCGGCCGGCTGGCCGCCGGACTCCGGGTAAAAAGCCGTGTGATCCAGGACGAGCGCCGGCCGGCCGCCGCGCGCCGCGCGCCGCACGACCGAAGCCTCGAACTCGACGAGATAGGGGTCGTCAAAATAGAGCCGAGCGGTCACGCTTCACTCCTTCCGGATATGCCGACATTGTAGCAGAAGAGCGACACCTCAGAGAATTCGGAAGACCAGCAAGATCAGGAATGCGGCGCCGAAAATAATCGCCGACGGCACGATCATGATCTTGTACACGTCCTTGAGCTCGGCCTGGAAGTATTCCACGGTCGTGGCCAGGCAGAGGTGCGCGGGTGACAACAGAATCCCCACGAACCCGCTGACGTAAGCGAACATCACCAGGACGATATCCGGCCGCCCTTGGCCGAATATCGGCATCAGCATGGGAAAGGAGATCCCGACGAAAGCCTGGTTGACGCCGGTGAGAAAGCCCATCAGGAACGGCGCCGCGAAGAGCAGGGCGTATGCGCCGGCGCCCCGGGGCGGAAAGGCCTGGGTCACGGAGGCCAGCGCTCCCGAAGCCCCCATGATATTTTTGAAGACCATGACCGAGACAATGAGCAGCCCGGCCTTCACGTCCAGGCTCTTCAGGAGGAGCTTTCCCCTCTCCTTCAAGGACATGCGGGAGGTCGCTTGAGTAGCCAGGGCCGCGATCCCCAGGGACAGGACCATGCTCAGCCTCAAAACAAAAATCAAAAGAATGGCCAGGAGGATCGGCCACAGGCTCAACAATAGACTGCCCAGGGCCGTCAGCGTTTTCCCGTCTGATTTCTCTTTGTCCATGGGCGCGACGTTTTTCATCAGGATGATCAGGCCCAGCGTCGCGGCCAGGACGGTGAAGGGAAACTGGTGGAGGCTGATGCGTCCGATCGGAATCCCGGTGATGGCCGCGGCGATGATGAGGTTGGCGTAAAGCGGCCAGGAGTATTCCCAGATATGCCGGAACCAGTAGTTGAAAAAGGTCTTCCAGGCCGGTGTGAGCTTCCACCGGCTTCCGGCCTCTTCGATGATGGGCGCGGACATCATGGCCCCGGCGAACATGGGCAGGAGCCCGATGACGGCCGGCGGCAGGGCCAGTATGAGCCGGGCTTCCGGGACGAGATGCTTGAGGGAATCGACCATCACCTTGAAGTGGCCCTTCTCCTGGAGAAACCGGCCGAGGTAAATAACCAGCCAGAAGATGCCCACCAGGCTCAGGGTCTCCCCGCTCTTCGCGGCGGCCCACACCTCCCGTCCGAACGCCTTGAGCGGCATCCGGAAGAGCAGAGCGGTCAGGGCCGTCCCCAGGAACAGGACCAGGCCCAGGTCCCATTTTTTCCTGATGAGAATGAGCAGGAAGAGGATGACTAAAACGATTTTTAAAACGCCGGGCATGAGCCGTCCCCCCGGGGACACGGTCCGAATTCGGCTCGCATTCCCCTAGATTCCCAGGACCTTGGCCGTCAGCTTGAAATGAACCTTGGCCACTTTCTTCAAAACCTCGGGACCATGACGCTTGACGAGCTCCCGGCCGGCCTCTTCCGCGGCCGGCGATGAGCCCTTGGGCAGCTCCAGGCCGATGTCCCGGCCGAGAAAATGCAAACGGCTCAGGAACTCGGCCCGGGCCAGAATGGAGGCCGCCGCCACGGCCATGTCGTCCTCGGCCCGCACTTTCTGGACGAGCTCGATCGTCCGGCCCTTTTTCAACAGCGCATTGAGGACAAAACGTTCGTCCCCGAACTGATCGGTGATCGCCCGGCCCGCCCGGGTCTCCTCCAGGATGTTCTCGATCACCCGGGCATGGCCCCAGGCCAGCAGTTTGTTGAGGTTTCGCAGCTTGGCATAGAGGTCGTTGTATTTTTCCGGGCCGATGGATACGATTGAATGCTTGTAGCCTTTCTTGATAAGAACCGCCAGCTCCCGAACCCTATTGTCCGTGGTCCGCTTGCTGTCCTTGACCCCCAGCTCCCGGAGCACGTCTTCCTGCCCATCCGGCAAAAAAACACCGGCCACAACCAGGGGGCCGAAGTAATCGCCCTTGCCCGATTCGTCCGTGCCGATCCAGCCCTTTTCCGGCGGAAAGAGTTCGGGTTGACGCATGGGTTCCTTCAGACTGAAAATCTCTTGACGCCTAGGGCAATGGCTTCAGGAAGCGGTCCATCTCCTCGGCGGCCACACGACCGTCGCCCATGGCCAGGATGACGGTCGCGCCGCCCCGGATGATATCCCCGCCGGCATAGACGCCCGGCAGGCTGGTGGCCATGGTCTTCCAGTCGACATCGATGTTGCCCCACTTGCCAACCTTGAGGCCGGGCGTGGTCTGGATCAGAAGAGGGTTGGGGCTCTGGCCGATGGCACAGACGACCATATCCACTTCGCTAATGAACTCCGAGCCCGCGACCGGCACCGGCCGGCGGCGGCCCGAGGCGTCGGGCTCACCGAGCTCCATGCGCAGGCACTCCATGGCCTTGACCCGGCCTTTGTCGTCGGCGATGTAGCGGGTCGGGACCGTCAGGAAATGAAACTCGATCCCCTCCTCCTCGGCGTGCTTGACTTCTTCTTCCCGAGCCGGCATTTCATGACGGCTGCGGCGGTAGATGATCATAGCCCGCTCCGCGCCCAGACGCCGGGCTATGCGGACCGAGTCCATGGCCACGTTGCCCCCGCCGATGACCGCCGCCCGCTTGGACAGGATCACGGGGGTGTCGTAGTTGGGGAAGTCGTAAGCCTTCATGAGGTTGACCCGGGTCAGGTATTCGTTGGCCGAGTAAACGCCGATGAGGTTCTCTCCGGGAATCTTCATAAAATTGGGCAAACCGGCGCCCACCCCGACGAAAAAGGCCTGGTAGCCCTGGGCCTTCAGGTCGTCGAGAGTCGCCGTCTTGCCCACGACGAAGTTCGTTCGGACCTCGACCCCCAGGCGGCAGAGGTAATCCACTTCGGCCTTGAGGATGGCTTTGGGCAAGCGGAATTCGGGGATTCCGTAGACGAGCACGCCGCCGGAAATATGAAGGGCTTCGAAGATCGTTACCCGGTGGCCTCTCTTGACCATCTCTCCGGCCACGGTCAGGCCGGCCGGCCCGCCGCCGATGACGGCCACTTTCTTGCCCGTGGAAGGAGAGAGGTCCGGGATGAACACATCGCCCGACCCTCGTTCGAAGTCGGCCGCAAACCGCTCCAGGTTGCCGATGGCCACAGAAACGCCCGTGGATTTCTTCAGGGTGCAGATTTCCTCGCACTGCGTTTCCTGGGGACAGACGCGGCCGCAGATGGCCGGCAGGCTGTTCGTTTCCTTGAGCTTGCGCCCGCCGGCTTCGAACTCGCCCTTCTCGATGAGCTTGACGAAACCGGGGATATCGATGGCCACCGGACAGCCCAGGACGCACTGAGGATTAGCGCAGTCCAGGCAGCGCTGCGCCTCGAGGACGGCATCTTCCCTGGACAGGCCCAGGTTGACTTCCTCGAAATCGCGGTTTCGCTCCTCCGGCTCGCGCTCGGGCATTTTTCGGCGCGGAATCTTCATCCGCTCTTTGACCGGAATGGCCCGACGCATTTCCTTGCGCCATTCCAGGTCGAATCCGGCCTTGAGACGCTCCTTGAGCTCGGGCGCCAGTTCTTTCTTCTGTTCTTTTTCTTCAGCCATGCGAAATCTTTATCCAGTCTCCCCGCCCCTCGGGTCAGGGATAGACGTCCTTCTCCCAAGCGCACATCGACCGGATCTCTTCCTCGCCATAGGATTTCCTCCGGGCGAAGAGTTCGTCCCAATCCACCTGGTGACCGTCGAAGTCCGGGCCGTCGACGCAGGCGAACTTCGTCTGCCCGCCGACCGTCACCCGGCAGGCGCCGCACATGCCCGTGCCGTCGACCATGATGGGGTTGAGGCTGACCGTGGTCCGGACGCCCTTGGGCTTGGTCGCCTCAGCGCATCGATACATCAAGTAGGTGCAGCCGATGGCCACGACCAGGGAGGCGTCCTTCTCCTGCTCTAAAAGCGACTCCAGCTTGCGGGGGATGTAGTCCCCGGTCTCGAAAAACTCGTCCCGGGCCGAAACGTGCAGGCTGTCGCTCACGGCTCGCAGCTTGTCCTCCCAGTACAACAAATAGTTGGCTTTGACGTCGAGGAGGGTTACCACCCGGTTCCCGGCGGCCTTGAGGGCGCGGGCGATGGGATGGATGGCGGCGATGCCGAAGCACCCGCCGGCGCAAATGACCGTTCCGAAGTTTTTGATCTCGCTCGGCCGGCCGAGCGGCCCGACGAAGACCGGGATCTCGTCGCCCGGCTTGAGGAGCGAAAGCTTGTGGGTGGACGTGCCCACGCACATGAAAACGACACTGACCGTGCCCCGCTGGGGGTCCCAATCGGCGATGGTCAGGGGGATGCGCTCCCCGCGCTCATCGGGCATGAGGATGACGAACTGGCCCGGCTGGCACTTGACCGCGACCTCGGGGGCCTGGAGCTCGAGCCAGTGGATGTTGGGGACCAGCCGCTGCCTTTGAAGAACCTTGGCCATGATTATCCTTTGCGAATCCTGGCCGGAACCGGGGTCCGGCCCCAAAGATCAAGCCCCGATCCGTCCGGAACGACCAGGGAAGCGCGGAGCGTTCCCCGGCTGACGTCTTCGGTCAGACGGGCCCGGCCGGGTATGGACTGCGAGCCCGCGTCCACGACCACCGCTTGTCCGTCCTCGATGCCCGAGGCGGACGCGTCCTCGGGATGGATCAACACCCAGGCCGAATCGCGGAAGGCCCTCATCCCCTTGACCTCCCGGCTGAGAATGAAGCTTCGATAGTAGTCGAGGCTGTAAGTCAGAGTCAGCAGGAAGGGCGATTCCGCCCCGGCGGTCGCCTCCGGCGCTCGGCCCGTCACGGGCAGAAATTGCCGGGCCTTCTTCTTCACGGTTTCTTTGATAAAAACAGGATCGGCGTCCAAACCGGCCTTGGAAACGTCCTTGAAATCGGGCGCTTTTTTTTCAACAGCCTTGAGAACCTGGGAAGCGTCCGCATAAGCCAATCCGACATGACCCATCCGCTCGGCCAACTGGGAGAGGATTTCCCAATCGGGCTTGGCCTGGCCGGCCGGATTCAGAACCCTGTCCGACCGCTGGACGCGGCCTTCCATGTTGATGAACGTCCCTTCTGTTTCAAGAAAGGTCGCCGCTGGAAAAACGATGTCCGCCTGTTCGGCGTTCGGGCTCCAGTAGGAATCCTGGACGATCAGAGCCTCAAGCCCGCTCCGGTCGAGCCGCGGCGCAGGGCCCAGGAGATAAAGGGCGCTCAATCGGCCCTGGCGGATGGATTCGAGCGTCTGGGCCATGGGCCGGGCCGGAACGCCGAGACTTCGGCGCAGCTCGAATTCTCCCCTAAGGTTGCTCTCCTGAACCGTGGGAAAAATTCCGGCGCCGGTCAAAGCCGCCAGGTTCCACAGCGCGGTCATCCCGCCGGATTCATCCTCTCGAGCAAACGAAGGACCGAAGAGGAAAATGGATTCCTTTGAGGCGGCAAGAATCCGGGCCGCGTTCCGGATATCCTCGGCCGAAACGCCAGTCTTTGTCTCTGATGTCCCCGGAATATTTTCCAGAGACTTCTGGAAATCCTTGAAGCCCGCCGCCCGGCTCAGCCCGGATGTTTCTTTGGATTTGAGGATTTCCTGGGCCAGCCGGCTCAGCACGAAAGCTGAGCCGCCGGGCCGGACGGTCAGACAGACGGCGGCATAACGGTCCAAAGCTGATCTTTCGCTCTGAAGAAGGACGAACGCGGCACCGCGACCGACGGCCTGGTGGATCCGGAGCCAGATCATGGGCTGGGCCGCCGGAAGGTCTTCGCCGCAGACGAGAATCGCATCCGCCCGGCCGATGTCGTCCAAGGAGAGATTAAGGTTCGCCTTGACTCCGGCATTATCCAAGAACTCGGCATAGGACCGTAGGCCGGAGAGTTCTACGGCGCCGGTGATGTGATCGGTGGCCAGAACCTCCCCTGCGAATTGATAGGCCAAGAACATGTCCTCAAGCCCGGCTTGGGGGGAAGTAACGACGGCCGTCGTCGGTCCCGTCCGTCCTTTCAGTTTGTCCGCGGCCGCGGCCAAGGCTTCTTCCCAACCGGCTTCAACCAAGTCCCCGCCCCGGCGAACGTGCGGCTTGAGAATCCTTAGTTTCCCGGCCGCTAATTCCCGGCTGAGGAAACGTCCCCGGACGCAGGCCTGGCCCTCGTTGGCCGGCCCCTTGTCCGAGGGCAGAACGGAGAGGACGGTATTGTCTTTGACCCCGACCGACAGGCGGCAGCCGCTGCCGCACATCCCGCACACGGTCTCCGCCCAGCGCTGGGGAATCTCGTCCGGCCTGGATGCGCGTTCGACCAGGGCGCCGGTGGGACAGACGTCAACGCAGGCGCCGCAGAATTGACAACCCGATTGGGTCAGAGGCTTGTCGAAGGCCGTGCCGATTAGGGCCTGCGACCCGCGCCGGGTGAAGGCGATGGCCGAAGCGCCCCGGATTTCGACGCACATGCGGACGCAGCGGCCGCACAGTATGCACAGGTTATAGTTGCGGTCAAAGAACGGGTCATCCCGCCGGACCTCGTTGTTCCGGTAAACGGCCGGGAAACGGACCTTATCCAGCCCCATGGCTTTGACCACATCCTGGAGTTCGCAGCGGCTGTTGTTGGAACACAGCACGCAGCCGGTCACCTCGGCGACCTTGCGGATCGTGGACTTCTTATCCCGGCAGTTGTCCTTCTCCGCGCAGACAAGACAAGCGAAGGGGTGCTCGGACAGGATGAGTTCCATGATCTCCCGCCGCATCGTCTGAAGCTTCTCGGTTTGGGTCAGGACCTCCATTCCGTCTTCAACAAAGGTGGAGCAGGAGGGCGGAAAACCCCTGCGGCCCTTGATCTCTATGAGGCACAGCCGGCAAGCGCCGAAGGGCTGAAGACGCGAATGATCGCACAGGTGGGGGATGGCGATGCCCGCCTTGCGAGCCGCCTCCAGGACGGTCTGGCGGCCCTCGACCTCGAGCGGGCGATTGTCGATGACGATCTTCATCGCCCTTCTCCCGTGGCTCCGCTCCGGCCCAGGACTTCGTCCTTCCGGCGGCCCGTGAGCTTGGCCACAGCGCTGATTTTGACGGGACAGACATCGTAGCAGGCCCCGCACTTCACGCATTTGTCCTGGTCGATAACGTGGACCTTCTTGGATTCGCCCGAAATAGCCTCGACCGGGCAGTTCTTTTTGCAGAGCAGGCAGCCGACGCACTTCTCGGGCAGGATATAGTAGGCGATCAGCGCCCGGCACACTCCGGCCGGGCAGCTTTTATCTCGGATGTGGGCCTCGTACTCATCGCGGAAATATTTCAGCGTGGTTAAGACCGGGTTGGGCGCAGTCTGACCCAGGCCGCACAACGATCCCGCGGCGATCGTATCGGTGAGGCTCCCTAGCTTGTCCAGGTCCGACGGCTCGCCCAGGCCCTGGGTGATCCGGGTCAGGATTTCATTAAGCTGCCGAGTGCCCACCCGGCAGGGGACGCACTTGCCGCAGGATTCCTCCTGGGTGAAGTTCAGGAAGTAGCGGGCCACGTCGACCATGCACGTGTCTTCGTCCATAACGATCATGCCGCCAGAGCCCATGATCGACCCGGCCTGAGTCAGTGTTTCATAATCGATGGGCAGGTCGAGTTTTGCCGCGGGCAAGCATCCGCCCGATGGCCCGCCGGTCTGGACGGCCTTGAATTTTTTATCGTTTTTGAGGCCCCCGCCGATATCGAAAATGACCTGGCGCAGGGTGATGCCCATGGGCACTTCCACCAGGCCCGTATTATTAATCTTGCCCACTAGGGAAAAGATCTTGGTTCCTTTGCTCTTTTCCGTCCCGATTGAGGCGAACCAGGCGGCGCCCCTGTTGATGATCAGGGGAATGTTGGCCCAAGTTTCAACATTATTAATGTTGGTCGGGCATCCCCACAGCCCGGAATCCGCGGGGAAGGGCGGCCTTTGCCGGGGAAGGGCCCGCCGGCCCTCAATCGAGGCCATCAAGGATGTCTCCTCTCCGGAGACGAAGGCGCCCGCTCCCTGGACGATCTCCAATTCCAAATCGAACCCGGTTCCCAGAATATCCTTGCCCAACAAGCCGTACTCTTTCGCCTGACGGATAGCGATCTCGACGCGCTTCACGGCCAGGGGATATTCATTCCGTATATAAAGAAATCCTTTTTCGGCCCCTATGGCTTTGGCCCCGATGACCATCCCTTCCAGAACGGCGTGGGGGTCGGCCTCCAGGACGGACCGGTCCATGTAAGCCCCCGGGTCGCCCTCGTCGCCGTTGCAGATGATGTACTTGGGCCTGCCCTTGGACTGCCGGCAGATCTGCCACTTCTTTCCCGTGGGGAAGCCGGCGCCTCCCCGCCCCCTGAGTCCGGAGGCGGTGATCTCGGCGATGATCTGTTCCGGACTCATTTCTGTCAAAGCCTTGGCCATGGCCTCGTAGCCGTCAAAGGCGATGTACTCTTCCACTTTTTCCGGGTCGATTCGGCCGCGGTTGCGCAGGACGACAAGCCGTTGGTGCTTGAAGAACTCGATGTCCTTCATCTTGGGGATCGGCTCTTTTTCCGCGGGGGGAACGTACATCAGCTTTTTGACGGGACGGCCCTTGAGCAGGTGCTCTTCCACGAGAAAGGGAATGTCCTCCACTTTGAGCAGTTGGTAGAAGACGCCGTCGGGTTGGACGAGGACGATCGGCCCCCTCTCGCAAAAGCCGTTGCATCCCGTGCCGATGACCAAGACTTCGTCCTGGAGATTCCGCTTCTTAACCTCCCCTTCCAGGGCGTCCTTAATCTTGAAGGACCCGCAGGAAACACAGGCCGTGCCGGCGCATACCAGCAAGTGAGCTCGATAGGGCTTCAATAATCTTCCTCAGAACATGGTCTCGCTGCCGATGGCCAGCGCGTACTCGGCCACAGGCCGGCCGGCTAAGACGTGCTCGCTTAGGATGCGGCGCATCTTTTGCGGGTTGAGGTCGACGTACTTGACCGGCGGCTGGCCTTTGAGCTCGACCGTGGCCATCGGCTCCCGGCTGCACAATCCGACGCAGCCGGAGGTGGTCACGATCACGTCCCCCACCCCCTGTTTGAGTATCTCGTCCAGGAGGGCGTCCATGATGTCCCGGGCGCCGGCGGCGATCCCGCATGTGCCCATGTGGACCGTGACCTTGGCTCGGCCGCTGCCCTCACGGATTGTGAGCATGGCCCGGGTCTTGTCCCGGATTGCCGCCAAGTCCTGAATGCGAAGCTTCTTTTGATCGGCCATTAGGGTTGTTATCCTTCGGCGGCATCCTGTGACCCGGCCTCGGCCGGACTGGAAGAATTCTGAGACTTATCTTTATGGCGATAACTATCCAGGATCGCGCCGACATTGGGGATCGTGACATGACCGTGATAATCTTCGTTGATCAGGACCACCGGCCCGATGGCGCAGCAGCCCAGGCAATTGACCGTCTCCAGAGTGAATTGTCCATCGGCCGAGGTCC
>Ga0315297_10001755_pt1 | contig 13538 bp, 12 predicted proteins | sample YL17G15_0_MG_FD_203628 | JGI IMG/M metagenome (GOLD analysis project Ga0315297, IMG submission 203628) | Sediment microbial communities from Yellowstone Lake, YNP, Wyoming, USA - YL17G15_0 | ecosystem: Environmental > Aquatic > Freshwater > Lake > Sediment | place: USA: Wyoming | collected... | reverse complement strand
CCATACTTCTCATAAAACTCGATAAGCCTGGCAAGAATCTCATCATAAGTGTCCTTCTTAACAAAATCTAAGTTAGCAATCCTGTCCTTAGTAGCTTCCCTAATTCGAATAGTAGTGGTCTGGTTAGTGATTGGTTTTAGAGAATCGTCCTTGACTTCTCTCAACTTTTTTATCATAGAAATATCAGGCAGCACTGAAACTAGCAAGAAAAATAAAGAATACCAAACTAATCCTCTTCTTTTAGTCATACCAAATACAAAATTAGTGTCCTCACAACACTTTGTAGACAAAGTAGACAAACAAATTATTTAAGAACCATTTTTTACCCAAACAAAGATAATGAAGAAAAACAAATAAAAAAATCAATTGATTTTCCTTAATCTACGCCGCCAAAAACTTCTTGCTCAGGATAGACAACAACACCTGTCTCAAGAATCTGCATAGCAACAATCTTCTTCTGATGCTGCTCACCCCTCATCTTAAGAATCTCAATCGCCCTCTCCCTAATATTGTTATGCTTTATGTTGTAAAATACTATGACACCATCAGCAAGAAACTCCTCAACACCAGTAGTTGAAAAAATATCCGGAATCTCCCTAGTCTCAGTAATCAAAAAACTAGTGCTGCCAAGCTTCTCAAAAAACCTAAACAATTGCTCAATATAAATCCTGTAAGAATCCTCTTTTCCTGTAAAAGCTGAAGCAACAGCTGTAAGCGAGTCAAGAACAATAAAATCAGGCTTAAAACCCCTGGGCAAAATCACAGGATCAACATCAATAAGAAGCTCACCCTTCTCCTTAGCAAGCATAGCATCAACGCTCCTAGTAATATCAAAAGGAGAATACCTCCTAACAACAAGCCTGCCAGACTTCAAAAACTTGGTAGGATCCCAACCAAAATCATTCATGTGCTGCAACAACCTCTCCTCAGACTCCTCAAAACTCATGTAAAAACACTTCTTGCCCTTAGAAGCATGATGCATCAAAGTCTGCAAACAAAAAATTGTCTTACCAGAACCAGCACCACCAGCAACAATCACACTAGAACCCTTAGGAATGCCATCCTCAAGCAAAGAATCAAAACCAGCAATACCAGTCAAAACATAGTCCTCTTTCTTCTTCACAACCTTCTTACCAAACCCCCTAGAAAGTTCAGGCTTTAAATCACTGACAAAAAAACCATCCTCCCCCTTACCAACAACACCTGGAACAGCCTTAACCTTCAACTGCGCCTTAAACTTCCTATCCTTCAAAACATGCTTACTCAAATCCTTCAAAATCTTACTCCTCTGCAAACCAATCTTCTCCCTCAAAACCTTACGCTTAACACTAACAGAATCAACACGCTCGATAATTTTCTTAGCACCCTTCTTAACCTTACCACGCATAAAAAAACCTTACCCTAAATTCAAACAATACACTAACGCGTATATAAGACTCGTTTTACAATAAAAAAAGATAAAACCTTTCTTTCCACCATGCGGAGATAACCATCAATTCCCAATATATGGTAAAAAAAACAATATTAACTAAACAATATGCAATCACTAAATATGATAATCGAATCCTAACATGGCAATAAAAAAAGATTTTTTCAAAAACAACATCATAGTATATGTATGTGGCGAAGACTACCAAAAAGAAGCCATAAAGCTGATAAAAACAGCAGAAAAAAAATTCGAAAGAATAAACTATATCACACTAAACAAGACCTACAACGAACTTATAATCCTATTCAAAAAAGAAAAGATAGACATAAAAAAATTCTCATTCATAGACGCAATAACAAATATGGAAATGCCAAAAACCACAAAAAACTGCATATACACATGCAGCCCTTACATGCTCACAGAGATGAGCATAGCAATAACAAAAGATTGCATAAACCACAAGCCAGAACTGTTCATATTCGACTCCCTATCAAGCCTTCTAGTCTACGAAAGAGGAGACACGCTGGTAAAATTTTCACACTCAATAATAAACTTTGTCAGGGCTCACAATACCAAAATAGCATTCATAATAATGAATAAAGACTATAACATCCCAGTAATGAAAGACCTGGACATGTTTTCTGATGAGACAATCTATAGGACAATAGGTGGTAAAAATGTCAAAACAAAAAAAAGATGATCAAAAAACCGTGATGGTAGTAGATGATGAAAAAAATATCATGAGAGTCATGCAGATGCTGCTTGAACTTGAAGGATACAAAGTAATAGAAGCAACTGATGGACAGACAGCACTCAAAAAATTAAGAACAGACCCCTTGCCAGACCTCGCACTTATAGATATGTTCATGCCAAAAATGTCAGGAAGACAACTATGCGAAGAAATAAGAAAAGATAACAAACTAAAAAACATAAAAGTCATGTTTGTAACAGTAGCAGACTTCTCAGAAACAGGAAAAGACATACTGAAAAAACTAAAAGTCGTAGACTACATACAAAAACCATTCAACAACGAAGACCTAATAAGAAGAGTCAAGAAAGCGCTAGCATAAAAAAACAATTTCCTAAAAACAACACATGAAAGAAAAAAGCAAATTGAAAGGAGACATTAAAAAAGAGGCGAAAACGCAAGCCATGGACATTGTCCAGACTATTAGAAATCCGTTGGTGGTATTAGATTCAAACCTAAACGTCACTTTTGCGAACAGTTCATTCTATCAGACATTTAATGTAGATATAAAAAAAACAATTGGGAAAAAAATCTATGATTTGGGCAATAACCAATGGGATATTCCGGAATTTAGAAAATTATTAGAAAAGATTTTGCCCAATAACAAATTTTTTAATGATTATTTAGTTAAGCATAATTTTCCAGAAATTGGAGAAAAAATAATGCTGCTTAATGCCAGAAGGCTGGATAGCATACAAATGATACTTCTCGTAATAGAAGATATCACAGAAAGAAAAAAAATAGAAGGAATGACAACAGAACTCAACAATGCCTACCTCACACTAAAAGAAGCCACAAGAATAAAAGAAAACTTCTTCAAAACAGCAGCACACGAACTAAAAACACCACTAACAGTCATGAACAGCTTTGTACAACTACTACAAAGCGAAAAAATAGGAAAAATAAACGACAAACAAAAAGAAATCCTAAAAACAGTAAACAATGATGTATCCAGACTAAAAGACTTGATAACAAAAATATTCGACCTATCCAGACTAGAAGAAGGAAAAGCAGAAATAAAATTAGAACAAACCAACATAAAAGAAATAATCAAAAACGAACTAAAACTAATAAAACCAATCGCAAACAAAAAAGGAATAAAAATAAAAGTAAACATGCAAAAAACACCAAAAACAGTAAAAACAGACGGATACTGGATACGCCAAATACTATCAAACCTATTAAACAACTCAATAAAATTCACAAAAAAAGGATACATACAAATAAGCTCTTACACCCAAGACAAAAAAATAATCATAAAAGTAAAAGACACAGGAATCGGAATCTCAAAAGATAACCTCACAAAAATATTCACAAAATTCTTCCAAGCACAACCAACAGAAACAAGAGAATACCTAGGAACAGGACTAGGCCTAAACATATCACAACAAGCAATAGAACTATTAGGAGGAAAAATCTCTGTAGAAAGCAAAAAAGGAAAAGGAACAACATTCACATTCACAATACCAATAACTCCCTCCCCTCAACAAAGAAATAACAAAGGATAGAATAAGATAAGAACGAGAAAACAAAAACAACTTATTCTCTCAATGATTTAGCTTTCTCAAAACCACATGAAAACACACCCTAAATGTCCTCATTATTCACTTTTTATGTACTATTCATACATAAAAAATGAATAATACATCACGCAAAAGAATTATTCACTCTCTTAAAATTTATGAAAACTATCTCTTCAATTAAATACTTAAAAGATTCATCATCCCTAACAGAAGACCTCTTAGTCAAATCAAGATACATATCAAAATAACCAATAGGCAAATCCAACACAGGAATATCCCCACTCCTCAAAATATGAAGCATGACCAACCTAGAAATCCTACTATTGCCATCTATAAAAGGATGAATCCTTTGAAACTCATTATGAAAAAAAGCTGCGAAAGAAATCACCCCCTTAACACCCCTCTTCTCTGAAATAAACTCCCCATACTTAACAAGAAGATCATTTAACTTTTTTGGAACATCCCTCCAGTCAGAAGTGTGAAATGAAGGATTATTCTTAATCTTAACATTCTGCTTCCGCAAAACACCAGCTCCAACAATATGACCCATAGCAAGCCTGTGATACTCCAATAATAAACCCATACTTAAAGAAATTCTCTTTTTAACATTTGAAATCATGAAGTCCACTGCTTTCTTGTAATTAACAACCTCATTCACATGCATGATCTTCTGATGTTCAGGCAAAACATCCTCAAAGATAAGCTTCTGAGTCTCAGGAAGAGTAATAGGATTACCTTCCAGATTCAAGCTTGAATAAATAAATCCTGCCTCTTTTCTTCGTTCAACACCCTCCAAAACAGAGTAATGCAATCTCTTATTCCTACGATACTTCCTCATCTCCTTAAGTATATAAGGAATAAAATCCTTCTTTTTAGGAACATAAAACATAATGCCTCTTTTAAAAAAATTAACAACATCAATAATAAAGTGATGCCTCAACAATTTAACCCTCAAAGGATTCTTTGATATAACCAACAAAAACCCATAATTAGACAAAGCATCAACATAGAACTTGAATGTCTGAGGATGGATATGAATATCCCTTATAGTAAAAACCTCCTTTTTTGCCGCTTTAATCAAAAAATCAATAAAGCTCTTTTTTAACAAAATATCATAATTAATGCTGTTTCGCACACAAAAAGAAATAATGTTGAAAAGCTGCTCTGATCTCTTAGTATGAACAATCTTCACTCCATCCTTCCTTAAAACTAATCCATCCTTCTCAAGCTCAATTAAGTGATTAAAAATAGCGTTGTAATACTCTTTTGGCTTTTCCAACTCCTGCAAGATACCACTAACAGTTGCATGACCCTTAGTTGCAATGATATAAAACACACCATATTTTGATACCATACCTTAATATAAGTAAATAAAGTATATAAATGTTCCTATTATTCACTTTTTGTGTATTATTCATACAGAAAAAATGAATAGCCTAACAATTCATTCTCTTAAAGATTTAGCCTTCTCAAAACCAGAAACGAAAAAGTTGTCAACAAACCTTGTAAAAGAAGCACTAGAAGCAAAAATGCCCAAATCTCTACCATACAATATGTTATCATCATCAGGCATTGAATCAATAATCAAGCTATCCCTACCATCAACAGAAACAAAATTGTTTTTAGATATGGAAATGTGACGAATATCGCAAAAACCCAAAGAACCAATCTCATCAATGTTCTCCTTATTAGTCACACCAGCAATCAAGATCTTAACACCCCTAGAAGCAGCATCCTTCAAAGCCTCCTTGTGCAACATCAACCTAGACAAACTATTAGCAGAACACTGAATATGAATATTCTTCTCAGCACCCTTAATCAACTCATCAACCTTCTTAACAGCATTAGACCTACCATTAACCAACAAAAAAGAACTACTAGCAGGACTAAAACTCTTATTCTTCTCAAAAGCAGGACCTAACTGTTCAAGAATTAAAGACTCAAGCCTGACAAACTTGTCAGCAACATCCTTCCTAGCAGCAACAATAGCCTGTTTTGGGGAAACGGCCATGTACTTCATAGGTTTAGAAGGCAAAATCATCAAAAAACCCTTATAAGACAACGAATTAATGATCTCATACACTTTACCATAAGGAATGCCAGTCACATCAGAAATGCTCTTAGCACTAGAAACACCCTCACTAATAAGAGTCAAGTAAACCTTAGACTCATACTTACTAAGCCCAACATCAGATAAAGGCTTAAGAATATTCTTAGTATTTTCCATAAAACCAAAGAAACCAGGCAACTATATATCCCTTCTTTATGTTAAAAAAACAAAACATCCCATTCACTTTTGGCAAGAGAAGAATATGGTTGTTTTTCCTCAAATTTAAATGCTACCTATCTTTCAACAATATCTCAACACGCAAACCCCAAAATTTTCTCCTAATCAACAAGATAAAAAACCTCATGCTTTTTTTAGAGAAAAAAAGTTAATATAATCCTTACATTCTTTTTTGCAATAGGTGAAAATTGATGCATAACAAAGCGCAAGCAGCAATGGAATTCCTCATGACTTACGGCTGGGCAATACTAATAGCCATAGCTGCCATAGGAGCGCTGGCTTATTTCGGAGTCCTATCACCCACAGAAATGCTGCCAGAAAGATGCAAACTACCATCAGGCATTGCCTGCCTAGATTTTAAATATGACGGAGCAGCAATAGGAATGGTAATCATGAACAGCGCAGGATTTGACATGACAAATGTAAGCGTAAGCGTTGCTGGAGCTGGCTGCAACACAACAAATTCAGAAGGCTCGACAAAGCTGAAAAACGGAGAAGAAGGCACATACAAAATAAACTGCTCCCCACTACCAGGTGATTTCAAAGGAGACCTCACTTTTTCTTACACAAACAAAAACACAGGCATGACACACGACAAGAAAGGAAAAATTATGTTAACCATACCAAAAAACTAACTATTCAACAACCTACCTACTTTTTAATTAAAGGAAAAACAGAACTTGCCTTCTTGAAATTACTGACAAAAAATTCATCCATGAACTTAGTGAAAGACGAAGAAGAAACCCACATACCCAAATCCCTACCATAAACAATATTATCATCATCAGGCATAGGCTCAACAACCAAACACTCCTGACCATCAACAGACAAAAAATTATTATCAGAACTCTTAACCTTCCTGATATCACAAAAATCCAAACACTTAACCTCATCCATAACCTCTTTACTAGTAACACCAGCAATCCTAACAACAACACCCCTAGAAGCAGCATCCTTCAACAACTCCTTATGAAGAACCAACCTAGAAAGACTATTCAAAGAACAATGAATGTTGATCTGCTTATTCGCTTTCTTCACCAACTCATCAATCTTCTTAACAACATTAGCCCTACCATTAATGATCCAGAAAAGACCTTTCGGCTCAACAAACTTTTTGGTCTCAGCAAACAAAGGCTCAAGCTCAGTCATTATATGCTTCTCCAAAGCATCATATTTCTCATCAACACTCTTCTTAGAAAGCCTAATAGCCTCTTTTGGGGAAATCGCCTGACACTTAATAGGCTTAGAAGGAAGAACAACAGAAAAACCCTTAGCAGACAAAGAATTAATTATCTCATAAACCTTACCATACGGAATTCCAGTAATATCAGAAATGTTCTTAGCAGTTGACGTGCCCTCACTCACAAGAGTCAAATACACTTTAGCTTCATACTTGTTTAACCCAAGCTCCAGTAAAGGAGTCATTACAGCTTTAGTTGATGACATTCTTTTGTACCCCCAAGGTAATACTTTATTTCCTTGGAAATTAAGTGAATCATAAAAACATTTTTAGTATACAAAAAAGTATACTAATCCTTACCTCCTTTTAGGTAATAATCGTATACTAGTATAGTGTTGTGACCTATCGTCAATATATATACTTATGCTTTAAATCTTATATTTTGTTAAATTTAATATATACTAAACTTAACTTTTAGAAATGTTTATATACCCCATACTTGTTCTCTCCAATCAGAAGATGATCAAAAGAAAAGTAATCCAGATAGGAAAATTCACGCAAGTAGTCTCGCTCCCAAGAAAGTGGACGCAAAAAAACAACATAAAAAAAGGAGACGAGCTAGTAATTGAAGAAAACAACGAAAAACTAGAGATATCAACCACCCAAATAAAAAAAGAACCGCTAAAAGCAGAAGTAGACCTCAGAGGAATAGACAAAGAAATAGTGTGGCCAATACTAGCATTCATGCACAAAAAAGGATATGACGAGATAAAAATAAAGTTCCAAAACTCAGAAACCCTAAACCTAATACAAAAAAAGATTGCTTCAACACTCATAGAATTCGAGATAATAGAACAAACAAAAGACAGCTGCACAATAAAAACAATAACAACAGGAAACGAAGCAGAACTTGACGAAATAATAAGAAAAATATTCTCAGTAACATTATCCCTAGCAAAAAACAGCCTAGAATACATAAAAACCGACAACCTAGAAAACATGGAAGAACTGTACTCCTTAGAAGAAACAAACAACAAACTAACAAACCTATGCGAAAGAATACTAAACACAACACCCATAGACCTGAAAAACAGATATTTATACCATATAATATGGCTATTAGAAAGCGTAGCAGACGACTACAGAGACCTATGCAAATCAATAACAAACAAAAACATAAAATTAAAAAACGAAACAATACGAACATACCAAAAAGTAAACGACCTACTAGAAGAATACTCAACACTATACTACACATTCTCATTCAAAAACATAGCAAAATTCATAAAAAACCAAAAAATATTAACAAAAGAAATACCAAACTCTATGACCGGAAACAAAGAAGAAGACAAAATAATAGCAGCACTATTAACAATAACAAAAAGAATGGGAAACTTCACAGGAGCAACATTCGCAATAAAAGCACAACTAGATGCAGTAGTAAAAACAGATAACCAACTTCTTTAAAGAAACTTATCCCCCACATACTTGTCCAAGAAACACTTAGTGAACTCTAAACCACTACCAGAACCGGCCAAATCCTCTAGTCTAGAATCCAAAGTTATACCTGCAGAACTAGCCTTACTAACTTCCTTATCCAAAGAATTGCAAGCCTCACCTAAGTGGAAACTACAATATTGTTCTTCATGCAATAACCCTTTCAACCACTTAACCCAACGCATATTCCTATAAAAAGACATCAAATCCCTAGACGCAACAAAACCATTATGATCAAAACCAGACAAGAAACCAGTATCCACAACTTCACCTTTCTCTAAAGCACTGACTTGCTGAGCATGCTTTCCACCATCCAAAAAATTCTTCAAATAAGCAAGATAAAGAACATCCTTACCCTTCTTAACAGAATCACCAAAAGCATAAACAGGAGACTCAACTATATGGATGACTTCATCGTTGCTTGTTGTTGTAGAAGCCAGTTTTTCAAAATCAACAAAATACAAAGAATCCTCAAAAGCATGCAAAACATCACTTGCAGAAAAACCTTTACCAACACCTGAAGAAACATAATCCAAAACAAAATCATCAAGATTGCCAACTCTTCCTAACTCTTCAAGGCAAGAATCAACAGTTGCACCCTGCTTAGCCCTCAAGTTAAGATAAGCATGTTTCAAACCAACCCTAACATTTCTAGGACTAAAATCAAGACAAGGACTAGCAGAGTGTTTGGAAAGCGCATCATGAATTTGAGAGAAAGAAAACCTTAACTTATCAACAACACCAGAATCAAGACTTCCAAAATCAATATTCAAATAGTTTTGGAAAACATCAAACAACTTATCATCATACCTAACAACCTCAGGCTTAGAATGATCCCTCAAAACACCAACCAAATTCCTCAAATCATCATTCCTTTCATACTCACTCTCAAAAAAAGCCACACTCCTCAAACACTTATTAACCAACCTATCCTTTAACAAAACAGAATAATCATCACCACTTCTAGTGTTCAGCTTATTAACAAAATCAAACAAAGAAGAACCCACAATTTCCTCCTCTAAAACAAAAGCAGCCTCCCTCTTCTCTCCACCCTCAACTACGCTGTAAAAATCTGAAGCCAACACCAGAGGAGTCTTCAATTCCTTCCTGAAATCAGGATTTTGCATATTCCACAACAAAAACTCAATATCAGACACGGCAGAAGGAACCAGCTTGAACTGCTTAACAAATTTACCCTCAGCACCACCCTCACCTTTCCTGTAAAAAGAAAGATTACCACCAACCTTCCTCTCCTCAGCCTTCCTCAACAAAGAAAAACTCTGAGGCTCCATCTGAGAATAAGATAATTCAGCAGCAGCCAAACCAAGCTCAACAGAAGGAACACTAACACCATTAACGCTGCCAACAATCCTGTGAACATCCAAATACTCCTTCAACAACCTCATAACCTTAACAACATGCCCCCTAGCCCCAACAATATCACCCTTACCAAAAGCCTGACCAAACAAACTATAACTCAAACCAGCATCATACAACAACTCCTTAGAACTCTTACGAACCAACTCAGACTGAGCCTGCTGCAACTCACTAGCAAAATTTTCTAAGTCATAATAACGTTTCTCGGCAATCTGCTGTAATTTAACATTTTCTTCTCTCTCAACACTATGATCTCCTCTTTCTCTTCCAAGCTTGTTTAACAAGTACCAAGAAGTGCCGATAGATGTCCCAACTGCTGCTGGTGAAGCTAGTGATATGGCATCAGAAGGAAAATCCAGATTGAAATGTTTCAGTGCAGCATAACCTAAACTTATAATACCACCACCCAATAAACCAAACAGGATAGGTTTTTTGCTAACAGGTTTTCTGTCAACCCAAGTTATATCATAAACATTAAATTTATCTCCGTATGTAACACGTATCTCTGGCTTCGGTAATTTAACATACAATATGGGTGCTTGACTTAATGCTTCCAAAATATATTCATTTGTATTTTGATAAGGTTCTCTATTCCAACTATACGTCAATTGTGTATAATTTTTACCACCATTAGTCTTTCTAACTTTAACAACTTCTGATGAGAATAAAAGAGGAGTGAGCCAAGGCATCAATTCATAAATAATCTTTGGACTATCAAATAAATAAGAAGACTTACTCTTAAGTAGCCCTTCTAATAAAGTGTCAATGTTATGAAAACTCTTATAGATGAGATTTCTAAAATAGTTTTCTCTGTCTCTTGTTAAACACTTACTTTTTTCAGTTAATTGTTCTGATAAATCATAGCTTATCCATACATGATTCTGCTTTAAAGATTCTAATAATACAAGATTACTCAACTCATCTCTTGTTTGGCTATAAAGATCCGGACTAGAAACAAATTCATCAACTTTTTCTATAATATCTTTATCAGAATAACTTTCCCTTATGCCCCGTTTTATTTGATTTGGTGTGACTTGACTCAAAACAAATCTTTTATCTTGTTCAGATATATTACTAATTAAATCATCTAAGGCTACCCCCTCATCCTCTAATAATTGGATTATGGGTTTTATAACCCTGCAGTTTATTTCTTTTCTCAATGCCCCCAAAGTATTATCACTTAAAATATCCCAAATTATAAAACTATGTTTTATTTCTTATGAGTGATGTTCAGATAAAAATATCAAACATATCTAGATATAAAACTTCTTAAATAATGTCTAAATTTATGCACATGAATTCTTAAATGGTTCTTTATATATTTCAACAACAATTTGAAGCCAATGATTTTATGAAATAACTTAAAACTGTATCTTGATCCTATAAAATCAAAGAATTCATCATTAGTTAAACCTTTAAGTTTTTTGAGTACTAATTCGTGTTCCTCATTATTGCAGTTAACACCTATATGTCTTGCTATAACTGCCCAAAAATCGTATTTTCCAAACTTATCCCACCAAACCCTTTCAAATTCTATAAGTCTTTTTTTAGAGGGATTATTTTCCTTTAACGCCTTTTCTGCTATTTTTGCAGCTTCTCTTCCTATCTCGAATGATGGTTTAAAACCTTCTCCTGCATATGGAAGAGCATGTCCTGCAGCATCTCCCACAATAATTAAATTATCTGCTACTGCACATTTTATTGCAGAAGCAGGGTATATTTTAGAAATTACATTCTTATTGTTTATTTTGCTATTCTTAAGCCAATCATCGTAAGGGTATGCTTCTTTCATCGTTTTTATTATCCTCGCACGTAAGTTATCTTTTGTTGTTATTTTATAGGGCAGCATATCTGAAATTCCAAATTGTACTTTATTTCTGTTATAAGGATAAATCCATGTAGCTACATTTGAATATTCCTTGTTTATGTTAAATGATAATTCTCTTGGTTTCTTTATATCACAAGAATTTAATGTAGCTACATAACAGAAGAAATATACTGAACTTTGTACGTCCACTCCTAAATTTGTCGCAACAACAGCAGCTGTCCCACTACAATCTAAAACAATTTTTGCTCTGTAATCATTATTTTTATGGTCCACTAAATCAACAAAACCATTTCTGTATTCTGCATTGACTATCTCTGTATTGTTAAGAACATGACACCTTAAATTTTTCATAAGAATTTTCCTTGCTTTTTCCTGACTGATGAATGCAAACAAATATTTCTTGCCTGTTTTCCTTATAAGTTCATAATTCTTGGAATAAAAAGAATAAAATGAAAATTTGTTTATCACAGCCTTTTCAATTCCTATCTCTTTTACAAAAGAGTAGGGGGTGCACAAGTCATGGTGTTTGTCTCCTCTGTCGATCAGCAAAACTTTAATGTCTGACTTGGCAAGCTCGTTTGCAGCTCCCAACCCAGCAGCTCCTGCACCAACAATTATTATATCATACTCTTTTGTATTCTTCACAAAAATCACCTTTGATAAAATGATGGTAGCCAGTCAGTTCCATAAAACCTTTCCCTTTTATCTTCCTGCCTTTATAACTGCCATTTACTTCACAACTTCCTTCCCACAAATAAGTACCTAAAGATTTTATTTCCTGATTATTATTTGACGACGCCACTATCAATCTTGCTTTGTCAAATTCCAACAACCATTTTACAGGATATCTTGTTTTTGTTTTAGGACTCGTCCAATATCCTAATTCCTTAATCTTTAGTTTGTTCAGTATTCTCTGTTTGTTCCCTTCTTTTATCGTTATGGTCGGAGTGATCTGCTTTCTATTCTTGTCATAAAAATTAAAAATCATTATCTGAACCTTATTGTCCAATAGAATACCAAACCAATTCCAGCAATCCCTGTCAAACCACCAATCACCCCATTGGTGATCAAACCATACAAAACCTTTTATCTCTTTATCATTTAAGTATCCTTTAACTGAAGTATCAACAATAGAATAATAATTTGAGTAACCCCTATCATCCATTTTTATAACTCCCTTATCTCCATGCAAAAGCCTATTTTTTGCGCTAAACTGTAATTTTAATTTGCACTTTCCCCCAGTATCAATCATTATGTTGTTACCTGATTCAGAAAGCCTTATTTCCCTAATTTTTAATTCTAACCTATCCTTGTTTGTTTTTGTAATACAAAATGGGTGGACTTCACATCTAAATTTGTTGTCTTCTAGGATAGAAAAAATAGTAGCATAACAGTTTTTTAATGGCAAAAAACTTAACTTTCTTTGCCAGATATGCGACTTTATTAAATTATTCCTGAAAATAACAATTGTAAAAGACAGATCATCCTTAAGGGTTCCACCTAAATACCACCATTCATTAGCACACTCATGAGGTGCATGATCTAGGAAAACTTATCATTTTTCAAACAAAGTGTGACACGAAGTGTCGTTGTTTTAGCATGTTTAGTTGAGGCAACGTGTTTATTAGTTTGTTGCTGAGCATTTTTTTTGTTGTGTTTATAGATGTTA
>Ga0315297_10001754_pt1 | contig 13544 bp, 3 predicted proteins | sample YL17G15_0_MG_FD_203628 | JGI IMG/M metagenome (GOLD analysis project Ga0315297, IMG submission 203628) | Sediment microbial communities from Yellowstone Lake, YNP, Wyoming, USA - YL17G15_0 | ecosystem: Environmental > Aquatic > Freshwater > Lake > Sediment | place: USA: Wyoming | collected... | reverse complement strand
GCGTTCATGGATGCCCCCGCGACCCCCTGGAGCACGGTCAGCGAAAACACTCCAGGGTCTCCGCTGATCGTGTACCCGAGGACCTTCACCAGGTACTGTCCGTCCGCCGGGTCCATGAGCGTGAGGCTCTCGAACGAGCCTCCCGTGCCCACATACCAGTACGGTTCGGTCAGGTCCGCTATGCCGTCCAGGTTCGAGTCGTACCATACCGCCAGGTCGATGTCGTCGGCTCCTGACACAGGTGCCACGGAGACCGTCAGCTTGTTGCAGTTGGCCACGGTCAGAGGCCTCGTGTACACGGCCGCCGCGAGATCGGCGTCGAAGTTGCCCGAGAGCTGGTCGGGGTATATCTCCTCGTTCGGCCAGGAGTACTTTACCATCGGCGGTTCGCCCGTGCCTCTCGCCTCGAGCTGTCCGTCGACCGCGATGTCGTACCACGCGGGTATCGTGCCAGAGAGCTGGTCCTCCGATATGCTCAGACCGACGCTGCTGGCCTCCGCCCCGAACCCGTTCATCACGACCCATTTCGTGAATCCCGTCGGCGCGTCGCTCGCAGCATGGCCTGCCATCAGCGGGCATCTGGTGATGACCGCGAACGGCGCGGGCATGCCCAGGGCGGTCATGAACGCCCCGACCGGGGCCGCGATGACCTCCTTCGCCTCGCCCGTGTTCGTGTACGGCGCGAACACTCCAGCTCCCATGTACCTCTCGTCGCTGGAGGCTATCCTCGTCTCGTAGTATCCGGGGCCGTAGTCAGAGAACACGCCCATCCACGGGCTCTCGGGGTCGACCGCGACCGGCGCGAGCACGTGCAGGTTGATGTCCGTGGGCAGTTCGGTCCATTCCGCGCCGACCATCAGATATGCGTTCCCGTCCGGCAGTTCGCTCTCGGGGTCGGGCAGGACCCAGAAGATCCTGCTGTCTCCGACCTCGTACCTCCAGTACTTGTCCGAGAGGCCCTGGACGTCGTTGTTGTAGGGCGTGTCGAAGTACGACTCCCCGCCGAACTCGAACTCGTAGTCCGTCGCGGGCACGTTGATCACTATGGGCATGCACTGGGTCCTGTCGCCGTCCCTGATGTACACTCCGGCGCCGTATGTGCCGACGAAAGCATCGTCCGGCACGGACACCTGTGCCTCCCATGAGACCTGTCCGCCCGCGGGCACGTCGAGTTCGATTGCCGATGCGAACTCCGTGTCTGCGCCCGCCTCGCGGACCTTGACCCACGGGAACGTCTGGAGCTCGTAGTAGTCCAGCTGCACCGTCACGAACACGCTCGGCGCGGGTATCCACGGCCTGACCCTCACGATGAGCCCGTCCGTGATCCTGTCGAGCGGGTCTTTGATCATGACCGTGTTGTAGTTGTTGCACTCGCCGTCGACCGTGAACCTGAACAGCTCCCAGACAGACGGGCTCTTGACCTGCGCGTCCAGGTTGCCGTTCCCGTTGAGGTCCACCCAGTCGTGCAGCTCAAGCCAGTACTCGAGGTTCTCCACCGTGTCGAGCTCAGGGTCGAACTGCGCCATATCGATGTACATCGTGGCCTTCAGCAGGTCCGTCCCTTCGGGCACGAGGCTGGTTATGTCGATGTACTGCTCCGTGTTGCCCCTGGTCGTCGTGCTGATCGTGGACGACGAGGTCTTCAGGAGCAGCTCGCTCGAGACCGTGATGGTCCTGTCCCCGGCGCCCATGTTGTATGTAGTGACGAGCTCCGTGTCTACCGCTCCCGGCAGCATGAAGTTCGGGAAGGCATCGTAGACCTGCCCGTACACATCTCCCGGGTACAGCGCGCTCGTCGCGAAGTTCTCGCCCTGCGCGAACGATACCGTGGCCTCGCCGCCGCTCATGAGCTTGCAGAACGTGGCCGCGTTCAGCCAGCCTGCACCCTGCTTGAACGGGTCGAAGTGCATGTCGTCCGCGGCGCCCATCAGGACCGCCTTGGCGTAGTCGCTCGCCGGGAACTCCCCGTGCGTCTCGAAATACGCCTGGAAGCCGAGCGCTGCGCCGCCCGCCGTGGTCGGCGTCGCATGGCTGGTGCCGCTGCCGATCTGGTTGTGGGCAGCGCCGTTGCCGGGCACCGTGTTGATCGAACTGCTGTCCGTCGCGTCCATGTTCAGCGGTGCTGGCTCGAGCGAGTACGCGCCCGAGGCGATTATCTCGGTGTTGACCTTGCCCGTCTTGCCAGGTCCGGAGTTGGAGAACGGTATCACATCGCCCCACTTCTGCAGCCCGGGTGCCATCTCGTAGCCCATCAGGTATCTGTACTGCATGGTGGTGCCCGCGCCCACATGCACCGACGTGAAGTCGGTGACGCTGTGCGTCGTGCCGTATCCCGGCCCCCCGTTGCCCGCCGACCAGAACCACATCGTGTCGCCGGAGAGCGATATCGTCATCATGATCATGTCCAGGATGTTGTAGCCCGCGTCGATCGCGGTGTCGGACCATCCGTAGCTGTTCGTGCAGATGTCCGCCTCGTCGCCCGTGCCGAGCACTCCGTCGACGCCGTACTCCACGTACTTCCAAGCGTTGACCGTGCTGCCTGTGAATGGCACCGCGATGAGCTTCGCGTCCTGGGCCATGCCTCCGAGCTGTCCGCCCATGGTCCTGCCGACCGCGAGGGCCGAGCCGGAGGTCATCGTGCCGTGCGAGCCCGCGTACGCGCCCATGAAGGCCACGCAGCCGCCCGCGCTGCCCACGAACTCCGCCCCGTACATCCAGTCGGATGCGGGGTAGACCGTCTCCCCGTCCGCGATCCAGTAGATCATGCTTCCTGAGTAGTCCGCGAAGCCGTCGCCCGCGTTCCACATGGATGTGTCCGTCAGGCCGGTCGTGGCATCGTAGAAGTCGAAGTACGATATCTCGTCGCCCATCGTGCAGGGCTTGTCGTTCGCGAAGCTGAAGTCCCTCATGACATCGACGTAGACCGTGTCGTACACGCCCTTGACCTTGCTGTCCACTACGAGGACCGCGATGTCACCGCCGACGTACTGCCCGATGAACGGGTCGGGGTGGTAACCTATGTGGTACTCCCCGCTCTTGCTCTTGACCAGGTTGCCGTTGATGTCCATCAAGCCCTTGATGATGTATGTGGCGCCGTCGAACGCTATCGAGCCGCTCTTCTTGTTCTTCGCGGCCACGATCGTGCTCGTGTCGGCCATCCAGCCGCCGATCTTGCCGTTCGCCCACTTGGACGCGGCGTAATCGTCGTACGCCATCGGCCAGCCCGCGTACAGGCCGGACTCGTATCTGGCCTGGATGCCCTGCATGTCGGGGTGCGCGAGGTCGAATCCGTCGTCGATGACGGCGACCTTGACCCCTTCGCCGGTGAAGCCCATGTCCCACGACTCGACCGCTCCATGGACGACATCCACATCATAGTCCTCGACCGCAGGGGCGGCCGTGGTCTGGAAGTCCTCCCTGGCCAGGTCGATGTTCGAAGGCTCGATCTCCGGCGCCTGGTACTGTAGGATCTTGGTGACGCCCGGACTCTCCGCCAGGAGCCTGATGGTCTTCCCATCGAGCTCCATGAGGCTGACGTCCGGGATGCCCGCGACCTGCTGGCCGCGTATCAGCCCAAGTCCCTTGGAGGCGAGGATATCGTTCGCCGCCTCCCTGTCGTTCACAATCAGGTAGACCTCGAACGGTCCCCTGGACTCCCTCATGCTCTTGTCGAGCCTCGGGTCCAGCTTCGCATCCGGGTCGGTGATCTCCGCATTCAAGCTCACATCAGCGCCGCCGAGCCGATTCGTCAGCGCGCTCTCCTCGGCGAGCAGTTGCGCTTCGTTCGCGGGCGTCGATGACAACGCGACAAATGAAGTCATCACCATCAACGCGCACGCTACGAAGCTCAGGCTCGCCCCGCTCATCAGCCTGTTCACTCTAATCCCCCTCTCTTCACCACTTCTATGAAGCAGCCTAGAAGGGCTGTCCGTGGTATGCGTCTGAGTGCATTTCCCGCTATTATAGGATATCGGTGTTTCGAGAGTGAGTCAGTGCATGCTTCGAACAATCGTGTTAACGGCGAAATAACGTGCACGGGTGCACAGGCATGAATGAAAAAGAATAGGTTTTAAAGGGTTTGTGTGCGAAGGGGCTCAGCGCCTCTTCTCGTCCTTCGAGATCTCCCTCTCGAGCTCCTCGAACTCCTTCTCGACATCCGACGGCGCGCCGGGTTCGCTGATCTCTTCGGTCGAGTGCTCGGGCCCGCTCCCGCCCTTCCGGCCGCTCAGCATGAACCAGACGATCGCCAGCATGACGATCGCAATGGCGAACAGCCCTATCGACAGATACATCAGCAGGTCCGCGAAGGCGTTCGCGTCGTCCACCCTCGTGTTCACGTCGCCGACATCCTGGTCGATCTGTTCCTGGAGCAGGTCTATCTGGTCCTGGAGGTCCGCGATCTCCTGGAGGAGCGACTCGTTCACATCGCCTATCTGTCCGTCGAGGTCTGCCTGGAGTTCGTCCAAGGCCGTCTGCAGGTCGTCTATGAGGCCCTGGATGGTCGTGTCCTCCGTGACGAGATCGTCTATCTGTCCCTGCAGGTCGTCGATCTGGACCTGGAGCTCATCGATCATGTCCTGCATCTCATCGGGCGTCACGTACACCGGCGGCTCGTAGGTCACCGATATGATCTCGCTCGCGGAGTTGCCCAGCTCGTCCTCTGCGACGACCGTGATGGTGTTGTCTCCCTCCGTGAGGGTGACCACAGCGCTGAACCCTCCGGCGCCGTCCTCGGCCGCCACGCCATTGACCCAGACCATCGCCGCAGCGTCGTCGACCGTGCCCGAGACGGTCACAGCCGCCTCGGTGACGACGGCTCCGTCGTCCGGCGCGTCGATCGTGATCACGGGTGCGGTCGTGTCAAGGACGATGGTGACATCAGCGGTCGCAGTGTTGCCCACGGAGTCCGTGGCCTCCACGACGAACACGTTGTCGCCCTCAGCCAGGGCCACCTCGCCCTCGAAGGTACCGTCCGGCATGACCGATACACCGTCTCCGTCGACGGTGACCGTCGCGTCCGCGTCTGTCCAGCCTCTGATGTACGCCGTTGCGTCAGAAGTGGGCGATGCGACATCGTTCAGCAGGAGCATGCAGTGCGTGTCGGACTCGAGCATCTTCACCATGGACGATTCCACGCCCACCTCGTTCGTCGTCGTGATGGTGAATACGTTCAGTCCCTCGCCGAGCGCGACAGGGCCGGCCTCGTAGTAACCGTACTCGTCTGCTGAGACGCTCGCCGAGTCAATCGCGTTCGACACCATGACCTCTGCGTACGGGTCCGTCTCGCCCCTGACGAGCGTTTCCATCAGAGGCACCTTCGTGCTGTCGGGTATCGTGTCCCCCGTGTCCGGGTCCGCGAACTCCGCGGTGAAGGTCTCTATGACCGAGTTCACCGTGAAGGTCGTGTATGACCAGGCGTAGTTGTCGTACCAGTCCGCCACCTCGACATACAGGTAGTGCTCTCCCTGAGCCAGCGTCAGCGGGCAGCTGACCGTGACGTTCGCATCATCGGTCCAGTATGCGAAGTCGGAGATGTCGAACATCCAGTCGATCTCGACATACAGACTCCCCCAGTCGACTCCCGAGTAGTAGTATGTATGGTCGTTCACGTAGAGCGATATCTCGGGGCTGCCCGTCGGCACGGTCTCTCCGTCCGAAGGGCTCAGGTTGTCGATAGTGGGCGGTCCAGCGTCGGCCACCTCGATGTACACCGGTATCGTGATGGTGTCCTCCGCTCCCGCGAGCCCTATCATGGCGGTCCCCCAGTAAGTGCCCAGTCTGGCCGGCACCTGGTACTCTATGTCGAACCAGTAGTACCCGGACCACACGGTGGTCTCGTAATTGGTCACCGTGACGTATCCCTGGAACCCGACATCTATGGTGAGGTCGAAGTATCCGGGGACTCCGGTCACGCTGTACCCGAGCACCTTGACCAGGTACTGCCCGTCGAGGGGCGCGTCCCAGGTCAGGACCTCGTACGACCCGCTGGCGCCGACATACATATACGGCTCCGTGAGATCGGCCACGCCGTCCATGTTCTCATCGTACCACACTCCCAGGTCGAGATCGGGTGCTCCCCACTCCTCCATGATGGTCACGATGAATTCGGGGCAGTCCTGGACCGAGAAGGCCCATGTGAACGCCGCGTTCGCGAGGTCGTATTCGAAATCTCCCGTCGTCGCGTCCTGGTACACAGACAGCCACCAGTATTCGTTCCTCTCGTACGGCCCCTCGCCGCTTCCCTGGACCTCCAGGGGGACCGGCGTTTCGACGTAGTAGTACCCTGACACGACTCCCTCAGGCGCAGGCGTCGACCAATCATACAGATACTCGGTCTCGTAGACCTCGCTCGGGTAGATATCCGAGATGGATATCAGCATGGTCTCGCCGTAAAGCGTGTCGGACGCGGAGCTCCCGGACATCACCGGGCACCTGGTCAATATCATGAACGGCGCGGGGCCAGTGTCCCAGATGTACTCGCCCAGCGGCGCAGTCAGGACCTCGCTCGGTCCTCCGGTGTTCGTGTATATGCCGAAGGTGCCTCCGCCCATATACTGCTCGTCGCTCGACGCGATGGTCGTCATCTCGTACCCTATGCCGTAGGGATCCCAATCGTAGATTGGCCAGGATGCCCATGTTGACGCCAGCACATGCAGGTTCACATCTGTGGGCAGCTCTGTCCAGCTGACTCCGACCATGAGGTAGTTGGTGTAGTCGATGTAGTCAGATGGCATGCACCAGTACATCCTCCAGTCGCCGACCTCGAACCTCCAGCCCTTGTCGGCCAGGCCCTGGAATTCGTTGTTGTATGGCGTGTCGAAGTAGGATGCTCCGCCGAAGTCAAACTCGTAGTCCGTCGCGGGGACGTTGATGACCACGGGTATGTTCTGCACCCTGGTCCCGTCGTTGACATAGATCGCCGCGGCATATGTGCCGACGGGTGCGTCGATCGGGACCTCTACGTTGACATACCAGTCAAAAGCGTTCCACGGATTGATGGTCGTGCTCAGGCTCGTGCTCCAGCTCGACCCTCCGAACTCCATGAGGGTTATCCACGGGAATGTCTGGAGCTCGTAGTAGTCCAGCTGGAGGGTGATATCGATCCCCGCTGCGCCTGCGATGCCCCTCACCCTCGCGATCAGGCCATCGTTGGTCCTCACGATCGGGTCCTTTATCATGACCTGGTTGTAGTTGCTGTCCGAGCCGTCGACGGTGTACCTGAACAGCTCCCAGTTGCCGGAGCTCGTGTTCATCACGCCGTCCATGTCGAGGTCCACCCAGTCATGTAGCTCAAGCCAGTATTGCACGTTCGAGACATAGTCCATCTCGGGGTCGAACTGGTCGAAAGGCATGAACATCGTGACCTTCAGCAGGTCCGTCGTCGCAGGCACATAGCCTGTGAGGTCGACGTAGATGCTCCCCGCGTCCGCCGTCGTCATCGTTATGACATCGCTGCCGGTCCTGAGCAGGATCTCGCTCGTGACCTCCACGTTCACCGGGTTTGCGGAGTCGTAGTTGACGGTCTCGAATATGTGCGACGCATCGGACTCTCCCGGTGCCAGGAAATTCGGCATCGCCTCGAGCCTGTTGCCGTACTCATATCCCGGGTAGAGCGCAGCCTTTGTCACAGCTGGCTCGTTCCATCCGGACCATGCGATCGTGTCCACATACGGCACCGCCCCGTACAACAGCCCCCTCACATAGTTGCCGGCATTCAGCCATCCGGCGCCCTGCTTGAGCGGGTCGAAGTGCATGTCGTCGCACGCTGCCATCAGCTTGGCCTTTGCGTAGTTGTAATCCGGATACCCGCCGCCGGTCCACCAATAATACGCCTCATAGCCCAGGGCCGCCCCTCCAGCGACGGTCGGGGTGGCGTGGCTCGTGCCGCTCCCAATCTGGAAGTGCATGAATCCATCCAAGATAGAGCCGAAGTAGTCCCAGTTGTTGAGAGGCATCGGCTCCAAAGAGTACGCTCCAGAGGCGATTACCTCGGAGTTCAGCTTGCCCGTCCTCGAGGGTCCAGAGTTCGAGAAGGGTATGACATCGCCCCACTTGGCGTAGTTGATGTCCTGTTCCATGCCAAGCTCTGCTCTGTACTGCATCGTGGTGCCCGCTCCGACGTGTACGGAGGACGGGTCCCACACCGAGGTCAGCGTGCCGTATCCGGGCCCGCCGTTGCCGGTCGCCCAGAGCCAGAGCGTGTTACCTCCGTAGAACCCAGATATGTACGCAGCGTACATGTCCGTGAGCTCGTCATAGCCTGCCCATATGGCGTTGCCGGACCATCCGTAGCTGTTGGAGCAGATGTTCGCCTCGTCTCCAGAGGTGTAGGGGTCCGCGCCAAGCTCCGCGAACAGCCAGGACGCCCAGGAGTCTCCGTTGAAGGGTATCGCTATCAGCTCGGCGCTGGGCGCCATGCCAGTGAGCATGCCCCACATGGAGTTGCCGTTGCCCAGGGCCGCGGACGAGGTCATCGTGCCGTGGCTCTGGCCTAGAGAGAACTCACCGACGAACGCGACCGCCGCTCCACTCTCGGGTGTCCAGTCGGCACCATAGATCCAGTCGGAGCCAGGGTAGACGTTCATCCCGTCGCTGACCCAGTAGACCATTCCACCGGACAGGTCGGGGTAGCCGTCCCCTGTGTTCCACGATGAGAAGTCATAGGCTTCGGTCCAGGTGTTGTAGACGTCTATGTATGATATCTCGTCGCCCATCGTGCAGGGCTTGTCGTTCGTGAAATCGAAGTCTCCCCAGACATCGACATAGACGGTGTCGTAGACGCCCGGTGTCGTCGAGTCGGTCACAAGGACCCCGACATAGTACCCCATCAGGTATGCGAGGTTCGCATCGGTGTGGTAACCGATGTGGTAGTATCCGCTCGCGGTCGGGATTCCGGCCACATAGTACCAGTTGCCGTCGAACTCGACATATCCAGCGTCCTCCACTGCCATGTAGCTCGTGTCGGCGACCCAGCCGCCGATGTCATAGTTCGCCCATGCGGAAGCCGCCGAGGCCTCGAACGCGATCGGCCAGCCCGCATATGCGCCGCTCGAGTACCTGGCCTGCTGGCCGTACAGGTCTGGGTGGGCCATGTCCATGCCCGTGTCGATCACGGCTATCTTGACGCCGTCGCCGTAGAAGCCCATGTCCCAAGCGTCCGTCGCCCCGTGCACGAGGTCGACATCCCAGTCATCCACCTCTGGGGGCGCAGCCTGCAAATCGGACTTCTCGATGACTATGTCATCTGAAGAGGTCTTCTCGACCTCGGGCGCCACATAAGGTGCTATCTTGGATGTGCCTGAGCTGGACGCCAGGGCCGTTATCTGGTCCGATGTGAGGTCCATCATCCTCATCGTCGGCATGCCCTGGAACTCGAATCCTTTCAGCTCGTTCAGGCCGTTGTTCGAGAGCACCTTGTTGACGGCCGTCCTGTCGGTGACCACGAGGTTCACCGTGAACGGTCCTTCGGACCCCTTCATCTTGAGCAGCAGGTCAGGGTCGATCTTGGTCATCGGGTCCGCTCCCGGAAGCGCTGCGTCAAGGGCGGTACCCGTCTCATCCACCGCTTCCGCCGATGCGTGTCCCGATGCGAGGACGACGAACGAAGTCGTCACCATCAGGGCCATCAGCAGGAAGCTCAAGCTCGAACGTCTATACTCACTGAACGCGATTTTCATCCTCCTCATCCTCCCTAGAGAGAACCCGTGGGGGACGGTGCTCTCCCGAAGCAGGGTAACACCGTAATGTCGCGTATATAACAATATCGAATTTTGGATAACTGGCATAAATGTCCATCATTGATAAGGCTTGGCAAGGAAACGCCCGAAGAATCGCCGTGTTTTCCGCTTAGATGTGCAACGCATCTGAGGCCCTGTTCAGGCTCCTGAGCGCCTTCTCGACATCGGCAGGCAGCGGAACGCGCAAACTCGAATCGCAGGAACCGTTTCGGTCGTCAACTTTCAAGTACCACGTGATGTTTCTGAACAGCAGTCGCAATCGATTTCGAGGTGCAGGACGATGGGCGGGACGAAATTGGAGCCCTGGAACATACACAACGGGGATCCCAAGAGCAAACACTCGAAGGCCCACGAGATCGCTAAGTGGTTCAACAAGCAGAGGATAGGCCTCGTCCTCGGGCCGGTCCTGTTCCTTCTGATCATCGCCATCCCGGAGCCGCAGTCCATGATAGACGCGTCCCAGGGGATGGCCGTCGATGTAATGGACAAGGCGCCTCAGATCGCCCTCGGCACACTCTTGTGGGTGCTCACATGGTGGGTCACTGAGTGCGTCCCGCTGGGGATAGCCGCGCTCATCCCTCCGATGGTCTTCTCCATGTCGAGGATAGTCACATGGAAGACCGCACTCACGGCCTTCACGGACCCCATCATCTGGATATTCATGGCGGGGTTCGTTCTCGCCGCTGCGTTCCGGAAATGGGACCTCGACAGGCGGATAGCGGTCCGGCTCGGCTCTCTCTACAAAGGGACCAACCCGATGATCGCGGCGTTCTTCGTCGCTGCCCTCCCGGTGTTCATACTCACATTCACAGGTTCGATCACGGCCTCCACCGCCGTGGTCTTCCCGTTCCTCGTGGCCTATCTCTCGATGGCCGGCGTGAAGCCCGGGGGCAGGTACAGCGAGGCGACGATGCTCGTGCTCGCCCAGGCCGCGACGGCGGGTGCGATGCTCCTGCTGATCAGCACGCCCCCCAACCTGATCGCGAAGAGCACGGCATTCGAGTTCGGTGCCGACATAACGTTCCTCGACTGGCTCATAATCGGAACTCCGCACGCCCTCATCGGCCTCCTGATCTCATGGGTGGTCGTGTTCAAGGTCCTCAAGCCCGAGGACAAGACCATCAGCGCGGACAAGGGTAAGATGGTCGCAGTCGCGAAGCAGCTGGGCAGGATGAGCAGGGGCGAGAAGACCGTGCTCTGCATACTCGTGCTCGCGGTATCCCTCTGGGTGTTCCCGTCCATGGTCAAGGTCGCGGCGGGCTACAACGACGACCTAACGCCTCTCAGCCAAGACCTCGCCCAGATCATGCCAGAAGCGATGCCCGCGGTGCTCGTCATACTGCTCGCGGCCCTCATCCGGATCAAGGGCGAACCTGTCTTGAAGTGGGAGGAGATTGCGAAAGGGATCGACTGGAACATCGTGTTCCTGTTCGGCGGAGGCATCGCGCTGGGCATAGGCCTAGAGGCGAGCGGGTTCGCCGGCTGGCTCGCGGACCAGGTGGGAGGCGCGCTCGGAGACGACGCGAGCAGCTGGACCGTATTCGCGGTCTCGTGCGTGCTCGGGTTCTTGCTGACATATGCGGCGTCCAACACCGCGGCCGCGCTCATCTCGTGTCCCATCGCCGCGAGCCTCGCGCTCGGCGTGAGCGCCACGGCCGACCCTTCGGTCGTAATCCCGCCGATCATAGGGGCCGCGCTCGCGTGCTCCATATCGAGCGCGATACCGTCGACGACGCCCCCGATGGCGATCGTGTACAGCTCTGGATACGTCAAGATGTGGAGCATGTTCAAGGTCGGGATCATCTCGGACCTGCTCAGGCTCGGGGTGCTGATCCTGATAGGTCCGTTCCTGTGCAGCCTGGTGTTTTGACGGGGAAAGGGCGGCTGGTGCGCGGGCGAGCATGCGCGCGATGGCACACTGCGCGCGCGTGACTGGTCGGGCCGAGGTGCAGGCATTATATACTGATGCATGCACACGTGTACGTAGAAGGGATGCACGTTGCCTCAGAGTCTCATCGAAAACGCTCTCGGCGGAGCCGCAAAGAGCAATGTGAGCAGTGAGCAGGGTCCGCAGCAGCCCAAGACCGCGGACGAACTTGAGATAGAGCGCATAGCCGAGGGGCTGAACGTCTGCATCAAGCTCGTCGGGTGCGGTGGCGCGGGCTCCAACACGGTCAACCGGTGCTTCGAGGACGGCCTATCGGACGTCCAGATGCTGGCCATCAACACCGATGCGAAGCATCTCCTGACCGTGAAGGCGCAGAAGAAGATACTGATCGGGAAGGTCACGACCCGCGGGCTGGGCGCCGGCGCGAGACCGGAGATCGGCGAGAAGGCCGCGATGGAGAACGAGCCCGAGATCAAGGATTTCCTGAAGGATTCGCAGATAGTGTTCATAACGGCCGGGATGGGCGGGGGAACTGGCACGAGCAGCTCTTTCGTCGCCGCGAGGCTCTCGAAGGAGCTGCGCGCGCTCACGGTCGGCATAGTCACGCTCCCGTTCAAGTCGGAGGGCGAGCTGAGGATGGACAACGCCATGAGCGGCCTCTCCCGCCTGTCGAAGGTCTGCGACACGACCATCGTCATCCCGAACGACACGCTTCTCGAACTCGTCCCGAACCTGCCCGTCCAGGCTGCGTTCAAGGTGGCGGACGAGCTTCTGCTCCAGACGATCAGGGGGCTCACGGAGATGCTCACCAGAGCCGGTCTCGTGAACGTGGACTACGCCGACCTGAGGACCATTCTGAACGAGGGTGGTGTCTCCTTGATCGGCGTTGGCGAAGGCGACGGAACCTCGGGCGAGCGCATAGAGGACGCCGTCGAGGAGGCCCTGAACTCCCCGCTCCTGGGGAAGATAGACCTCAAGGAGGCGAGGGGGGCGCTCATTCGCGTCGTAGGCGGCCCCGACATGAACATCCAGGAGGCCTCGGACGCGGTCAAGCTCATCACGGACAGGATCAGCAGGCCAGGCGCGAGGGTCATCTGGGGTTGCTCGGTCGAGAAGGAGATGGAGGGCAAGGTCAAGGTGCTGCTCATCGTCACGGGCGCCCGCTCACAGTATATCATGGTGCGCGACGGAGAGGAGCCCGCGATGGAGCGCACGAGCGAGGATTACAGAGGGCAGGTCAACGTGCCGCCCAGCGTTCATCAGGACTCTGACCTTTCGATGTTCGTCAGGTGAATCATCGGACCGTCATATCCCGAGCGCTACCTTTGCGATAGCACCCAATACCAGCGCGAGCGAGATGGATGCCAGGGTGACGACCACCGTGCTCCTGAGCCCGAACTCCTTGACGAGCACTGCGAGCGCCGCGAGACAGGGCATGAACACCGCCATCACGAGCGCGAACACGAACATCTGCTCAGATGACAGGACGGTGGCGAGCTCGCTCGTGCCGAAGAGCACCATCAGCATCTGCAGGGCCATCTCCTTCCTCAGGATGCCGAACACGAGCGCGACGACGGCCACCGCCGGGAGCCCGAGGACGACCGTCATGAACGGCTCCGCGGGGTCGACGATCTTCTGGAGGGCGCCCATCGCCATGAGCACCTCGAGCACGATGCTCCCGCCCAGGAGGAGCGGGAAGGCTATCGTGAGGAACTCCTTGATCCTGATGTACGTCTTGATGGCCGTCTGCTTCGCCGAGGGCATCCGGAGGTCCGGTATCTCGACGAACAGGCCCGTGGGCTCGAACTTGATGGTCCTGTGCATCGCGAACCCGAGCACGAGGAGCAACGCCCCGAGGACCAGGTATATGGCCAGCGCCCAGAGCGCCCCCGCGTGGTTCCCCACGGTCCCTATGATTA
>Ga0315297_10001752_pt1 | contig 13563 bp, 7 predicted proteins | sample YL17G15_0_MG_FD_203628 | JGI IMG/M metagenome (GOLD analysis project Ga0315297, IMG submission 203628) | Sediment microbial communities from Yellowstone Lake, YNP, Wyoming, USA - YL17G15_0 | ecosystem: Environmental > Aquatic > Freshwater > Lake > Sediment | place: USA: Wyoming | collected... | reverse complement strand
GGAACTCAGCCCTTTCCTGGGATCCGGGAGCGGCTGGCTGACGCTCAAAGACAAAGGCTGGGAGGAGATGCCGTATTGGCTGAAAGGCTACGGTGACCTCGGCTACGTCTTGAAGGATGCCGCCCTCATCAGCGAGGCGAAAGGCTGGATCGATGAGACCCTGGGCAGCCAGCAGCCCGACGGATATTTCGGGCCTCCCGACAACAAAAAGAACCTCGACCTCTGGCCTAACATGCTCATGCTCTCCATCCTCCAGAGCTATCATGAGGCGACGGGCGATCCCCGCGTCCTTCCCTTCATGACGAAATATTTCCGCCATGAGCTGGACCTGCCGGCGGAACGCCTGCTCCCCGGCAGCTGGCAGAAGCTCAGGGGAGGGGACAACCTCGAAAGCGTCTATTGGCTTTATAACCGGACGGGAGAGAGGTTCCTGCTTGACCTGGGCCGGAAGCTCTTCGAGCGAACCTCGGATTGGACCTCGCCGCTCTTCAACGCGGAACGGGACGTCAAGGACCTGATCAGCTCGTTCTATCACGGCGTCAACATCACCATGGGGCTTCGCCAGCCCGGCGCTTACTTCCAGCAGGCGAAAGAGAAGAAATACCTGGACGCCGTCGAGCGCAACTACGGCCTGGTCATGGCCGAGCTCGGCCAGCAGCCCGGCGGCATGTTCGGCGCCGACGAGAACCTGAGGCGCGGCTACGGGGACCCCCGCCAGGGCGCAGAGACCTGCTCCATGGTCGAGTTCATGTCCTCCAATGAATCTCTTCTCAAGATCACCGGCGAGCCGCGCTACGCGGAGCGCTGCGAGGAGATCGCCTTCAATTCGCTCCCCGCTTCGACGCTTCCCGACCTCAAGGGGCTCCATTACCTGACCGCGCCCAACCTCATTTCCTGCGAAAGTTCGGGCGACCATGATTTCCAGAGCGAGGGCACGCTCGTATCTTATGATCCTTGGAGCTACCGCTGCTGTCAGCACAACTATGCCTTCGGCTGGCCGTATTTAAGCGAGCACCTCTGGCTGGCGACGCAGGACGAAGGCCTGGCGGCGGCGCTCTACGCTCCTTCGCGGGTGACGGCCAAGGTCGGTCCCGGTCTCGATATCCGGATCGACGAGGATACGGTCTATCCGTTCGGCGACACGGTCGACTTCACGGTCTGGACCCCCGCGCCCGTCGAATTTCCGCTCTACCTGCGGATCCCCGAATGGTGCGCGGCGGCCAAGATTTTTCTCAATGGAGAGGCGATGGCGATTCAGGCGCCGTCGTCAAGCTATGTCGGACTCAGGCGGACCTGGAGGAACGGCGATCAGGTTCGTCTCGAGCTCCCCCAGAAGATCGAGGTCAAGACCTGGAGCCGGCTGGGGAACGCCGTCTCCGTCCGCCGCGGGCCGCTGTGGTATTCGCTCAAGATCGGCGAGCAGGTCAAACGCTATGGAGGGACGGACGCCTGGCCCGCGGTGGAGATCCTGCCCACGACGCCCTGGAATTACGGCCTGGCCGTGGACCCGGCCGATCCGGCGGCGTCCATCTCGATCTTCGAGAGGAAGACGCCGGCCTATCAGCCGTTCGCGCTCGAAGCGGCCCCCATCGTTCTCAAGGCCAAGGCGAAAAGGGTTCCGGAATGGAAAGAGGAGAAACGCATGGTCGGAAAAGTCCCCCCGTCTCCGATGCGGACCGGCGCTCTTTTAGAAGATATCACGCTCGTTCCCATGGGGTGCGCGAGGCTGCGCATTTCCGTTTTCCCGACCGTTAAATAGAAAGAGGCATCATGGAAAGAACGAAAAAGGCTTTTCGGCTGTTCCTCCTCGTCCTGCTGGCCCTGGGCCCCGCGTCCGGCCTGGGCCAGGAGGAGAGATCGGGTGCCATGACCTACGGCGCCGAGTTCGACTTCAATTCGAGGTATATCTGGCGCTCCTTCGCCTGGAGCAAGGGAGCGGTCTGGCAGCCGACGGCCTGGTTGAGCAGGTCCGGGCTGACCTTTTCGGTCTGGGGGAATTTCGTCCTCAACCGCGAACCGAATTACCGCCAGTTCAACGAAGTGGATTTCCGCCTGTCCTACAAGAAGGAGTGGGGGGCCTTCACGATCGAGCCGGCCTTCAGCATCTACTCTTACCCAAACCAGGACAAGGCCGAGAATCCGACGACCGGAGAGCTCGAACTGCGGATCACGTATGACCTGGGCCTGGGCGGATTGAGTCTGGAAACGGCCCACTTTCTGGACCTCTGGGAGAACAAGGGAGGCTATGTCGGCGAGGTCGGAATCCAGCTCGAACAGGAAGCCGGAGCGAACTTGATCCTGAACGCGGCCGCCCGGATCACCTTCGCCAACGCCAAATTCAATGCGTATTATGTCCCCCTGGACAAAGGGGCGGTCAGCGCCTTCATTCTCGAACTCGGATTGACCTATACGTTTTCCCGTCCCTTCTACATCCGGCCCCATTTCGAATGGAACAGCCTCCTCGACGGCGACCTGAAGGCCGCGGTGGCCTCGTCCCCATGGGTCTGCTGCGGCAAATCGTTGCAGGCGAATTTCGGGGTCACCGTCGGCGTCGAATACTAAAGGAATCCGGTTCCCGGACCGCTTCGCCGCTGCGGCGGCTTGAAAAATTCGGAAAAATCCTCATAATAGAAGGCTCTCATTTTCTTTATCGTGATATGGAGGTCATTTTGAAGAAACGGATCATTGTCGTTCTCACCCTCTTTTTCGGCGTCCTGGGGCTCAGTCTCTCTGCCGCGGCCCAGGAGATTGCCGGCGAGACCAAAAGCGAAGTGCCTGAACTCACCGCTTTCCACGAGATCATCTATCCGATCTGGCATACGGCCTACCCCGAAAAGGACTACGCGGCCCTCCGGAAATACGTCGCCGAGATCAACAAGCTGGCCGCTCCCATTTACGAGGCCAAGCTCCCCGGCATTCTGCGGGAGAAGGAAGCCAAATGGAAGGAAGGCGTGGCGACCCTGAAGACAGCGGTGGACGATTACAACAAGGCGGCCGCCGGCAAAGACGACCAGGCCCTTTTAAACGCCGCGGAGGCGCTCCACGCCAAGTATGAAGCCCTGGTCCGCACGCTCGCCCCGGTGCTCAAGGAAATGGACGTGTTCCATCAGGCGCTCTATGTCGTTTTTCACACATTCCTGCCGGAGAAGGCGTATGACAAGATCCGCGGCGCCAGCGCGGACCTCGTGACCAAGGCCGAGGCCATCACAAAGGCGACCCTGCCCAAGCGGCTGGAGGCCAAGGCCGAGGCTTTTAAAAAGGCCGCCGCCGACTTGTTGACCGCGGCCAAGGCTCTCGACGCGGCCGGCCAGGCCCACGACCATGACGGTATGGAGAAGGGCGTGGACACGGTCCACGCGAAATACCAGGCCCTCCAGACGTTGTTTGAATAAATGGGGCCTCCTCGTCCTTCCCGGTCTTAAGGGCCGGGAGGGAAGGGGCTATTCGCCTTTGGCCTCTTCGACCAGGATCTGCAGAACTTCCAATTCGTCCGTGTCGAACCAGATCTTGTTGCATGACAGGCATTTTTCGACGGGCACGAAGTATTGGTAATTGTAGGGTCGGGGTTTGAGGGGATAGCCGCAGGCCGGACAGGTCATGGCCGGCAGGAGCCGGTCGGTGAGCTTCAGGGTCTTGATCGGATTTCGCCAGAACCTCTGGCGGAACTCCTCCGCCTTTTTTCGCAGCTCCGGAGTGAATCCGACCTCCTCACGGGTCAGGATCCTGTTCATGGCTTCCTGATCGACGAGCTTCCCTCCGCATTTCCGGCAGATCCGGACGGAGACGCCTTCGTACAGCTCAGCGGCGAGCGGGATTTCGCAGCGGGGACATTCGTTCGGCCGGCCTTTGAACATGGACCTTCTCGATGAGGGGCGGACCCTGACCGGCTTGTCTTCGCCGGCCGGCTCGATTTCCTTCGCCAGCTCCCGGCCCATCCGGCTCTCCCAGACCTGGCGGATGATATCGGAGGCCTTCAGGTTTGCCATCTCGGCCAGCAGACGGATCCGCGTCATCAGCGGCGGATGCGTACCTGTCCATCCACCGGAGGCCTCTTCGCCCTCTTGGCGCGAGCGCGGAGAGACGATGAAGAGCGGAGCGTAGGTTTGAGCGAAGTCGCCCACGAACGAATTCCTGAGGTGGGCCTTGTAAAGCGCCCGAGCCAGGCCGACCGGATCGCGGCAAAACTCGACGGCCGCCGCGTCGGCCAGGATCTCCCGTTCGCGGCCGATGAAACGAGTCAGCAGCCGGATGAAGATCGCCGAGAAGGCCGGATTTTCCGGTCCCTGGCCGTCCTTTCCGAAGCCTAGTCTGTCGCTCAGCCTCTCGAAAAAGTCGGCCAATGAGCAAATGAGCGTCAGATAGATCGTGTCGCCTCGGGTGATATGAGCCGCTTCGTGAGCGGCCGCGGCGGCGAGCTCATCCCGGGTGAACTCGGCGAGCAGGCCTTCGGTCATGGCGATGACGGGCGTCCCGTCCGCTTCGACCAGGGCCATCGAATTGACGGCATGGTCGGGGATGACATAGGCTTTGAGCGTTTCCAGGCCGGCCGCGATCCGCATCTCTTCGACGACGTCGGCGAGCCGCCGATGATAGCGGTCTAATATTTGAGGGAGCTTCGCCGACAGACGTTTCAGGATGAACGCCGCCCCATTCCGGCGCGCGTCGGCGAATTGGAAGGCGGCCAGCAGCGCGGCGAAGACGAAAGCCAGGACCAGGACACCCGCGACATAGGGGGCGGAGAAGGAGCGGGACCGGGCGAGGATCAGGCCGACGGCGAGATTGAGGCTGAGAATGATCGCGCCGATGGCGACGACATAAAACAGAAGCAGGACGGCGTAGAGACCCCGGCTCTTCGCCGTCCTCTCTTTTTGGATCCGGTAAAAATCCTTGACCGCCGTGCGCCGCATATGCGCTCCTATCCTATTTGAAAATCCGGAGGATGACAAGGCCGTCTCTCCGGTCCCTTGAGGATTGCTTATCCCCGGATCCTGTGTTATAAAATCGGCATCGTTTTAAGGAGGGCTTTATGAGAAAGACATCGATCTTCAGGCTCATGATCCTGTCACTGACCTTCATCCTCGCGACAGCCTGGCTCCAGGCCATCGACATCAACGACACGAAGATGCTGACCCAGCCGGCCATCGGCAGGACACACATCGCTTTCGTCTATGCCAATGACCTCTGGGCGGCCGATCTGGACGGGAAGAACGTCCGCCGCCTAACGTCCGACCTGGGGGTGGAGGGCTATCCGGCGTTTTCGCCGGACGGGAGCCTGCTCGCCTTCAGCGCGCAGTATGACGGGAACATGGACGTTTACACCGTCCCCGTCCTGGGCGGAATTCCCAAGCGCCTGACCTGGCATCCGAGCCCGGACCTCGTCCAGGGCTTCACCCCGGACGGCAAGGCCGTGTTTTTCGCCTCCAGCCGGGCCAGTTTCACGGGCGCCTACAGCAAGCTCTACACGGTCTCGCTGGATGGCGGTTTTCCCGAGGAGCTCAAGGTCCCGAACGCGGCCCGGGCGGTCTATTCGCCGGACGGGACGCGATTGGCCTATAACCCCCTGCCCGACGCGTTCACCCAATGGAAGAACTACCGCGGCGGCCGCAACTCCGTCATCTGGATCCTGAAGCTGAGCGACTTGTCCCTCGAAAAGGTCCCCCAGCCCGAGGGGCGGGCCAACGATCCCGGGCCGATGTGGATCGGGGACAAGGTTTATTTCCGCTCGGATCGAAACGGCGAGTTCAACCTCTTCTCCTATGATCCGAAGACCAAAGAAGTCAAACAACTGACGAACCACACCGACTATCCCATCCTCAATGCCGCGGCCGGCGGGGGAAAGATCATCTACGAGCAGGCCGCGCATCTTCATATTTTCGATCCGCAGACCACCAAAAGCACGCGATTAAAAATCGGCGTTTCCGCCGACCTCGGCGAGCTTCGCGAGCGCTTCGTGCGGGGCGCGCGGTGGGTGAGGGGCGCGGACCTCTCGCCGTCGGGAGCGCGGGCGGCGTTCGAGTTCCGGGGCGAGATCGTGACCGTGCCCGCGGAGAAGGGTGATCCCCGCAACATCACCAACGCGTCGGCATCTCACGAGCGGTCCCCGGTCTGGTCGCCGGACGGCCGGTCCATCGCCTATTTTTCGGACGCCTCGGGCGAATACCAACTCCATGTCCGCCCCCAGGACGGCAAGGGCGACGTCAAGAAGTTCAAGCTGGCAGGCGCCGGGTTCTTCGATTCGCCGGTCTGGTCGCCGGACGGCCAGAAGATCTCCTTCGGCGACAATTCCCGGACACTCTATTGGCTGGACATGAAGACCGGTATTCAGAAGAAGATCGCCGTCGATTTTCAGCTCGGAGGGAGAGGCGGCAATCCGACCGCCTGGTCGCCGGATTCCAAATGGATCGCTTATACCCTGAACTCCGCGACCTACATCCAGCGTGTTTACGCCTATTCGCTCGAGCAGGACCGGTCCTTCTCGATCACGGACAGCCTGAGCGAAGTGAGCGATCCGGTTTTCGACGCGTCGGGAAAATACCTTTATTTCTTCTCCTCGACGGACGCCGGTCCCGTGAAGCAGTGGTTCGACATGTCGAACGCCGACATGCGGTTGACGAGCTCGATCTACGTCGCGGCCCTGACCAAGGAAGCGCCGAACCCGCTGGCCAAGGAGAGCGACGAGGAAAAGGGAACGCCGGACAAGCCCGCGGCCGATAAAGCCGCTGCGGACAAGGGGGCGGCGGCTAAAACCGAGGCCAAGTCCGCCCCGGCCGCCGGGACGAAGGAGGAGAAGCCCGCGGCCGCGCCGGCGAAGGCCGCCGAGACGTTCAAGATCGATTTCGACGGCCTCGACCACCGGATCCTGGCTTTGCCCATTCCGGCGGGAAGCTATCGGGGCCTGGCCGCCGGCGAGGCCGGGCAGCTTTTCTACCTCGAGAATCCGGCCGTCTCCGGCCCCAGTGCTCCAGGAGCGACGCTCCATAAGTTCGATTTTAAGACGCGCAAGGATGAGGTCGTCCTCAACGGAGTCTCCGGATACGAAATCTCCGTCGATAAAAAGAAGATCCTCTATGCGTCCGGAGGCAGTTATTTCATCACCTCCCTGACGCCGAAACCCCAGCCAGGCCAAGTTCGTCTGAATATCGACGCCATCGAAGTCAAGATCCAGCCGTCCGCAGAATGGAAACAAATTTTCGATGAAGCCTGGCGCATCAACCGAGATTTTTTCTACGCGACGAATATGCACGGCGCCGATTGGCCGGCGATGAAGGCCAAATACCAGGTCTTTCTGCCCCACGCCGCCTGCCGCGGCGACCTGAACCGGATCATCCAGTGGATGTGCTCGGAGCTCGGTGTCGGCCATCACCGGGTCGGCGGAGGAGACTCTCCGTACGAGGTCAGGAGCGTTCCCGGCGGTCTCTTGGGGGCCGATTATGCCGTCGAAAACGGCCGGTACCGGTTCAAGAAAGTGTTCGGCGGATTGAACTGGAATCCCGAGCTCCGCGCGCCGCTGACCGAGCCCGGCGCGGAGGTGAAGAGCGGGGAGTACCTTTTGGCCGTGAACGGAAAGGACCTCCGGCCGCCGGCCAACCTATACGCTATGTTCGAGAGCACGGCCGGTAAGATCGTCGAGATCACGGTCGGCCCGAATCCCGACGGAACGGGTTCGCGCACGGTCGAGGTCGTTCCGATCACCAGCGAATCCGCCCTTCGCAACCGCGACTGGGTCGAGGGCAACCTCAAGAAGGTCGAACAGGCGACCGGCGGCCGCGTGGCCTACGTCTACGTCCCCAATACGACCACGCTCGGCCACACCTATTTCAAGCGGTATTACTACCCGCAAGCCGACAAGGACGCCATCATCGTCGACGAACGGTTCAACGGCGGCGGCCTGGTGGCCGATTATTATATCGACCACCTGCGCCAGCCGCTCGTCAGCTATTGGAACACGCGCTACGGGGCCGACTTCAAGACGCCCAGCGCCTCGATCCAGGGCCCGAAGGTCCTCATCGCCGACGAGATGGCCGGCTCCGGCGGCGATCTCTTCCCCTGGATGTGGCGGAAGTTCAAGCTGGGCCCCATCGTCGGAAAGAGGACCTGGGGAGGACTGGTCGGCACCCTCGGCTTTCCGGTCCTGATGGACGGCGGCTCCGTCACCGCGCCCAACCTGGCCATCTGGACCGAGGACGGCTGGGTGGTGGAGAACGTCGGCGTTCCGCCCGATGTCGAGGTCGATCAGACTCCGGCCGAGGTCATCGCCGGGCGCGATCCGCAGCTCGAGAAAGCGATCCAGATCGTCCTGGACGAGCTCAAGAAGAATCCTCCGAAGAAGCTCCCGCGTCCGCCTTATCCGATCCGAATCCGGCGTTAAGGGACATCCTTCGAAATGGGGACACGTCATGGACGTGTCCCCATTTTTATGGAGAAGCGGACGTCGGTCTGATTGATGTCTTGAACTCTCTGAACAATCCAGCTATGATTTCCGTCCATTGCCGGAGCGTTATAAAGGAATTCGTCATGCGCGAGAAGAAAAGATCGATCGGACCCATTCTCGTTCTCCTGGCCTCGCTTTCGCTCTCGTCATCCGCCTTGGCCGAGGAAGACAAGAAAACAACGGGGGAAGGCCTCCAGGAAAAGGCTCTCAAGGTCTTTCTAGACGGATACAAGCTCCCCTGGGACCTGATCAAGACCGAGCTCACCTTCGTCAATTACGTCCGCGATCGGAAGGACTCCGATGTCCATGTCCTGGTCACGACCCGGGGAACGGGGAGCGGCGGAAACGAATACAACCTGGCCTTCATGGGCCAAAACGAGTACGACGACCTGAACTACATCTTGAAATATTTCTCCAACAAGACGGACGTGACCGACGAGGTCTGGAATGGATTCATCAACTATCTGAAGAAAGGATTGGTCCCGTTTGTAGCCCGGACGCCGCTCGCGGACAAGGTGAATGTCGTCTACATGAATGACCAGGACTCCAAGCCGATGCCGGTCGCGGTCAAGGACAAATGGAATTTCTGGGTCTTCAGCCTCAACGCCAGCGGCTCGACCAACGGGGTCAAGACGCGAACAGCGGGAAAGTTTGAGGCGAACCTGTCCGCGAACCGGGTGACGCCCGACTGGAAGATCCGTCTCGGCGCCAATGCCCAGCTCGAATCGACCACCTACTACCTCGAGGAGGAGGTTCTTAAGAGCTCCTCGGAGCGGGAGAGCTTCAACGGTCTGGTCATCAAGAGCCTGACCGACCACTGGTCGATCGGGACCTGGCTGTCCCTGGGCGCAGCCACTTACAACAACATCAAATTCTCCTACAGTCCCTCCCTGGCCGTGGAGTACAGCTTTTTTCCCTACGAGGAATCCACTCGGCGGCAGCTCTATTTTCAATACCGGTTGAGCTTCAACAGCTATAAGTATAAGGAGGAGACGATCTATGAGAAAATGTCGGAAAATCTGGTCAAGCAGAGCCTCTCCCTGAACCTGGAGCTCATCCAGCCCTGGGGCAACGCTTACGCGTCCATCCGGGGCTCGCACGCCGTCAGCGATTTCGACATCAATCGCCTTGAAATCAACGCCTCGCTGTCGTTCCGGATATTCAAGGGGCTTTCGTTCTGGGTCTCAGGCGAATATAAGGCCATCCATGATCAGATCTCCCTGCCTTTGGCCGGCGCGACGCTCGACCAGATCCTGCTCCTGAGAAAGGACCAGGCCACGACGTATTCCTACGGTTTCAATGTCGGGTTGGGCTTCACCTTCGGTTCGATGTTCAGCAACGTGGTGAATCCCCGCTTCGAATAGACGCCGGGGACTATTTGGACGCGGCCGCGTCCTTGAGCTTCTCGTAGAGAAAAGCCGCCCGGATGGTGGCCCCGGCCGCGTTCTCCAGGTCCTTTTTGGCCAGGAAGGCCGTGGCCTGGTTCTCGATTTCAGAGGCGTATTCGGCCAGCCAGGAATCGGCCGAGGCCGCACCCGCCTGTTCGACCTCTTTCTTCAGCGCGGCCAGGAACTGCTGCAGCTTGGCCACCCCGTCCTTATCACTCGCGCTTTGGAGGCAGAGCGCATAGATCTTCTCCAGGATCCGGTAGAGGGCTTTCGATCCGGAGTAGTCGTTCTTGGCGAAGGCGTCGTCGGCGTTCGTCTCTTCATAACGGGCCAGGCGGAAGAGAAGATTCGCGTCCATGTTGGCCGTCCGCAGGGTCTGCGTTTTGGCCGCGGTCATCGCGTCCTTAGCCTTCTGAGCGGCCTGGCGTTCGGCCACGAGGGCCAGGAGCTTGTTCATCTCGCTCTGGACCTCGGGGGCGGGCTGTTTATCCGTTGCGGCTCGGCCCGGCTCGGCGGCCGTCAGTTTTTTTCGTTCGTTGATCTTCCGGGTCATGTCGTTGTAGGCGTCCACGTAGGGACCTTTTTCCGGAAGCATGACTTTGAATTTATCGGCGAGTCTTTCGAGCTCCTTGACGTCCTGTGGATTCCTGGAAGCGAGGAGCTTCCCGATCTCGCCGCCGACCTTGAGCCATGTCTCGGTCGTGCCGCCTCCTCGGTGAGGCTGGTCTTGAGCATCTTCTTGGGCCGGGACCGGCGGGGGTTTCGACTGGTTCGTTCTGGAACCGGAAGGCGAATAATATGACCTCTTCGCCGAGGGCTGTCCGCCGTTCTTCGTCAGGACGAAGACAAGAACGGCGGCAGCGACGAGAAGGATCAGGGTGGGGACAAACAATTTCCGCACCTGGAATTTGACGGTGATCTCGCGGGAACCCCGGGAGTCCTGCCTGGAGATTTCCTTTAACGAGGACGGCAGACCCTCTTCGATGCCCGTCAGGTCCTGAAGGAGCCCCTCGGCGTTCTGGCAGCGTTTCTGGCGGTCCTTGGCCAGGCATTTGAGGATGAGGCGGGAGAACGATTCCGGCACGAGGGGGTTGATCTCGCGCGAATCCCGGGGAAGCTCGCTTTTGTGCTTGATGGCGATGCTGATGGGGGTCTGGCCTTCGAAGGGGGCCCGGCCCGTAACCATCTCGTGCATGATCACGCCCAGCGAATAGATGTCCGAGCGGGCATCCACCTCCTTGAGGTCGACCTGCTCGGGCGACATGTATTCGGGGGTTCCGAGCATGACTCCGGATCCTGTGACGCCGTCCGCCTCCAGGAATCGGGCCAGCCCGAAGTCCATGACCCGGACATTGCCCTCGTGATCGATCATGACGTTCTGGGGTTTCAGATCGCGGTGGATGACGCCCAAGCGATGGGCTTCGATGAGGCCCTCACAGACCTGTTTGGCGATGCTGATGGCCTTCGGAGTGGTGATGGTCCCGGAGCGGCGGATGAAGTTCTTGAGGTCCTCGCCCTCGACGTATTCCATGGTGATGAAGTGGGCCAGTCCGTACTCTCCCAGGTCATAGAGGCGGCAGACGTGGCGGTGGGAGATCTTCCGGGCGAATTTGAGCTCGTTCTTGAACCGCTCGACGGCCTTCTCATTGAAGCCGATCTCGGGCTTGATGAGCTTGAGGGCGACGACCTCCTGGATCTTCTGGTCATAGACCTTGTAGACCTTGCCCATGCCGCCCTTGCCCAGCTCTTCGATCACTTCGTAGCGGCCGGCGAAGAGCGATCCCCGGGTCAGGTCTTCGAAGGGCGTGACCATGGTCTTGGTAAAAGAGGCGGTGGGATTCGATATATCGGAGGGCAGGGGAGTGGCGCACTTATGACAGAAGAGGCTGTCGGGCAAATTCTCGGTCTGGCAGGAGGGGCATTTCATCTATCATTCCCCAGATGAACTTAGCATGAGCCTCGATTTCTGTCAAATGGGCCGAAGCGGGAGGAGCGTCTTCCGCGATCCTTTTTGTTTAATCTGGATTCCCGCCTCCGCGGGAATGACGGGGAAAAAGCGCCATGCCCTTGTCATCCCCGCAGCCCCTCTTGTCATCCCCGCGGAGGCGGGGATCCAGGTTACTGGCCGAATGGGCTGGATTCCCACTACCCACTTTCGTGGGGACAAGTTTATCCCTGCGGAGGCAGGGGCGGGAATGACAGTTCCAGGATTATTATCAAGCTGTTATCGAGACCTAACACCCGCCGCCCGCGATTTTTGCTATAATGGATCGATCGCCAAGGAGCTTTGAATATGAAACCTATCCTTGTCATCCTTGCCGCCGGAATCGGCAACCGCTACGGCGGGCTGAAACAAATGGACCAGGTCGGGCCGTCCGGCGAGACCATCGTCGACTATTCGATTTATGACGCGGTCCGAGCCGGGTTCGGCAAGGTCGTTTTCGTCATCCGGAAGAGCATCGAGAAGGAATTCCATGAGGTCTTTCTGACCCCATTGCGGTCAAAGCTGGATATCGATTACGTCTTTCAGGAGCTCGAAGACATCCCCGAGGGACTGTCCGTCCCGGCCGGCCGGATCAAGCCCTGGGGGACGAGCCATGCCGTGCTCGTCTCCGCACCTAAGGTCGACGAGCCCTTCGCCGCCATCAACGCCGACGACTTCTACGGAGCGCAAGCGTACGCGGTCATGGCCGCGTTTTTGCGGGACTTGAAAAAGGATGAAGCCATGTTCTCAATCGTCGGCTACGCGCTCGGAACGGCCCTCTCCGAGCACGGCACTGTGGCCAGGGGCGTTTGCGAAGTGAACGAAAAAGCCTTCCTGCGGACCATCGTCGAGAGGACCTGCATCGAAAAAACGGCGGACGGGGCCAAGTTCCTGGATGAAACGGGGAGGGAGGTCCGGCTCACCGGCCGGGAGACGGTTTCCATGAATTTCTGGGGATTCACGCCGGCTTTCTTCAGATTCGCCCGAACGGAGTTTGAGGCTTTCGTCAAGGACAGGGGGAACGACCTGAAGTCCGAGCTGTATATCCCGCTGGTCGTCAATAAGCTGATCAGGAGCGGACAGGCCGCGGTTAAGGTCCTCCCGAGCGAGGACAGATGGTTCGGCGTGACGTATCGGGAAGACAAGCCGAGGGTCATGGCCGAGATCGCCCGGCTCGTCGCGGCCGGCAAATATCCGACGCCGCTCTGGCGATGATCCGTTCGGCTCTGATCGGACCTATTTTTTCGGGACCCGGATTTTGATGTTCCGATACCAGACCGCGTCCGTATGGTCCTGAAGGACGATATGCCCCTTCCGTTTTTCGGCGAACTTCGGGATATCCTTGTATTTGCTTTTAGCCAGGAGCCGGTCGAAGGCCGGCGTGTCCAGGTCGAATTCGAGGACCTTGACGCCGTTGAGCCAGTGCTCGCCGTGCTTGCCGATAAAAATGATCCGCGCTGTGTTGTATTCGCCGACCGGTTTCAGAGTTTTGTTCCTCGGACCGATCAGATCGTAAAGGGCTCCGGCCGTCCGATTCGGGCCGTTCTTGGCGTCGGGATGTTTATCGTCATCCAAGACCTGAAATTCGAACCCTAAGGCCGCATGGGATGGCGGCTTGGCTGTCGACAGCTCCTCCGAGACGTTGTATTTCACCCCCGAATTGCCGCCGGGGCTGATCTTCCAGTCGAAAGCGAGCTCGAAGTCCTCGTATTCCTCGATGGTCATCAGGTCGCCGCCGAGAAGCGGTTGGCCATCCTTCT
>Ga0315297_10001751_pt1 | contig 13565 bp, 14 predicted proteins | sample YL17G15_0_MG_FD_203628 | JGI IMG/M metagenome (GOLD analysis project Ga0315297, IMG submission 203628) | Sediment microbial communities from Yellowstone Lake, YNP, Wyoming, USA - YL17G15_0 | ecosystem: Environmental > Aquatic > Freshwater > Lake > Sediment | place: USA: Wyoming | collected... | reverse complement strand
AGAATCAGATTGAGTGTCTTCTTTCTACTTCTGTGAGTCGTGATTTCCTCGAGCCGGCGACAGCCATTATAGTCCACGACTCTTTGGGCCTTCCTCCCACAGCCGTTGTTTTTGATATCTCAAATGCCTGTTTGGGCTTTATCAATGGGATGGTAACTCTGGCGAATATGATCGAATTGGGTCAAGTAAAAGCAGGTATTGTAGTTGGCAGCGAGAGTAGCAGACGTCTTACTGAAGCAACGATTGACTCGCTCCTGAAGGACCCGGATATTAACCGGGCCAAGCTCAAACAAGGTTTTGCTTCTCTTACCCTGGGTTCCGGAGCAGTAGCAGCGGTATTAACTCACTCGTCCCTGTCGAAATCAGGCCATAAACTCCTGGGTGGTGTGGTAAGAGCCGCTTCCCAGCACAATGGCCTTTGCCGTGTAGACAACGACACTTGTTTCTTCGACGAGGATAGTTACCCTAAGATGCATGCGAACTTTGAGGCAATTTTAAAAAACGGCTTGGTATTGGCGACCGACACATGGAAGGCCTTCCAGCGGGAGCTAGAATGGCACAATGGGACAGCGGACAAGATTTTCAACCATCAGGTTAGCGTTATCCATCAAGAGATGTTGTTTCGTACCTTGGATCTTGATGAATCAAGAGGCTTTTCCACCGTGGAATACCTGGGGAACATCGGGTCATGTTCTCTGCCCATTTCGTTTGCCATAGGGGTTGAGCAGGGCCATGTTAAGGTCGGCGATAAAGTAGTGATGATGGCGGTAGGTAGTGGCTTGGCCTGCATTATGCTGGGCCTTGATTGGTAGTCCAAGGAGATGATATAGCGGCTAAGATGAATAGTGAAGCGCGAATTGTTATAACGGGGATCGGTCTGACTGCACCAAACGGGAACAATCTTACAGAATTTCGTCAGAACTTGCTCGCTGGTAAATCTGGGGTAGGGAAGATCGAGACCCACTATATGGGTGAGGTCATGGCGGGTATTTGCCATTTTGATCCTCTGAAGTATCAGAAAAAAAAAGAAGTTCGTCGCGGAACGCGAGCAGGTTCTATTGCGATCTATTGCGCTAATGAAGCGATAGCTGATTCGAAACTGGTTCTTTCTTCTGTTGATAAATCGAGAATTGGCATTTATATCGGCGTTACTGAGCATGGTAATGTGGAAACAGAGAATGAGGTCTATAACATTAAGCAATACGACTACAATGTAGACCTTTGGTCTCACCATCACAACCCAAGAACTGTTGCCAATAATCCAGCCGGCGAAGTCACCTTGAATACGGGGATTACCGGTCCACATTACACATTGGGAGCTGCATGTGCTGCCGGTAGTATTGGAATTATACAGGGTTTACAAATGCTATTGCTTGGTGAAGTAGATTTGGCCTTGGCTGGCGGGGTTTCAGAGACACCTAATACATTCGGTGTTTTCGCTGCTTTTAAAAATGAAGGAGCGTTAGCGAGCCACCCAGACCCTCAGAAAGCATGCCGGCCTTTTGATAAGAACAGAAACGGTATTGTTGTCTCCGAAGGTGGCTGCATTTGTGTTCTGGAAAAGTTAAGCGCTGCTCTTGAAAGAGGCGCACGGATTTACGGCGAGATCGTTGGATATGCTATCAACTCAGATGCATCTGATTTTATTCTTCCAAACCCGCAGAGGCAAGCTGAATGCATGAGGCTTGCTCTTAAGAAAGCAGGCATATCACCAGGCGAAGTAGATATTGTTAATACTCACGCAACTGGGACCCGTGAAGGGGACAAGGCTGAATGCCAGGCAATCAGGGAAGTATTTGGAAATAGTTCAAATACATATATTAACAATACTAAAAGTTTCATCGGCCATACGATGGGTGCTGCCGGCGCTTTAGAACTCATAGGTAATCTACCTTCTTTTGAAGACCACCTAGTGCATCATACTATCAACGTGGATAATTTGGACCCTGAGTGCGCTCTGCTCAACCTTGTAATCAACGAACCCCGAAAGGTCGATAAGGTGGACTATATATTGAACAATTCCTTCGGAATGTTAGGCATCAATTCTGCCCTCATCGTTAGAAGATTTGCAGAGTGATATCGAAGCGCCAATTATAGCAGTTATAGAAGGGATGGAATTTATGAAGGCAGAGGAAATCAGAGCCATGATTCTAGCGGTCATCCATGAAATTGTGCCGGATGAAGATCTGAGCAATCTAAAGCCTGATGTACGCATAAGAGACCAGATCGAAATGGACTCAATGGATTTCTTAGACATCATCATGGAGTTGCGCAAACGCTACGGTATCAAGGTGCTGGAAGAAGACTATATGAAATTTTCGACGCTGGATGGTTCTGTGGCTTATTTAGAGCCGCTAATGAAAAACATTTAGCCAACAGGTTTCAGCGAAACGCGAAATTGTGAGGGAGTCTTTAAGTGCTATATAAAAACGTCCACATCGAGTCTTTCGGCTACGAGCTTCCGGAGACAACCGTCACATCACGGAGCTTGGAAGAGAGATTAGCCCCCCTATACGAAAAATTACACCTCTCTTACGGCCGTTTCGAAATGATGACCGGAATTCGTGAGCGGCGATTCTGGGATGATGAGACGACACCGAGCCAGGCCAGTACAAAAGCGGCAGAAAAAGCCATTGCTAAGTCGGGAATCGATAGAAAGGACATCGGATGTCTACTTCATACTTCCGTATGTCGCGATTTCCTGGAGCCGGCAACTGCCATCTTAGTCCATGATTCCTTGGGTCTCCCCTCCACAGCCATTGTCTTTGACATTTCAAATGCCTGCATAGGTTTCGTCAACGGCATGGTAACACTGGCAAATATGATCGAACTGGGACAGGTGAAAGCAGGGATTGTGGCTGGCGCGGAGGGAGGCAAGCGACTTATTGAAAGAACGATCGAGGAACTCCTGAAAGATAGGGACATCACCCGGAATAAGCTTAAAGAGTCGTTTGCCTCTCTAACACTGGGGTCCGGATCAGTAGCAGCAGTGCTGGCCCATTCTTCCCTGTCGAAATCCGGCCATAGTATCTTGGGGGGAGTGGTCCGAACCGCTTCACAACACAATGGCCTTTGTCGCGTAGAAAATGACACCTATTTCTACGATACGCATAGCTACCCCAATATGAGTACAGACTATACAGGAATCCTGAATAATGGCGTAGTGTTAGCGGCTGAGACATGGAAGGCTTTCCAGCGAGAATTAGGGTGGAATCATAAAGACGTAGATAAGGTATTTACCCATCAGGTTAGCTCAGTCCACAAACATTTATTACTTCGCGCCCTGGGGCTGGATGAGTCTAAGGGCTTCTCCACCGTGGAATACCTGGGAAACATCGCCTCGTGTGCCCTTCCTATTTCGCTAGCAATAGGAATTGAAGAAGGTCGTGTTAATACTGGCGATAGAATTGTGATGATGGCAGGCGGCAGCGGTTTATGCGGTATCATGCTGGGTCTGGAATGGTAAGGTAGGAGGGGGTATTCATAGAGTGATATGGTTTCCGAGATGAATAATGAAAGACGGGTTGTAATAACGGGGATAGGTCTAGTGGCGCCCAATGGGAACAGTCTGGAGGAGTTTAGGCAGAATTTACTTGCTGGCAAATCTGGGATAGGGAAGATTGAGACCCACTATATGGGTGAGGTCATAGCTGGTGCGTGTAATTTTGACCCGCTGAAGTATAAGAGGAAAAAGGAACTGCGTCGAGGAACTCGAGCGGGGTCTTTTGCGGTCTACTGTTCTCACGAAGCAGTCGCTGATGCCAAATTGGATCTTGATTCTCTCGATAAATCGAGAATTGGTGTTTATGTCGGGATTGCCGAGCATGGAAATGTAGAAACCGAAAATGAGATTTATAACTTCAAGCAATACAATTACGACCTAGCCATTTGGTCCCACCAACAACTCCCAAAAACTGTGGCCAACAACCCAGCCGGCGAAGTCACCATGAATATGGGAATTAGCGGGCCTCACTACACTTTGGGAGGTGCCTGCGCCGCAGGCAACATCGGGCTCATACACGGTGCACAGATGTTACTCCTGGATGAGGTGGACTTGGCCCTGGCTGGTGGGGTTTCAGAGGTTATTCATGGCTTTGGTGTTTTTCTTAGCTTTAGGACAGCAGGGGCTTTAGCGAGTCATCCTGATCCTCAGAAGGCATCCCGCCCCTTCGACAGAGACCGAAATGGCGTCGTAGTCTCCGAAGGCGGCTGTATGTGCGTCCTTGAAAGACTAAGCGGCGCTCTCGAAAGAGGCGCTAAAATCTATGGCGAGATCGCCGGTTACGCAATTAATTCAGATGCATTGGATTGGGTTCTTCCCAATCCACAAAGGCAAGCTGAATGCATGAAACTTGCTCTCAAGAGAGCCGGCATATCACCAAGCGACATCGATATCATTAACACTCACGCAACCGGGACCCCTGAAGGTGACAAGGCGGAGTGTCAGTCGATCAGACTGGTCTTTGGGGATAATTCAAATACGCACATAAACAACACCAAGAGTTATATTGGCCATACGATGGGCGCTGCCGGCGCCCTGGAATTGGTGGGCAATATACCCTCATTCGAAGACCATATCGTCCACCAGACGATTAATATAGACAATTTGGACCCTGAGTGCGCTTTCAAGAACCTTGTAATCAACCAACCCCAAAAAGTCGATAAGGTTGACTACATTTTGAATAACTCCTTCGGAATGTTGGGGCTTAATTCTGCACTTATTGTTAAACGGTTCGCGCAATAGTGTTGAGTCAAGAGCCCACTGTAATCTAAAGGGGATATCATTCAGCCTATAATTGGCAGAGAATCGACACATCTCGATTTGCCTTGTTTCACCACAGAATTGCAGGGTCACATCGCTTTTTCCCCTGTTTTATAGGGGGAAACTGTCATAGAGTTATTATATGAGATACGATGTTGTCATCATAGGCGCAGGGATGTCCGGGCTGGCCGCCGGCATTAGATTATCCTATTACGGTAAAAATGTCTGTATACTGGAAAAACATTATCGTGTGGGGGGATTGAATTCATTTTATAGCCGAGACGGACATAAATTCGATGTTGGTCTCCATGCCATGACCAATTACGTCCCCAAGGGGACTAAATTAACGCCACTGCCGAAGTTGCTGAGACAGCTCAAGCTAAAAACTGAAGATTTCGCTCTTTGCCAACAGCTTATGTCGGTAATTAAGTTTCCAGGCAAAACACTCAGGTTCAATAACGACTTGAATTTCTTTATCCAGGAAGTAGGCGAGAATTTCCCGGCGCAAGCTGACAATTTCCAGAAGCTGGTCAAGAATATCTCTGAATATGATGCCTTGGCTCTGGATGCGAAACCGATCTCGGCTCGCGAAGTTATGAGCTCGATTATTTCCGATTCGCTTCTTATTGATATGATTTTTTGTCCGCTCATGTTCTACGGTAATGCGCGTGAAAATGACATGGAATTCGGGCAGTTCGTTATCATGTTCAATAGTATCTTCTGCGAGGGTTTCGCCAGGCCCCAAGATGGGGTACGGCATATTCTTAATATATTGGTCAAGCAATATGAGGAGCATGGTGGTGAATTGAGGTTGAAGTGCGGGGTGCGGAGTATTCAAGTTGCCAAGGGCAGGGTTGAATCAATATTGCTCGATAATGGTGAGGTGCTGAGAGCAGATAATGTAATATCATCAGTTGGCTATGTTGAAACAATGAGGCTTCTATCTGACTATGACCCTGCTGGATTTAAATATGATGTGGGGCGGCTTTCATTCATAGAGTTTATCATGGTTCTGAATAAAGAACTTGCTGAGATGGGTTACAACACAACAATTACCTTTTATAATAACTCTGACAAATTTAATTATAGAAAACCGGACAAATTGGTTGATATTTCAAGTGGCGTTATATGTTGCCCCAACAATTTTCAGTTTGAAAGACCATTGTCTGAAGCTATGATTAGGGTTACCAACATGGCTAACTTCGATCTTTGGAACAAGCTAGATAAGGAAGAGTATAAAGCTCAAAAAGCTGCTTGGCTTGAGGCCACTCTTAGGGAAGTAGTAAAACTCGTGCCAGATTTTCGTGATTCAATCGTTTATTCGGATATATTCACTCCTAAAACAATCTATAAATACACCGGCCACTTGAACGGTGCAGTATATGGTACTCCTAATAAGATCAAGACAGGGAGAACCCATTTGGAGAACCTGTTTATCTGTGGCACGGACCAGGGATTCTTGGGGATCGTTGGAGCTATGCTAAGTGGTATCTCTATGGCAAATCTTCACATACTACAGAAAGGATAAGGAAAGAAGGGATTACTGGTGAACGATAAATTGAAGGACATAAAGCCCGAATACGATGTCATAGTTATTGGCAGCGGATTAGCGGGGCTTACTTGTGCCAATATGCTGGCTAGAAACGATCATTCGGTTTTACTTCTGGAGCAGCACCATCAGCTTGGAGGATTGGCTGCCTGGTTCAAGCGCAAGGGAGGGCATATCTTCGATGTCTCCTTGCATGGATTTCCTGTCGGCATGATTAAAACTTGCCGTAAATATTGGACGCCAGAAATTGCAGATATGATTGTTCAACTCAAGGGAATCAGATTTGACAACCCTCAGTTCTCCTTCACGACAACTTTTGACAGGGAGGACTTCACCGCTATAATGCAGGAGCGATTCAAAATTCCCAGGGAGAATATTGAGGCATTTTTCAACACAGCCAGAGACATGAGCTTCTATGATGACCAGACAATGACCATCAGGGAGCTTTTTGAAAAGTTCTTTCCCGGTCATGACGATGTGGTTCGCATGTTGATGGAACCGATTGCCTACGCGAACGGCTCGACCTTGGATGACCCTGCGATAACCTATGGGATTGTGTTTTCAAATTTTATGAGCAAGGGTGTTTATACTGTTCGGGGTGGGACGGATAAATTTATTGAGAAGATGCAGGCAGAGCTTATCAGAAATCGTGTCGATATTCGAACTAAGTGCCAGGTGGGAAAAATTGTTGTCCAGGATAGGAAGGTTGTAGGAGTAGTCGCAAATGGAGAGATGATCAAGTGTAAGGCTGTTGTCTCCAACGGCAATTTAAAATCAACTGTGCATAAATTTGTCGGTGACGAGCATTTCTCCGAGAGCTTCATTAAGAAAGCAAGAGAGGTGCGTTTGAACAATAGCAGTTGCCAGGTCTATATGGGTATCAAGAAGGGTGAAAAAATCGACTACATAGGTGATTTGCTTTTCACCTCAGTCGCTGATAAGTTCGATTCCGTAAAACTTCGCAGCAAAAATGTCACCAGCCGGACCTTCTCCATCTACTATCCGGAAACGAGACCTGGCTCTAACATGTACTCAATTGTGTCGTCCACCAATGCGAACTACGAAGACTGGGCAAACCTCTCTGAGGAAGAATACCGCGCCTCTAAGAAGGAACTAATCGAATCAACACTTGATGCTTTAGAAAGATATGTTCCGGGAGTTCGAGGTAAAATCGATTGGGTAGAAGCAGCCACCCCCAAAACGTTTCAGAGATACACTCTTCATGAATGTGGCGCTTCTTTCGGCACCAAGTTTGAAGGATTGAAGATCAGTATGGGGCTGCCCGAGGAGATACCCGGCCTTTTTCATACGGGGTCGGTGGGGATTATTATGTCCGGGTGGTTGGGCGCAGCCAACTACGGAGTGATTGTTGCTAATAATGTTGACAAATTCTTAACGCCTTGATTTTGTCTTGGGGAGGCAGTAGATGTATGATTTTAAAGGCCAGACTGTAGTAATAACGGGTGGCACGAGAGGGATAGGAAAGAGTATTGCCGAGAGTTTCCTGAAAACAGGGGCTCGGGTTATTGTCACCTACTCCTCAAACGAAGCTGCTGCTGCAAAATTTAAGCAAGAGAACAGTCAGTACGCTGAGAATATAGACGTCCAAAAATGTGATGTGGCCAAGTATAAAGAGGTCGAGAACTTTTTCGAATACATAAACAAGAAATACGAAGGCTTCGAAGTCCTTGTGAATAACGCAGGCATTCGGAAGGACGCTGTACTGGCCATGATGAAAGAATCGGAGTGGCACGATGTGCTGGAGGTCAATCTCAGCGGTATCTTCTATATGTGCAAGTTCGCTGTTATGAACATGATGCAGAAACGATATGGACGGATTATTAATATAACCTCTCCTTCCGGGAAATACGGTTTCGAAGGACAGGCAAACTACGCCGCCGCCAAGGCAGGAATAGTCGCATTGACAAAATCGCTGTCCAAGGAAGTCGCCCGCCGGGGCATCACAGTCAACTGTGTCTCTCCCGGATTCATCGCCACCGAGCTAATCCAGGACCTCCCCGACGAAACGCGTAACTCATACGTCGCTCAGGTCCCCCTGAAGAGATTTGGGAAGCCTGAGGAGGTCGCTGCTTGCGTTCTTTTCCTTGCGTCGAAGGAGGCGTCTTACGTCACCGGTTCCACCCTTGAGGTAACAGGAGGGCTGTGAAATGGAAGAAGTGCTGAGAGCCATACCTCACCGCCCGCCGTTTCTATTCGTCGACAAAGTTGTCGAGCAAACGGAAACGAAGATCAAATCAACAAAAGAAATAAGTCCGGAGGAGCCTTTCTTTAAAGGACATTACCCTGGAAATCCGGTCATGCCCGGCGTACTTATCTGTGAGTCCATTTTTCAAACAGGGGCCATTCTGCTCTCCAGCATTATCGGTGATATCAGTGAGGGAACCCCCGTGCTGACCAGAATAAGCAATGCCAAGTTCAAAAATATGGTCAGACCGGGTGCTATCCTTGAGCTGGAAGCTGAACTGGTGGAGAAAGTAGGCAATGCTTTTTTCATGAAGGGCAAAGCGACTTCCGAAGGGAAGACGGTGGTAACGGTCGAGTTCGCTGTTAGCCTGGCCTTACCGCCCGGCTAAACCACATATCTTAATTTCAAAGGCAGGGGGTAAATATATGGACTTCTTAGGCATTGCAGGCAGAACGTTTATCGTATTCGGGGTGGCCAACAAGAAAAGCGTCGCCTACTTCGTCAGCCAGGTCCTTACCGAGGCAGAGGCAGAGGTCGTCTATGTGGTTCAGTCCGCTGCACATAAAGAAAGCATCTCCAGGCTTTTCCTCGGTGCAGATATCTATACATGCGACGTCGAAAATGAAAACGAAATTATACAACTGGCCAAAGATGTCTCCAGGAAGCATCCCAAGCTTCACGGCATCGTTCATTCCATCGCTTTCGCTAACTACGAAGAGGGGCTCAAGCCATTTCACGAAACTAGGAAGAAGGACTTCCTGCAATCCGTTGACATATCCTGTTTCTCATTGATCAGCATTGCCAACGCATTTAAGGACATCCTAGACGAAAAGGCATCGGTGGTGACCATATCGATCTCGTCCACGAAAATAGCGGCCGTGCCGTATGGCTGGATGGCGCCGGTTAAGGCTGCTCTGAATTCAACTATATGCTTCCTGGCCAAATCCTTCAGCTCGTTCTCTCAAGTCAGATTCAACTCGGCTAACGCTAGTTTGTTGAAAACCTCGGCATCCGCGGGAATACCGGGATACTTGGATTATTATCTTTTTGCCGAGCAATTGACGCTACGCAAGAAAGCCCTGGAAACCAGAGAAGTGGCTAATACAGTAGCTTTTCTTTTGAGCGACCGCTCTAGCGGCATTAATGCCCAGGGCATCGTGGTGGATTGTGGAACGTCGGTCAACTATTTTGATAAAGATATTATCGATAAGGCAATGAGGGTTTGACGATAGCGATGACTGTGTTCCCTGTAATATTGCCAGTTGCCGAAGCCGGGCATAAACTCTCTGGGAAGGAGAAGGTGGCTAGGCTGAGCAGAATTTCCAGAGAAGCATTGAGATTGAGTGCGGAAAAGAGCGGCGTAGTGCTAGGAGAGCTACTGAAAGATGAGGACGATGTCCCGTGCCCGTTTGATGGCAATTATTGGTCTCTTTCCCACAAGTCTAAATATGTGGCAGCGGTCGTAGGTAAGGAGAAGATAGGGATCGATATTGAGGAGATAAAGCCTCGGTCGGAATCTATATTCAGCCTCGTGGCGAGCGACGAGGAATGGGAGCTAAGCCAAGACAGGTCTTGGGGCACCTTTTTTCGCTACTGGACCGCGAAGGAAGCGACTCTGAAGGCTGTCGGGATTGGCGTGAGCGGGCTTAAAAAGTGCCGCGTTGTCTCGATTCCCGATAAGAATCATATCGTGTTGAACTATCGAGGATGTTTCTTTAGAGTTGAGCAGCTTAATTATAAGAATTACATTGTTTCCGTACTCAAAAACGACAGCGAAGTTGAGTGGATTATTGCAGAGGCTCTTAGCTGTTGTTGAATAATGAGATTGCTGAATGACTCTTAACCTACGTTCTTACTATCTCTCAAAGCGCCACCGATATAACCCCTACGCTGAATTCGGAGGCACCGCCTACCAGCAGGACCTTGCTTCCGCTCTTACCTCAGTCTTCTTCCATTGCCTCTGCAAGTGCAATAGGAATACTGGCTGCTGCCGTGTTACCATATTTAGTGATGGTATACATGGCTTTCTCTAAGGGAAAGCCAACAATCATCATAAGCCTGTCTGTTATGGACCGCGTGACCTGATGCGGCACTACCAGATCGATGTCTTAGGATTTCCAGCCCGTTGCTTGATCATTGATATTACATTGGGTGGATGTCATAAAGAGGATAGCTTATGGCTACCGTAACATGGACAACTTGCGGATCTGGCGACTAACCCAGGCTGTGGAGGCAGACTTTCACACTTATTGACGTGGAGCCTTGCGTCTCTTGACAAATGGCGGTGGATAGTGTACCTAAAAGGCACTAGGAATAGGGATGCGAAGAAAGGTATCTAAGATGAAAAATTGTTCAAGTTTAGCAGCGATGTCTATTATGCCGGCTTCCATTTACTTGATGTCCAGCAATATGACAGATGCAGCTTTTTAGTCACGGAAACGGAATTACAGCCCTTGAGCTAGCTATCGCTTTGTTGGTAGGAGCGCTTTATACAGCTAATCACTTCAAAGGCAGAATCAAGACGTTTTTTAAGCACTTGTCCTCTAAAAGTAGGAAGGGGTGAGAGAACGGAAGACTAGCTAGAATGTCTAAGGGATATTTGTCTTTGCTTATTTATAGATAGTCCGTAAATAGCGCACATACTTGATAACGTAGTACAGGGAAACCAGGAACGTGATAAGGAGAACAATATCTGCATAACGCCAGTCGATAATATATACCATAATAGTGGGATAGACAAAAGCAGCCAGAAGGTTTGTATCCAGGTGCGGTATCGTAAAACCACCTTTCTTCTTTGAGATAAGCCCCACCACAAGAACTGCAAAAGCTATCAATATCAATCCTGCTGCAAGCAGCCAGTACGTTTCTATCTTGATGGCGAGGCTAACTATTGTGGAATAAACAAGAACGAAATCGGCCAAACCGTCAAATGTTGCTCCGTATGTGGCAGTCTTCTTGCTCAACCTGGCAAAATATCCGTCAAGGAGGTCAGTGATCGCAGCAGCAGCGAAAAGATAATAGGCAGCCTCCGTTTTATTTGAAAATATTAGCCATACAATTATGGGAGCTGCGACAATCCTCGAGCCAGTAAGAACATCTGCTAGCCTCATAGCTTTGCTTGTCCCCTTTTTTGTTGGCCTCGCAATATTGACTCTTCAAGTCAGTCGGGGGCAAGGCCCAGTTTCTACGGCGACGTGATATAATACCTTGCACAAGAAGGGACTTTTGAGTTGAGCCTTAGACAATTTACATGAGTATAGTGGCAATGTTTGTATGTTGTCAAGGCATACGTATGTAGTATGTGAGGCAGAAAGCAACCTAGAAAAGGATGGTACGATGAGAAAAGGTAAACCAAGTGCTACTGCAGAAGCTAATGCTGCGTTCAGAGCAGCCGAGTGGCTGAGACCAAGTGATGAGCGAGTGTGTCATGACCAGTTCGCAAGATATTTCATCGGCCTTAAATTCGGTATTATAGCGTGGAGCAGATTCCTTATTAGAATCGCTTTGTGGTATGCTGACCGGATTATACCCCACGCTGCCAATAGTGTGGTGGCTCGAACCAGATATATCGATGATTATTTGAAGGCGTGTATTACCGATGGGATAGAGCAATTGGTTATTCTGGGTGCCGGATACGATTCCAGGGCCTATAGATTCGATGAACTTAAGACAAGGGTTAAAGTCTTTGAGGTGGATCATCCAGACACACAGCGGGCTAAGATACAAAAAGTGAAAAGGATATTTGGCTCACTTCCCAGCCATGTGGTTTTTGTTAGCCTGGACCTTGACGAGAGGAAACTCGGTGAAGGACTTCTAGAAAGTGGCTATGACAAGGGCAAGAAGACCCTTTTTATCTGGGAAGGTGTAACGGTGTACCTCACCCCAGAGGCGATCGATGAGACCTTAGCTTTTGTGGCTCAGAATTCGGGCAAAGGTAGCTCTATCATTTTCGACTACGCGTTTCAGTCGGCCAACGATGCGGCTTCAAAGAACGGCGACGCGAAGAAATGGCGGGAAGCCTATGAGCGAAGAGGTGAAGTTCCCAAGTTCGCAGTGAAAGATGATGGTATCGAGGAGTTCCTTTCCCAAAGAGGGTTTTATCGAGTGGAAAGTGTCAGTATGGAATCTCTAAAGAGGACATACTTCAAAGGGGTTAACGAGAATCGGCAGGTGACGCACTTTGGGGGAATTGTACACGCAACTGTCAGATAGAGAATGGGTGTTGCTGGTGCTAGTCCAGCTTGAATGAACTGCCCTCAGTTGATATATTCGAACAGGCTAAAAATCAATTGCAGAGAAGGAGTGTAAATGGCTATCAAGAAAGTTGGTATAGTAGGTTGCGGCATCATGGGCGGTGGCATTGCCCGGGTCTGCGCTCAATCTGGCTGTCGGGTTACAGTGTCGGAGATTAACTACGATTTATTGAACAAAGGGCTGAAGGTTATCAAGGGCAATCTTGCTAAGAGTGGTGAGAAGGGCAAGCTATAGAAAGAGGAAGAGACAGCTATCGTAGGTCGGCTCAAGGGCACCACAAGGGTCGATGATTTCGCCGACTGCGAGCTGGTGCTTGAGGTAGCCGTGGATAATAGGAACTTAAAGAAGAAGATTTTCGCTGACCTCGACAGAGTCCATTAATTGGTTCCAGTCTAACATCAAAACTGGCGCCGTTTTTGGGGGGCAGGCCAAGTAGTGTACAAGGGGCGTTCAATTGAACGCCCCTACTTTCCTCTCATTTTTTGCGTACCTTTTTAGCGCGTTTGAGCACGGCGTCTTTGTAGACGCGGACCAAGCTGCGCCCATGTTGCAATATTTTCTCGCGCTTCTTTTGCTGCTTCTTCTCGCGGCGTTCTTGTTTGGTCTCTCCCTGCTCCAAGTTACCGTCCTTTAGATATCGGTTCTCCTACCAGCTCTTTTCTCAGCTCCATAATCTGGTCCCTGATAAGCGCCGCCTTCTCGAACTCCAGATTCTTGGCTGCGGCTTTCATCTGGGACTCCAGATTCTTTATCAGGCGGGCGATCTCATTCTTGGGGATGCCGGTGGCCACGGT
>Ga0315297_10001749_pt1 | contig 13568 bp, 8 predicted proteins | sample YL17G15_0_MG_FD_203628 | JGI IMG/M metagenome (GOLD analysis project Ga0315297, IMG submission 203628) | Sediment microbial communities from Yellowstone Lake, YNP, Wyoming, USA - YL17G15_0 | ecosystem: Environmental > Aquatic > Freshwater > Lake > Sediment | place: USA: Wyoming | collected... | reverse complement strand
CCGCAGCCCGGACACACATCAGCCAGCACCGGCACGCCGGCGCTGGCGAACCGCTCTGGCTCGTTCGCCACAATGACGACGCGGTCCACCAGTTCGTGCAGCAACTCGATGTGACGCTGCAGGATGGTGCGTCCTCCGATGACCAGGCGGCTCTTGTCGAGCCCGCCCAGACGCCGGGCGCGGCCGCCGGCGAGAATAGCTGCAGTCTGCATGTGGCCGCACGCGGCTCCAAGTAGAAGTACAGTACGTTAGCAGAAAAATGGGTACGGCGGTAATCCACCAATTGCTGGCGGCGAGCCTTCACGAAGCCATTTCGGAGGTCCTTCCGCTGCGCCTCGACTTCTACGAGTCGTGGCTCAGCGCGAGGGGCTTCCGGTCCAGGCGGGTGTCGCTCGCCGGGATCCGGGCGGTCTTGAGTTTTCTCAGGCTGGAGGACGACCGGTACGACACCGTCACGCGTCGTGCGGGGGAACTGGCCGCCACGTGGATGTACGAGGGCCTCCCGCCGATTCGCCGCCTGTTGCTGCGCGCCCTCCCTCGCGCGCTGCGGGGTCGCGCGGCTCTGGCGCTGGCGAAGCACCTCGCGTGCTCGACCTGGGATCAGACACGCGTGTCGACTCGCTGGCGCCGCGGCCTCGGGACCTTCACCGTCAATCACTCGCTGTTCTGCGACGTACGTGGGCTCCAGCCTGCCCCCTTGTGCGGCTTCTACATGGCCATCGTCGCGAGCTGCGTCCGGTCCCTCGGAGTCGAGGCCGACGTCCGCGTCGAGCGTTGCCAGGCACGGGGCGATGGTGAATGCGCCATCGTGGTGACTCCGGATGCGCCCAGGGCGCGCGCGGGTGCCGTTGCGGTGCTGTTGGCGGTGCTGGCCGGCGTCATGTCGACGATGCTGGGCGCCCAGGCCCTGGTGCCGGTGTCCGCCGGCCGCGAGCGTGTCCTGGTGATGCCCTTCGAGAATGCCTCGCGGGAAGCCAGGCTCGCGTGGCTGGGCGAGGGCGTCGCGATCCTCCTGGCCGACGACCTGCGGTCGGCCGGCGTCGATGCCATGACGCGCGACGAACGCCTGCGCGCATTCGATCGGTTCCAGGTCCCTCCGCGCGCGACCCTCAGCCGCGCCACCGTCATTCGCATCGGAGAGCTCGTCGGCGCCGCCGACGTGGTGGCGGGCTCGATGGACATCGACGGGGAGACGCTCGTCTTGACGGCCAGGCGGATTCACCTGGACATCGGGCGCCTGGACCCCGAGGCGGTTGAACGAGGCCCCCTTGGCGACTTCTCGGCCACGTGCCGCCGGCTGTCGCGCCGACTGTGGGCCGGGGAGCTGGAGACGGCCTCGCCAGCCGAGGGACGCGGGGGCGCCGCCGCGGCGGCGTCGCCGGCCGCCTTCGAGCAATACGTAAGGGGGCTGCTCGCGGAGACCCCCGCGGGGCAGGTGCTTCTTCTGAAGATGGCGCTGCAGGTGGAGCCGGATTTCGACGCCGCGCGGATCGCGCTGGCGCAGGCCTGGATTGCAGCCGGCGACGACCGCGCAGCGATCGACGCCGTTCAGCCTGTCAGCGACGGCTCGCCGCTCGCCATCGACGCGCGATTCCTGGCGTCGATCGCGAACATGCACGCGCGCGAGTATGGCGCAGCATTTCGGGTGCTGTCGGGGCTCCAGGCGCGCGCGCCTTCGGCGCTCTTCCTGAACAACCTCGGCGTCGTCCGGCTGCGGGCCGCCAGCCTGCCGCCCGAGGCGGGGCGCGCCACCTGGTACTTCAGCCAGGCGCGTACGCTCGATCCTCTCGATCCCGACTACTTGTTCAACCTGGGCTACGCGTACTGGCTGGATGGCGATCCGCAGGCGGCGAGCTTCTGGTTGCGCGAAGCGGTGCGCCTGGCTCCGACCGATGGCGCCGCGCACGCGCTGCTGGCGCAGGTGCTGCAGGCCGGCGGGCAGAAGGCGGAGGCCGCCGGCGAACTGGCGCTGGCCCAGCGTTTGTCGTCGGCGTTCGAGGGCCTCGACGTGAAGAGTGCGGCCGCCGCCACGCCGCCCCGAGGCCTCGAACGCCTGAAAGAGATGCTCGAACCGCCACGGGCACAGCGCATCGACGCCGCCCTCGAGATGGTGGGACAGCGTGATCAGCGGGAACTCTCGACGTTTTACCTGGACCGCGGCCGCCGCTCGTTCGAGCGGGAAAATGACCGCGACGCCGAGTCCGATCTGACGCGAGCCCTCTACCTGGCTCCCTACGAGGCCGAGGCGCACCTCTTGCTCGGTCGCACCTACCTGCGAACGGGCCGGCTGCGGCAGGCGATCGACGCGTTCAAGGTGTCCATCTGGAGCCGGGACACCGCGGCGGCACGCGTGGCGCTGGCGGAGGCGTACCTCGAGGCCCGCGACCCGGCGGCGGCCCGCGCCGAGGCGGAACGGGCGCTGGTCCTCGATCCGGCATCCCTCCACGCCCAGAAACTGCTCGAACGGCTCCGCTAGGAGCGGGCTCTCCAGTATAATCATGTCGCGCCCGCGTGACTGGGCGTGAGGGGCTGCTCTGATGGCTGCTATCCTCTTCGCTGGCCTTCGCGGCCGACTGGTGTCCCGCACGCGCTGGTTCGCTGCCTCCCTCATCGTCGCCGGCGTGCTCGCCGCGGCGTTCCCCGCAGCAGGGCCGACCGAGAACGCGCCGCTGGTGGTCGTCGCCAACGTGGAGGCCCTCATCCACCCGGTGTCGGCCGAGTACATGGTTGAGACGATCAACCGTGCGGACGCGGCCGGCGCGGCACTCCTCGTGTTCATTCTCGAAACGCCTGGCGGCCTCGTGGACTCCACGCGGACGATCGTGACGCGGATGCTCGCGGCGAAGACGCCGATCGCGGTGTTCGTAGCGCCGTCGGGTGCCCGTGCCGCCTCGGCCGGCTTCCTGATCACGATTGCCGCGGACGTGGCCGCCATGGCGCCGGGAACCCACATCGGCGCGGCGCACCCGGTGTCGGGACAGGGCGAGAAGATGGACGAGACGACGGCCAAGAAGGCCGCGTCCGATGTCGCGGCCTATGCCCGGACGCTGGCGAGCGGCCGCGGCCGTAACGTCGAGTGGGCCGAAGAAGCGGTGCGGGAAAGCCGTGCCTTCACGGAAGACGAGGCGCTCAAGGCGACCCCACCGCTCATCGATCTCGTGGCGACCGATGTGCCGGACCTCCTGAAGAAGCTGGATGGACGGGAAATCCGGCGGTTCGATGGGCGCGTGCAGACGCTCCACACGGCCGGGGCGCGTGTCGAGACGCTGAGGATGACCTTCCGCCAGCAGGTGTTGAGCACACTCGCGCATCCCAACATCGCGTACATCCTGCTCAGCCTCGGGGTCCTCGGGCTGACCATCGAGCTCTGGTCTCCGGGCGCGGTCCTGCCCGGCGTCGTCGGCGGCATCTGCCTGCTGCTTGCGTTCTTCACGTTCCAGGTGTTGCCCGTGAACTATGCCGGCGTGCTCCTGATCCTGTTCGGCCTTGGCCTGCTCGTGCTCGAGGTCAAGGTGGCGAGCTACGGCGTGCTGGCGGTCGGCGGCATCGTCAGCCTCGTGCTCGGCTCGATGATCCTGATCGACGCCCCGACGCCGGAGTTGCGCGTGAGCCTGAGCCTGATTGTTCCCGTGGTCGTCGCGCTCTCGGCCATCCTGCTGTTCCTGGTTCGCCTGGCCGTCCTGTCGCAGCGCCGCCGCTCCGTCACGGGGGTCTCCGGCATGCTCGGCGCCACGGGCACCGCCCTGACCGCGATTCCGGCCGGCGGTGAAGGCCGCGTGTCGGTGCACGGCGAAATCTGGACCGCCCGGTCCGCCGAGGCGCAGGCGGCGGGCGACACCGTACTCATCAGTGGCGTCGACGGACTGGTGCTGACCGTCCGGCGTCGCCCGGTTACCAAGGAGCCCAGCCCATGATCGTGAACCCGTTGCTCATCGTCGTCGTCATCCTCGTGATGTACGTGGTCGGGTCGATCAAGATCCTCGCGGAGTACGAGCGCGGCGTGATCTTTCGCCTCGGCAAACTGCTTCCGGCGGCGAAAGGGCCGGGCGTCATCCTGGTGTTCGCGCCCATCGACCGGATGGTGCGGGTCGGCATGCGGACGGTCGTCATGGACGTGCCGCCCCAGGACGTCATCACCCGCGACAACGTGTCCGTGAAAGTGAATGCCGTGGTGTACTTCCGGGTGGTCCACCCGCAGAACGCCATCGTGCAGGTCGAGAACTATCACTACGCCACGTCGCAACTGGCGCAGACGACGTTGCGGAGCGTCCTCGGACAGGTGGAACTGGACGACCTGCTCTCGGCCCGCGACCGGTTGAACGCGCAGTTGCAGCAGATCCTCGACCACAATACCGATCCGTGGGGCATCAAGGTCTCGGCGGTGGAGGTCAAGCACGTCGATCTCCCGGAGAACATGCAGCGCGCGATGGCCCGCCAGGCCGAGGCCGAGCGCGAGAAGCGTGCTAAAATCATCCACGCGGCGGGCGAACTCGAGGCATCGGAGAAACTGGCGCAGGCCGCCCAGATCATCGGCACGGCGCCGGAGGCGATGACGCTGCGGTACCTCCAGACGCTGACCGAGATCGCGGCCGAGAAGAACTCGACCATCGTGTTCCCGCTGCCCATCGACCTGCTGCGGGGGCTTCTGAACAGGCCGTAGCCCGGCGCAGTGAGGCGCCTCCATCCATGGCCGACGACCGTTCCCGTGGCGTGCACCTGACGGACAAGCAACTGGTGTTCGTGTTCATGTCGGCGACCGTTGTCGCCGTGGTGGTGTTCTTGTGCGGCGTAGTGGTGGGCCTCGGCGTCCAGACGGCGCGGGGGCCGCTGCATGACGCCACGCTGATGTCGGCGGCGCAGGTGGTGTCCGACGGCGGCCCTGGCGAGGCGCCGGTCGGGGATCCGGCGATCCGCTCCGGCGTTGCGAGCCCCGCGCCTGCCGCCAGCGCGTTCACCTATGCCGAGCGCCTGGGCAAGACGCCACCGCCCGAGCAACTGAAGGGGCCGGTGCAGGCGCCGGCCCCGGTTCCCGCCCCGCGTGAGCCGGTGGTTCCGCCCGAGGTGCCGGCCGACGGCGCCGCAGCGCCAGAGACGTCCGCGACCGCCGGCGACTACACCGTCCAGGTCGCGGCCGTGAAGAAACGTGCGGAGGCCGATCGGATCGTGAAGGATCTGAAAGCGAAGGGCTACGACGCCTACGTGTTCGTGCCCGACGGTGGCGATCAGTCCGGTGTCTTTCGGGTCCGTGTGGGGTCCTTCAAGGACAAGCAGAAGGCTGATGTCCTCGCGCAGCGGCTCACGCGCGAAGGAAAGGGTTTCAAGCCCTGGGTTACCCGCTAGCTGTTCTTTCCGGCGTCCTCCTGGCCTTCAGTTTCCCGCGGTACGGGCATCCACTCGTCGCGTGGGTTGCGCTGTCTCCACTGCTGTTCGCGATCAGCCGGCCTGACGCGAGGCGGCCACCCCGCTCGTTCGTCCTCGGGCTCGTCGCCGGTGTCGGCTACTTCGGCGGGACCGTGTATTGGACACCGGAAGTGCTGCGCACTTTCGGCGGGCTCAGCTGGCCGCTGGCGGCGACGGCAGGCGGTCTGCTCGTGGCGTACCTGGCGATCTTCCCTGCGTGTTTTGCCGCGGTCACCGCACGTGTGTGCGCCGGCGTCGGTTCGCGCGGGCTGCTCATCGCTCCTGCGGCGTGGGTGGCGACCGAGGTTCTGCGCCGGTGGGTGCTCGGCGGATTCCCGTGGGTGTTGCTCGGATCGAGCCAGGCCGGTGTGCTGCCCGTCGTTCAGACCGCCAGCCTGGCCGGCGTGTATGGCCTGTCGGCGCTCATCGTCCTGGTGTCGGCGGCCCTCGTGCTCGCCGTGAGCGGCGAGGGCCGTCTGCGCGTGACGGCGCCGGTGGCCGCCGCGGTGATCATCGGCGGACTGGCCCTCTGGGGGGCCTGGCGCGTGGGCGAAGGGTCGCTGGTGTCCCACGGGCAGCCGGTGCGGGTGGCGCTCGTACAAGGCAACATCCGGCAGGACGAGAAATGGGACCAGGAAAAGTCTTCCCGAATCCTCGACACGTACTTGCGGCTGACGAGGGAGGGCGCCCGCCAGGGCGCGACCCTGGTGGTCTGGCCCGAGTCGGCGACGCCGTTCCTGTTCGAGCACGACCTCGGCGGCAACGCCGCGGTCCGGCAGGTCGCGAGCGAACTGGGGATCTCGTTGCTGTTCGGCAGTGATCAGTACGAAGCGGCCCAGCCGCCGCGGTACTTCAATTCGGCGTTTCTGTTGGGGCCGGACGGCCGCACGGCGGCGGTGTACCGCAAGATGCACCTGGTGCCCTTTGGCGAGTACGTCCCGCTGAAGCGGTTGTTGTTCTTCGTGGCGCCGCTGGTGGAGTCCGTGTCGGATTTCACGGCGGGCCGGGATCCCGTCGTCATGCCTCTGGGGGCGCACCGCCTGTCGACGGCGATCTGCTACGAGGTGGTCTATCCCGATCTGATCGCGGCGTTCGTGGGCCGGGGCAGCCAGTTGCTGGCGACCATCACGAACGACGCGTGGTACGGGCACTCGTCGGCGCCGTACCAGCACTTCTGGCAGGCCTCGGTGCGGTCGGTGGAGCAGGGCCGCTACCTGATACGTGCCGCCAATACCGGGATCAGCGGCCTCGTCGATCCGTACGGGCGCGTGGTGGCCATGTCGGCGATCTTCGAGCAGACCGTCGTGGTCGGCGACGTGCGATACCTCGACCATCGCACCCTCTACGCCCGGACCGGCGACGCGTTCGCGTACGCGTGCGTACTTGTGACCGGCCTCGCCTGGCTTGTCACGCGGCGCCGCACGACGGCCGCGCACCTTTCGCGGTAGTATTGAAGACGGGCATCCCGACACCCCGGCACGTCATGGGGCCAGGCACAATTTCTCATTTCAGTCTCATGGTGAGCCGGGCGGGACAGGAGGTGTGGCTGTGGCATTCGAATTGGAAGATCTGGTCCGTCGACACGGGGACCTCGCAGGACGATCCGGTGAGTTGCGGAGGTATCTTTGAGGCAGGACGCCCGCGCGACGAGGCCGACCAGCTCGAGACACGCATCGGCCAGCCCGACTTCTGGAAGGACCAGGCGGAAGCCCAGCGCGTGCTGCAGCGCCGCCGGCGGCTGCAGGACGAGATCGATCTGATCGAGTCGCTCAAGAAACAGGAAGAAGACCTGGGCGTCCTCGTCGAGTGGGCGGGGGCCGGCGAGGACGTCGGCGCGGACCTCAATGCCGGACTCGATCGGCTCCTACTCCAGGTCGATGCGGCCGAGACCAGGCGCATCCTCGGCGGGGAGCACGATCGCGCCAATGCCGTCGTCACCATCCACCCCGGCGCCGGCGGGACGGAGTCCCAGGACTGGGCGGACATGCTGTTCCGGATGTACCTGAAGTGGACCGAGCGGCGCGGGTTCAAGCGGGAGATCGTCGACTACCAGCCCGGCGACGAGGCGGGCCTGAAGAGCGCCACCCTGATGGTGACGGGGGAGTATGCCTACGGGCTGATGCTGGCGGAGGCGGGGGTGCACCGCCTGGTTCGCATTTCGCCCTTCGATCAGGCCGCGCGGCGGCACACGTCGTTTGCGTCCGTCTACGTCTGGCCTGAACTCGAAGATGATGTCGAGATCGAGATCGAGGAGAAGGACCTCCGTGTCGACACGTTCTGCGCGAGCGGGCCCGGCGGACAGGGCGTCAACACGACGTACTCCGCGGTCCGCATCACCCACCTGCCCACCAACACCGTGGTGTCCTGCCAGAACGAGCGGTCGCAGATCCGCAACCGTGATGCCGCGATGAAGGTCCTGAAGTCCCGCCTCTACGACCTGAAGCTCAAGGCACAGCAGGCGAAGCTGGATAAACTCGGCGGCGAGAAGAAAGACATCGCCTTCGGCAGCCAGATTCGCAGCTACGTGCTCCACCCGTACCAGATGGTGAAGGACCACCGGACGAAGGCGCAGGTCGGCGACGTCAGCCGCGTGCTGGACGGCGACATTGACGGGTTCATTCAGACCTATCTGAAGGCCAAGGCCAACGGGACGCTGGGCCAGCCGTCGTCGGCGGACGATTAGCGAAGCTCCGCCTCAAACCGCCGGGGATCCGTCCGCGGATTGCAGTGGATCTTCGCTATGAGCGCGCGGCCACAAGATGGCCGCGCTTAAGACAGATTCCAACGCTCACGGCAGAAACGTGCCTCATTCGCCGCGACCTCGGCTTTGGAAGATGTCTACTGCCTGGGGAATCCCACGCCGGGCTGGGTCCCGGCGATGTAGGCCTCGTTGATGGCGCCCGGCGTGGCGGGGTCGACGGGCGTGCCGCTCGCCCGGTCCACCGACATGAAGACAATATTGCCCGGCGGTTCGAAGACCGGCGGGTTCTGCCGGTCGCCGTACCTGTCGATGTAGGCTTTCATGAACGATGTCCAGATCGGCAACGCGGCCGCGGCGCCCGTTTCGCTCGGCCCCAGCGTTTTCTTGAGGTCGAAACCCACCCACACGCCGACCGTGATGTTCGGATCGAATCCCACGAACCACGCATCCGTGAAGTCGTCCACGGTGCCTGTCTTGCCGGCCAGGGGCCAGTCCAGCGCCGCGGCCTTTGCGGCCGTGCCGCGCTCCACGACGCCGCGCAGCAGGCTCACGATGACGAACGCGGTGTCCGCACGCACGCCTTCCTTGGCGATCGGACGCCGTTCCTCGAGCAGCGTGCCGTCGCGTTCGACCACCTTGATGATGCTGTAGGGCTCCATGCGCACGCCCTGGTTCGGAAACGCCGAGTAGGCGCTGGTGACTTCCAGCAGCGTCGCTTCAGACGCGCCGAGCGCCGTGGAGAGGTACGGCTGGAGCGGCGACTCGAACCCGAGCCGCCGGGCGTAGCTGATCACCTGCGGCGGCGTCAGCTGTTCCATCATCTTGACCGTCGGCACATTCCGCGACTGTTCGAGCACGCGCCGCAATGTGATCGTGCCCTCGTACTTGTGATCGTAGTTCTGGGGGGCGTAGAGCGGCTGCCCGGGTCCGGCGTTGTAGGCGACTGGCGCATCGACGATTAGCGACGTCGGCGTGTATCCGCGGTCGATCGCCGCCGTGAAGACGAATGGCTTGAACGCGGACCCGATCTGCCGCGGGGCCTGCACGGCCCGGTTGAACTTGCTGCGGCCGAAATCGAAACCGCCGACCATCGCGCGGATCTGACCCGTGCGGTTGTCAATCGCCAGCAACGCCCCCTCGACCAGCGGCGTCTGCTCCAATGTCAGCGTGACCGTCGCGCGTGCCTCGTCGACCGCCGTCACGTCGACGTCGATCACGTCGCCGGGTTTGACGAGGTCGGCGGCCGACTGGCGGCGAGTCCATTCAAAGCCGGCCCGCGTGAGCACGCCCTGGTACTTCCCCACGCGCACGCGCGCGGTGCCGGGCCGCAGCGGCTTCTCCACGTCGCCCGGGTCGGCCTTCCGGTTCGGCGCCGTGCCCGCGGCGACGGCGATCACTACGGCCGGGACGATGTCGCCGGCCGCGATCGGCCGATCCCATCGGCGCTCCCGGTGGTCGATGGGGGAGTGACCATCGGCCAGGACATTGCGCGACGGCTTGCGGTACCCGCGGCGCTTGTCGAGCGCGCGCAAACCACGGTCCACAGCGGTGGTGGCCGCGGCCTGGAGATCGGCATCCAGCGTCGTCTGGACTGACAGGCCCGCTTCGTACAGCACCCGGGCGCCGTACTGGCGCTCGAGATGCTGCCGGACTTCTTCGACGAAGTAGGGTGCCCTCGTGTTCGTCGGCGCAGACAGACCCGCGAGCACGATCGGCCCGGCTCTTGCTGCGTCGGCTTCGGCCTGCGTGATGTAGCCTTCGGCGGCCATGCGCTGCAGCGTGTAGTTGCGGCGCTGGGTGGCCCACTTCTGGTTGACGTAGGGGCTCTGGCGTTCCGGCAACTGAAGGATGCCGGCGATCATCGCGGCCTCTTCCAGCTTGACGTCCTTCACCGACTTGCCGAAGTACAGCCGCGCCGCCGCTTCGACGCCGTACGCGCCGCGGTCGAAGTTCATCTGGTTGCAGTACAGGGTGAAGATCTCCGGCTTGGTGTACCGCTTCTCGATCTGGAGGGCGAGCAACGCCTCCTTGACCTTCCGCTCGATCGTCTTCTCGGGCTTCAAGAAGAGCTTGCGGGCCAGTTGCTGGGTCAGCGTGCTCGCACCCGCGGCGACCAACTCGCGCTTGAAGAAGATGTTCTTGACGGCCGTGACGGCGAGGCGCGTGAAGTTGATGCCGAAGTGCCGCTCGAAGTCCGAGTCTTCGGCGGCGAGGATCGCGTGTCGCATCACCGGCGGGATGTCGTCGTACTTCAGGAGCACGCGCCGCTCGGTGGCGAACTCGCCGATGAGGCGGCCATCCGTCGCATAGAGGCGGGTGATGGTGCGCGGCGTGTACTCGTCGAGCGCCGACACCTGCGGAAGGTCGCCGGCATACGCCAGCAGCACGCCGGTGAGGATGCCCAGCATCGCCGCGAGCACGAACAGCGCAACGATGCTGGCCTGGCGCGCGAGTGAGGTGCGCGATTTCGATGTGCGGGTCATCAGTCAGGAGCGCCGCCACGCCCCCGCGGCGGAGGCGGATTGCCTCCGCTGCGCGGGTGCGGGGCGCCTGATCCTGGATTGTATCGCGGAGCGGACGATGGCGACGAGGCCCCCGGCGAGGCCCCTCGTCGAGACGCCTGACCGGCAGGCATGCCCGATCCGCCGTCGCGCGGACGTGAGGCCTGGCCGGGCGACGCCTCCGGCGACCCGGGTCGCGGGCCTTGCCAGGCCGGGGCTGAGGGCCGCGGCTGGGAGTTCTGAGGCATCACGGTGCGTTCAGGTGTGCGCGGGCGTGCCGAGCCATCCGGAACGCCCGCGCTGCTGCCGCGGAAGTACGGAATGTCCCGATTCGGTGTCTGGGCCGGCGCATCATACGTGCGCGGATAGGCGGAGCGGCCGGAGCTGTCCGGAGCGCCGCCGCCGTCGCGAACGTACGGGTTCCGCCGCGTCGGCGTCGGAGACGGCGCGTCGTACGCGTGCGGCAGTACCGATGGCGCCGATTGGCCAGAGTCCGGCCACCCGCCCCACCGGGGCAAGGACCCGGGCTCCGACGTCGGTGGTGGCGCGACGGACCTCATCGAGTCGGGGAGCGCCCGCGCCCGGTCACGGTTCTCGGCGCCGGCAGGTGTATCGCCGCCAGGGGCGGTCCACTGACGAACGCCCTGGTCACGGCGGCTGCGGAACGCCGTGGCGTCGGGTGTGGCTGGCGGCGCCTCGGTGCGAGGGACCGTCGTTTGCGACAGGTTGGTCGTTGAGAACGATCGCCGCGTCGCCGTGCCGGTGGGGCTTGGAGGCCCGCCCCGCAAGACCCGAGCGGGGGCGTCGCGCGTCCCGAGCCCTGGTTGGCGAATCCCCGGGCTGTTGCGGGGCGCCGACGTGCCGCCTCCGGATCCGCGCCGGACGGCGGAGCCTGTTGCCGGACCATTCCGCTGCACGGCAAACGCCCCGCGAGCGGCCCCGTCGATACGATGTCCGTCGACAGCCACGCGATGCACGGGTATCCCGGACCCGAAGTGCTGGCGAGGTATCAGCGTCCATCCGCGCCACGCGTCGACATGGTTACCGTAATACGAGCCTCGCAGGCCAAAGTGAGCGAACACGGGGTAACCGGAGCGGCCGAGCGCGCACCAGCTCACGTAGCCCGGCGACACCGCCCAATGCACCCAGGCCGGACCCCAGACGCGAGCGGGCATCCAGTACCACCCGAAGCCGCCCGAAAAGCCCCATCGCCCGTAATGGTGGGTGGGCCAGCCCCATGGATCGTTGCCGATCCAGAACGAACCCCACACGGGGTACGACCGCCAGTAGCCGACGGAGTACGGGCGCCAATCGACACCAACGGACGGATACCACACGGCGCCATCATTCGGGTCGTTGCGCCACGTGCCGTACTGATCAAACGTGCTCGCGTAGACCTCGAGGTCGGCCGGGAGGTACTGCCCCGAGACCGTGCCGAGCCGCTCGTCGCGGCGCTGTGCGCTCCAGCGGTCGAAGGCGTCCCACCGGGCAGAGTTGAAATATTGCGGGGCGCTCGCCGCCAGGCCCTCGCGCACGATCGCGCGCTCGCCAGCCCGGACATCCTGTGCCCCGAGATCAGTGGCCAGCGTGGCCTGGCCGCGAACGACCGCCAGTTCGACCTCCGTGCCGTGTTCGCCGTCGACGACCGAGACGCGGAATTCGCCCGGGCCTCCGGTCTGCATCGACGCGATGGGCGTATCGAGCTGGTATCGTGTCGCGAGACCCGCGTCGCGAGCCCCGCGCACGACGATGTAGACACGGCCCCGCAGGACGCGCAGCAGGTCGGCCGCCAGGACGTCGATGGTCGAGTACCAATCCACGTGAAGCAGCGACCCGTCAGGCAGGATCACTTCGAGCCGTCCCTCCTCGGTTCGGAGACGGTCGCCGTCAAGGAGCGGCAGGTTCGCAACCGCGGGTTCGGACCGGCCGTCGCGATCGACGTAGACCTGGCCTTCGATGAGAGAGATGTGGGCGGGAGGCGGACCGCTCGGGGCCACGGGCTCGGTTTGCGCGGATCCCGTCGACACCGAGACAGCCAGGCAGCAGAACACCCACAGACATGCTCGCCGGACGTTGGTCATGGGACCCTCGGTGATGCGCCGAAGTTCCAGGGCAAGGTGGAACTCCGAGTCTGTAGGCAGGCAAGTCCAGTATAGCACCCCCGTCAGCGGAATCAACTGGCAGGAAGGGACGCGTGGCTGTCAGGCCGCAGGCGGTCGGCCATGACTTGACAAGCCAATGCTTAGATAATATTCTAACAAGTGCCTAAACAATGCAGCGGGCGAAGGCTCGCGCCGTGGGAGCTGTGGCCCCGCGATAGAGGCAAGGGAACCGCACATGAGCAAAATCATTGGAATCGACCTCGGTACCACCAATTCTGTCGTCGCCGTCATGGAAGGCGGCGAACCGGTGGTCATCACCAATCCGGAAGGCGGGCGCTTGACGCCGTCGGTCGTGGGATTCAGCAAGACGGGCGAGCGCCTGGTCGGCCAGGTGGCGAAGCGCCAGGCCGTGACGAACCCGGAGAACACCGTCTTCTCGATCAAGCGGTTCATGGGCCGCCGATTCGAAGAGGTCAACGAGGAGATGAAGATGGTGCCGTTCCGCGTCGTGCGTGACGGCGACCACGTGGTGGTGGAGGTGCAGTCCGGTGGCAAGGAGGAGCGTCTGCCGCCGCCCCAGATTTCCGCGATGATTCTCCAGAAATTGAAGAAGGCCGCGGAAGAGTACCTGGGCCAGACGGTCACGCAGGCGGTCATCACCGTGCCCGCCTACTTCAACGACGCGCAGCGCCAGGCGACGAAGGAGGCGGGCACGATCGCCGGCCTCGAGGTCATGCGCATCGTCAACGAGCCCACCGCGGCAGCCCTGGCCTACGGCCTCGACAAGAAGAAGGAAGAGACGATCGCGGTGTTCGACTTCGGCGGCGGCACCTTCGACATCTCGATCCTGGAGGTGGGCGAGGG
>Ga0315297_10001745_pt1 | contig 13575 bp, 15 predicted proteins | sample YL17G15_0_MG_FD_203628 | JGI IMG/M metagenome (GOLD analysis project Ga0315297, IMG submission 203628) | Sediment microbial communities from Yellowstone Lake, YNP, Wyoming, USA - YL17G15_0 | ecosystem: Environmental > Aquatic > Freshwater > Lake > Sediment | place: USA: Wyoming | collected... | reverse complement strand
GCCCTGGTCTATAATTATCTCGGAGCAAGGACCGCAAGGGCCTGTATCTGCCATCTGCCAGAAGTTATCACGGGCGCCAAGACGTACTATCCTCTCCTCCGGAATGCCGATAAGATCAGACCAGAGTTGTGCAGCCTCATCATCCTCCTGATAGACTGAGACCCACAGCCTTTCCTTAGGCAGATTGAACCACTCTGTCAGAAGCTCCCATCCAAAGAGGACGGCTTCTTTTTTGAAGTAATCACCAAAGGAAAAATTGCCGAGCATCTCAAAAAAGGTATGGTGCCTTGCAGTATGTCCCACATTCTCGATGTCGCTATGTTTCCCGCCGGCCCGCAGACATTTCTGACATGAAACAGCACGGTTGTATGGACTCTTCTCTTGACCGAGAAAAAATGTCTTAAACTGGACCATCCCTGCATTGACAAAAAGGAGGGTAGGGTCATGTCTTGGGATAAGAGGAGCGCTCTGGACTATTGCATGTCCTTTGGATTGAAAATATTCAATAAAGGCGCTCCTTATCTCTGAACTATTCATATTGAACTATGTTCCGATGGTTTATAAGTTCAACCCCTCTTTGGAACCAGGGGGAGGGGAGATTTTATGAATGATTTCATTTCCAAAAAATCCCCCTCTCCCCCCTTTGCTAAAGGGGGGATATAATAGGGGAAAAAACTTAAACAACTTTCAAGACCTTTGAAGATTAATAACATACAATTTTCCCGCGGGTAAAGTCTTAGAAACTACCCCTGATATAAAGCAACCTACCATCATAAAATAAAAGAAGCCTTGTCCCGTAAACTGGCAAAGTAGAATAAATCCATTCTTCCAATTGCTTTCCATCATAAGGCTCAAGGATTCTGACGGAATCGGGTGACCCCCATGCATATCTCACTTCCTGAGGACTCATACCGAGCACAACCTGCCCCTTTCGTATATTCTCCTGCATCTCAGGGGAAAAAGTTTTTATCTCATCCTCAGAGTAACGTACCGCCTTAGTGCACCCCACCCCTAAAAGTAATGCCAGAATCAAAACCAGAAAAACCACTTTCTTCATGTTAAACCTCCTTACCGTTTATTTGCTTTAACACGGACTGAATGGTTTCAAAGGAATACCCCTTCCTGAGAAGGAGATGAGAGAGTCTTCTCTTTATTTTTTCAGGCGGAAGACTCTTGATGATTCTCATTTTCTTATCTACAAGTCTTTTTGCATTTTTGAAATCCTCAGTTTCATCATCTCTGAATATCGAATCAACAATCTCCCTGGATATACCACGTGCAAGCATGAATTTTTTTGCACCATATTGACTCATAAATTTCGTTGTTATAGCCTCTCTTTGCAAAGCATCGGCCAGCACAACATCATCAAGAAGACCTGCATGCTGAAGATGCCAGACTGTAGAAGCAACTACATCACCAGAAAACCCTTTTCTTTTGAGCCTGTCCTCCAGTTCTCTCACACTTCTCCCTCTATAACTCAGAAGCCTTACAGCATAACGCCTTGCCTTATCTTCTAAACTTATCAATTTTCGTCTTATTTTCGACCTGCGGCAGGGGTTGATCTCCCATTCCCATGGTAAGATCGCTTGTTGACTCAATACCTTTTGTCCTGAGGGCAAAGTCATCAGGATTTGTTGCCATCCTCAGTGCCTCTTCATAGGTTATGAGTCCTGCTTTAAAGAGGCTGAGGAGGGATTGGTCAAAGGTCTGCATGTTATAATGGAGTGCTCCCTGTGCAATAACATCAGGTATTAATTTTGTTTTTTCCGGTTCAAGGATACAATCTTTTATCGTCGTTGTAGCAACAAGAACCTCAATAGCAGGGACCCTTCCGTTTCCATCTGCCTTGGGCAGAAGCCTCATCGATATGACAGCCTTCAGGACCGATGCAAGCTGAATTCTTACCTGTTTATGCTGGTAGGGAGGGAATACGGCAATGATTCTGTTAACGGTCTCGGTTGCATCTGTTGTATGCAGGGTACTTAAAACAAGATGACCCGTTTCAGCAGCAATGAGCGCTGTCTGTATCGTCTCGAAGTCACGCATCTCTCCGACGAGTATGACATCAGGATCCTGTCTGAGGGCCTGGCGCAACGCTTTGCTGAAAGACTCGGCATCACTTCCTATCTCACGCTGGTTGACAATGCTCCTTTTATCTCTATGGGTGTACTCTATCGGATCCTCAATGGTTAAGATGTGTGCTGTTCTGTTTGAATTAATAAGGTCTATCATCGCAGCAAGAGTAGTTGTTTTTCCGCTTCCGGTTGTTCCTGTGACAAGAATCAACCCCCTCGGTTCCATTGCTATCTTCCTAATGACATCCGGGAGGTGCAATTCCTCAACCGTTGGTATCTTTGTCGGGATGACTCTGAAGACGATTCCCAATGACCCTCTCTGTACAAAGACATTACACCGAAACCTTCCAACTCCGGGAACGCCATAGGCAAAATCAATGTCTTTCTCTCTTTTGAATGAATCCTTCTGTTCATTCGTTAAAACAGAGTAGACAACCTTCAAAACATCTTCCGGGCTGACCCTTTTCTCTGATATAAGGGGAGTAAGTTCTCCGTCGATTCTCAGTACAGGAGGAGATCCGACTTTGATATGGAGGTCTGAGGCATTGCTTTCAGCGGCCTTTTTCAAAAGTGCAATAATATCCATGCTCATCTCCTTATGTTACAGGACTCAATGACCTTTTTCTCGATCTCTCCTGCAACATCCGTATTGTTTTTTAAGAATTCTTTCGCATTTTCGCGTCCCTGGCCGATTCGTGTTCCACCATAGCTATACCATGCCCCTGATTTTTCAATGAAGCCTTTCTCAACACCAAGGTCTACGATCTCTCCAACCCTTGAAATTCCTTCGTTGAAATAGATATCGAACTCAGCCTGTTTGAACGGAGGGGCCACCTTATTTTTTACTACTTTTACCCGTACCCGACCACCTACCGTCTCCTGGTTTTCTTTAATATTATCAATCCTTCTGATATCAAGCCTGATGGAAGAATAAAACTTCAGCGCTGTACCACCCGTTGTAGTTTCAGGACTTCCGAACATAACGCCTATCTTCATCCGTATCTGATTAATGAATATAACGGTGGTAAGGGATTTTGCAATCGCAGCTGAGAGCTTTCTCAGGGCCTGACTCATAAGCCTTGCCTGAAGTCCGGGAAGGGAATCACCCATTTCCCCCTCGATCTCAGCCCTGGGCACAAGTGCAGCAACTGAATCTATGGTGACAACATCAACAGCTCCGCTCCTGACAAGGGCCTCTGCAATCTCAAGGGCCTGCTCTCCTGTGTCAGGTTGTGATACGAGAAGGTCTTCTATTTTTACCCCGACTTTTTGCGCATAGGCAATATCCAGGGCATGTTCTGCATCAATAAAGGCTGCAGTGCCTCCGGCTTTTTGTGCCTGAGCAATGGCGTTTAATGCCAAAGTTGTTTTTCCTGAAGATTCAGGACCAAAGATCTCAATAACCCTTCCTCTCGGGAACCCGCCAATCCCTGTAGCGATGTCGAGCGTCAACGAACCTGAAGGGATTACCTGAATCCCCTCAGCAATTTCCTCTGCTCCGAGCCGCATAATGGCACCTTTTCCAAAACTCTTTTCAATCTGTGAAATCGCCATCTCAAGCGCCTTTGTTTTTTCTTTACTGCTCATGCTCCCCCCTTCCTAATGGTATTTCCTGTAAACAGGAATATTGAACCCCTGTTGGTCTTAAATCACTTCGCATCAGTTTTATATTATTGACTTCAATACTTCCAAAATCTTTACTCTGTAAGGTATCAAGTTCATGAATGATATGTGCCATTCCCTTCTGAGAACGTACTCTCCCAAGTGTGAGATGGGGCTGAAACTCCCTCTCCTCTTTCTGGTAGCCTAATGAAGCCATTCTACTTTCAATATCTCCCTGAAGGTTCTTCAGGAAATCCGTATCTTCAATGCCAACCCATATAATTCTTGGATATTTTTTGTTCGGAAATACGCCCACGCCGTATATTTTAATACAAAAGGTTTCATAAGATAATACAATTTTGGACAATAATGCACCTATCCCGGGGAACAAATCTTCCGGGGTTTTCCCGAGGAATTTCAGTGTAAGGTGGAGGTTCTCATGTGCTACCCATTTTACATCTGCATTGTGCTTTTTAAGGAATGCAATCAGATCTCCCATACCCCGTTTTATCTGTTCAGGTATATCTATTGCAATGAAACACCTCAGGTCCATACTAATAAATGAACTCCCATATCTGCAGGATTACATTTGTATAAATAGCTGCCATGATATCATCTGCCATGATGCCTTTCCCGCCGCTGAGAATGGATTCTATTTTTTTAATCGGAAACGGTTTTAGTATATCGAAAAACCTGAATAAAAAAAAGGCAATGAGTGCCCCGGTATAACTGAAAGGCAGGAGAATCACTGAGAAAAGATAACCGCAAAATTCATCGATGATGATATGTCTGCTGTCCTTAACATCGAAAGACCTTTCAGCATAATGTGAAGATATAACTCCAATCGGTATGAGAAGACATAATATGAGAATATGGAAAAAAGTATTCGGTTTGAGGAAAATATAGAAGGCAAAAGCTGCTAAGGAACCAAATGTTCCTGGTGCGAAAGGTATATAACCGATAAATCCCAGGGTAGCAATGTATCTCAGGATGACCACTCTATTCTGGAATTATCTTGTACGTAAAGCTGATTTTTGCAGACCCTTCGAGAGTGGCTTTCACAGAGCAGTATTTGTCCATGGAGAGAGCAATAGCTTTTTTTACAGCTTCTTCAGATATGTTTCTCCCTTTTATAAGAAACTCTATACCAATGTCAGTATATTTCTTGGGAAAATGTTCTGCTTTTTGTCCCCTTACCATAATTTCAAGACCTGTTAACTCCTGCTTCTTCTTCCTTAAAATAGAAACAACATCCATTCCAGCACATCCTCCCAACCCTATGAGGAGCAGCTCCATCGGTCGTAACCCGGTATTGTCTCCTCCAACCTCAAGGTCTCCATCCATAACGATCGCATGTCCTGAAGATGCTTCACCAACAAACTGTAACCCCTGTGTAAATATTACCTTTGCCTCCGGCATCTCTAACCTCCCGTAAATTTTAGTTAATTTATCCGAGATTGGTATGTTTGTCAAGAAATCGAATCACATAACACACGGTATGCAGAAACTTTTCCTTTCTTGCTCCTACAAGTTAGAGACCTGATGAGGGGAGGATAGGGTGGGTATAAGAGGTTTAAATTGTTTTGGAAAGAAAAAATGCCAGATTAAGAAGTTATGGATATTTTAGTTGCAGCCTCTGTATTGCGGTAGCTTTGCCAGTCTTTTCATTGATGTCAACAACAGCAGCAGAGAAAATGCCTTCCCCCTTGGCTGTCTCAAACCGAACCGGCAAATTTGTTAAAAACCGATCGATAACCTGTTCCTTGTCTATTCCAATAACGGAGTTTTCCGGGCCCGTCATTCCTACATCGGTTATATAGGCTGTCCCTCCGGCTAAAATCTTTTCATCAGCAGTCTGGACATGTGTATGGGTTCCAATAACAGCGCTGACCTTACCATCAATAAAATAGCCGAAGGCAATCTTCTCAGAAGTCGCTTCCCCGTGAAAATCTACAATGATCGTTTTTGTAGTGTTGCTTAATCTTTCCACCTCTGCCTTGGCAGTTCTAAAAGGACAATCTATATTGGACATAAAAACCCTTCCTGACATGTTTAAGACAGCAACCTTTTCGCCATGTGAGAGAGTATAAATAATACTTCCATAGCCAGGTACCCCGGGGGGATAGTTAAAAGGTCTGAGCAACCTGTCTTCTTTAGAGATCTGGGCAATAAACTCTTTCTTATCCCAGACATGGTTTCCTGTGGTAATAACATGTATGCCGTACCCTAAAATTTCAGATACAAGCTTGTCCGTTATCCCGAACCCACCTGCTGCGTTCTCGCCATTAGCTATGACAAAATCAATCTTATACCGGTCAACAACAGCAGGAAGCAGGGCTTTCGTGGTCATCCTGCCAACCTTACCGACTATGTCACCAATAAAAAGTACCTTCATATAAAATAGTAAAAGTAAGAAAAGGCTGGAGAAGAATTTTTATACGACACCTTATAGTAAAGCCTCTTGAATGTAAACGAAAAAGACTTTAATATTAAAGGCACATAAGATTGCCGAAAAATAATCCTGTCGATTATAAAAATTATGAGACTGCCTTTTCTGCCAAATGTTTGAAGTTATTACTTCGCATACTCCACGTATCGTGACTCTCTGATAACAGTAACCTTTATCTGTCCAGGATACGTCATTTCTGACTCTATCTTCTTAGCAAGTTCCTTCGACATCATAGAAGACATTTCATCATTCACATCTTCGGGCTTCACGATTATTCTTATTTCTCTTCCAGCCTGTATCGCATAACATTTGTCAACACCTTTATAGGAATGGGCCAGTTGTTCAAGTTTCTCAAGGCGTTTGAGATAACTCTCTATGCTTTCCTTTCTTGCACCCGGACGTGCAGCTGACAAAGAATCAGCAGCAGCTATAAGGGCAGCCTCAACTGTTGCTGGATCTCCTTCTCCATGGTGTACTAATATGGCATTGATTATTTTCTGATTTTCTCCATACTTCTTTGCTATATTCGCACCAATCTCCTGGTGTGATCCTTCCACTTCATGGTCTATCGATTTTCCGATATCATGGAGGATACCGGCCCTCTTTGCAAGTTTTACATCCACACCGAGCTCGCCAGCCATCAATCCGGCAAGGTATGCGACTTCTCTCGAATGTTGAAGTACATTCTGACCGTAAGATGTCCTGTATTTAAGCCTTCCGAGAAGTTTTAACAGTTCCGGATGTATACCTGAAAGCCCAAGGTCGAAAACAGCCTTTTCGCCTTCTTCGCGAATATGCGCTTCAACTTCCTTCTTGACCTTTTCCACTATCTCTTCAATCCGTGTAGGATGTATCCTCCCGTCTGTTATGAGCCGTTCAAGAGAAAGTCTTGCGATTTCACGCCTTACAGGATCAAAAGCAGAGAGGGTTACAACTTCTGGTGTATCGTCAACAATCAGGTCAACACCTGTTGCTGCTTCGAGGGCCCGTATATTCCTTCCCTCTCTGCCGATTATTCTCCCTTTCATTTCATCATTGGGGAGGGTCACTGAAGTTATGGTCGCATCGGCGACATAGTCGCTTGCGTATCTTTCTACTGCAAGACCCATGATCTCTTTAGCCTTTTTTTCTGCGTTTTCTTTTGCTTCATCCTCTATTCTTTTGATAAGTTTGGCAGCCTCGAACCTTGATTCTTCTTCAATTCTCCTGAGAAGTTCCTGCCTTGCCTCTTCTGAACTCAGCCCCGAAATTCTCTCAAGCGCCTGTGTCTGTTCCTTTATCAACTGGCTGTAATGGGTTTCCTTCTCCTGTATACCTCTTTCCTTTAAGGTATATTCCTTTTCTCCTTTAGATACATCCTGTTCCCTCTTCTCAATCTGGTCGAACTTTTTCTCAAGAGTTTCCTCTTTATGCCGCAACCTCTTGTCAAGATGGTTCAGTTCCGAACGTCTCTCCCGGAGCTCCTTTTCAACCTCTGATTTGGCCTGATAGACAATGTCCTTCGCCTCTATCAGCGCTTCTTTCTTAATCTTTTCCGCTTCTTTCCGGGATTCCTCAAGAACCTTTGCCTTTTCATTCTCAACTTCTATTTCTATAGCAGCTTTTTTACTCTTGAGACTTGAGCGATAGATATAGCTAAGAACGATTCCTACGATGAGTCCTGTTAATACTGCTATCAGAGCATATACTGCTTGCGTCATTTTATTTAAAACCTCCTTTCCCCTTCCTCCTGAACGCAGAGGTATTTTTTTACGAGACTTGAAGCTCTTTCTAAGAAACGTATTGTTTTGGTTGGACTATGACGTTGGTGAAACTTTTGGAGGTAAGAAATCCCTATCTTTTAAGGTAATTTTGTGTCTACTCTCTATCATTGAATTATTTATAATCCTCCATAAAAGTATACATCATAAAAACCAACCACAGAGCTAAAATAAACCCACCCTGCCGTGTAAGTAAAGATTAGATCCGCCCATATTATAGGTGGGCGCCTTGAAAGAGCCTTCAGGCTTTCTCCCTGAAGGAGACATGCACACCAGCTCTTTACGCAGGCTCCCAAAAGATCTAATTTGCCGGATCAACAAGTTCACTTATCACAAACAGGGCAGGCACCCTGATTTGCACCTCCTGCTAATACAAATAGCAACCTTTCAATTATTACAATATCACAAATAGCACACGAGGGCAAGAGAAAACTGCCTTCTCTACGTTCAAGGAAGACTTTTACTTGTGTTAATAGTAGATTTTGAATAAACTATAAAAAGAAATTTCAATTGATGATTTGTTGTCATTACAAAAGGTAAAACACAGTGAAGGCTTTAATTCTCGCAGGAGGAGAAAACAAAAGGCTTCCCATACTAAAAGGGTTCCTCGAACTAAAGGGCAGGAAGATTATAGAATCTAATATTGAACTTCTCAATGGAATTTTTGACGGTGTTATTATAAGCACTAATACCCCTGAGCGTTATTTCTACCTCGGCATGCCCATGGTCGGAGATGTCATAAACTATAGAGGCCCCATGACAGGCATACTCTCAGCTTTAATAACTCTTAAGGAAAGTGAAATCTTTGTTACTGCTTGCGATATGCCGTTCATAAAGCCGGAACTCATCAGATATATAGTCGGCAGATGGACAGATAGATGGGAAGCTATAGTGCCTGTTTTTGATGGAAAGCCGCAACCGCTCTTGGGCATATATTCAAGAAAGCTTGTTCCTAAAATGGAAGAAAGCATAAAAACTCAAACAAGAGGTCTCAGAGAATTTCTCGGCACAATAGAAGTACACTATATAAAAGAAGAAGAGGTGAGGGCGATAGATCCGGAAGGGAAATCTTTCGTTAACATAAATACCATACAGGACTATAAAAAAGAGCGATTAGCAGTTGGTAGTTAGCATATTGTTTCAACAAAATTGCTGACTGCTCTTAAAGAGAGGAGGAAATTATGTTTGGTTTAGGAATGCAGGAACTACTTGTCATACTGGTAATAGTTATTGTTCTCTTTGGTGCGACAAGACTACCTGAGATTGGCAAGGGTATTGGACAGGCAATTAAGAATTTCAAGAAAGGCGTGTCTGAACCTGACGAAATAGATGTAACACCAAAAAAAGAAGCCAAAAAAGAAGAGTTAGACAAAAAAGAAAAAGAAGGTGGATAGGGGAGCGGTTGCAGAAATTAATCTTTCTGCAATAGCGCATAATCTCAAGACTGTCAGCAGGTCAGTAAAAGAAAGACCTGTGATAGCTGTTGTTAAGGCAGATGCATACGGCCACGGGTGTTTAGAAGTCTCCAAGAGGTTAATTCAAGAAGGAGTCTCTTTCCTTGCAGTAGCATATACAGGTGAGGCCATTTCCCTCAGAGGTGCTGGTATAACGGCGCCTATCATCGTCCTTTTTGACTGTGAAGATATTAATAACTTTTTCGATTTTGATCTGCTGCCGGTAATACATACCTCAACTACTGCTTCAGCGCTGTCACGAGAAGCAGGCAGGAGAAGGACTACAATAAAGGTCCATGTCAAGGTAGATACAGGGATGGGAAGACTCGGGCTGTGTGGTAAGCATGTTATCAGAGATATTATGAAAATTGTGGGTATGGAGGGTATCGAACTTGCCGGACTTATGAGTCACTTTTCAGATGCTGATCTGTCTGATACGTCATTCGCTGAAATACAACTGAAAGAATTTAATGTGATAAGAGATACCTTATACAAGAAATTGAACAGAAATATATTTTCACATATGGCAAACAGTGCAGCAGTTATCAACTTTGAAGATGCCCACCTTGATGCAGTAAGACCAGGTCTTATGATTTACGGGTATTCCCCTCTTAGTCAAAATCTAATTCCCATGTTACCCCCATATAATCCCCCCCTTACCCCCCTTTTAGAAAAGGGGGGTAAGGGGGGATTTGAAAGTGGGAATGGAGGAATTGTTAACTCAGAACCAACAACCCTCATGCCGGCAATGAGCGTCAAGACAAAAATCCTCTGTATCAGAAACCTTCCCCCCAGTTATCCAATAAGCTATGGCAGGACATATGTAACGAAACGGAAAAGCATAATAGGGGTACTCCCTCTGGGTTATGCAGATGGGTATAACAGACTTTTTTCCAATAGTGGAGTGGTGCTGGTGAGAGGCAATCGTGTACCTGTTGTTGGAAGAGTGTGCATGGATCTCACCATGGTAGACCTTACTGAAATCAAGAACGTAAAAGAAGGGGATGAAGTAGTCCTTCTGGGACAGCAGGGCAATGAGACAATAACTGCTTATGAACTTGCGCAGAGGGCACAGACAATACCATATGAGATACTTACATCTCTCGGCAGTCATTCGAAAAAGGAATATATTCATAATTCCTTGCTTAACAGAAGTACAAGCTCTATCATATAAGCACAAACTTTAAAAGAAAGGAGGTGAAGTAGATGAACATACCCTTTATGAAACATGTGGCATGGTATCTTGTCATAGCAATGTTCATAATAGGTGTCGCGCCAAGGGTGGATGCAGGTCTCGTAGAATCTGAGATTACCTCCCTTATGCAGGTCGACAGAACGGCTGAGCTCGGAAAAATACAGAAATTTTTAGAAACAAAGGCGGTAAGTAATAGGTTTGAGCAGTTCGGTTACACACAGAAGGAGGTTCAAGAACGGCTCACCCAGCTAAGCGACCAGCAGATTCACCAAATCGCCACAAAATTAGATGACCTCAAGATCGGAGGCGATGGCGCTGGAATTGTAATTGCCATTCTCGTGGTTGTTATACTCGTTATCGTCATATTACAGCTCACAGGGCATAAAGTTATTGTAACGTAATGAATGAGGAAGGATGAAGGCAGAGAAAGAAAAAAAACAAAATGAGAATCATACAATCATTCTTTCCCCCTTCATCCTTCATGTTCGTCCTTCTTGTCTTCTTGTGTTCTTGTGCCACTCTTCAAGAAACTAACCAGGGTCACATCGTTGAGGATGTCCCCTTTTATCCACAGACAAGCTATCAGTGCGGTCCCGCTTCCCTTGCCGGTGTGCTGAATTACTGGGGAGTCAAGGTAACTACAGATGAAATCGCCGGAGAAATCTACAGCGCTTCTGCAAGAGGGACACTGGACATTGATATGGTTCTTTATGCACAGAAGAAGGGTTTACTTGCCACTCAGTATGAAGGGAATCTCGAGGATGTAAGAAAAAATGTGGCTTCCGGTCATCCCATTATCGTCCTTGTTGGTTATGGCTTTTCTCTCATTCAGAAGAACCACTTTATGGTCATCATTGGATATAATGATCATGGTGTAATTGTTAATTCGGGGAAGGATAATAACAAGTTTATACCAGAGAAAGATTTTCTGGAGTCGTGGGAAAGAACGAAGTTCTGGACTCTCCTTATAAAGCCAAATGAATAGCAGGGTGCAAAGAGCAAAGAGCAGAGAGCCATTAGCTAAGAGCACGAAGTCAAGAGTAAAGTGCAGAAACCGAATAGCAAATAGTCAAAAACTCTATGCTCTATGCCCTACGCTCTATGCTCTATGCTTGATGCTCTTAGTTTTTTGTTTATGTGCTTGCACAACTCCACGGATAATTGTTCTTGATGATCCCCTGAGCCCAGAGGAACACCTCAACCTAGGTGTAACTTATGAAAAACAAGGGGATTTCGACAATGCTTTGAAGGAATATAAAACAGCATCAAAAAAACTCCCCCTTGCATATCTTTATATGGGAAATGTCTATTTTCAAAAAAAAGAGTATGAAGAGGCAGAGGTTCATTACAAAAAAGCTATCAAAAAAGATCCTGAGAATGCCGATGCCCACAATAATCTTGCATGGCTTTACTATACAAAGAGAGAAAGACTTGATGAGGCAGAGAAACTTGCACTGAAAGCAATCGAACTCAATCCATCCAAAAAAGAGATTTATGGAGATACAGTAGAAAAGATCAGAGGCTTACGATAGTGCGAAAAGATATCATTTGCTATTACATACATTCAGATTCTGTCTTCTTGCTTTTTCCTTCATAACTGTAATATTTTATTGTAAATGACCTAATATGTTAGAAAACAATATTCTTAAGTGGCCGCACGTCAGAATTCATCGTATAATCCCTTTTACTTGTATCGCGAAAGGAAGAATCCAGTAACAAATGGTTAGCAAATTAACCGATCTTCTAAAGGTTCTATTTCACCCGAACGATTATTTAAAAATCCTCGGCAGGGATCGTTACAAAAGTCTGAAGATAAGAATTGTCCTCTTAGACGCAATGATTTCTTTGGTGCCCTTGATCATTGTGGTAACGATAAGCTACTTCTGGTTTCAATCTATCCTGAACGAGGATTTCCGCCATCAGGTGAAATGGCAGATAGAGAACACTGAACAGTCTATCGAATATTTCATCGATGAGAAAGTTTCAGCCCTACGGTTTCTTGCCTCTTCTTATTCTAATGAGCAATTATCGGATCAGAAAATGCTGACCGATATCTTTAGTAGATTCGAAAAAGAATTCAGCGGACTCGTTGATCTTGGATTAATTGACTCGAACGGTATACAGCAGGCATATGCAGGTCCCTATCCCCTTAAGGGAAAAGATTATTCGAATCAGGAGTGGTTCAATGAAGTGGTAGTTCGTGACGTGTATGTCAGCGATGTGTTCATGGGATACCGGAGATTACCGCATTTTGCAATTGCTGTAAAAAAGGATTGTCCTGAAAAAAGGACTTACTGTATTCTCAGAGCCACTATTGATATGAAAATCCTTAAGCGATTTGTCTCTGACATCAATCTCAGGGAAAATGATGACGCCTTTATTATTAACCACGAAGGTATCCTGCAAACTCCTTCCCGATATTATGGAAAGGTATTAAACAAGTTCAAGCTACCAGTTCTGGCCACTCAGCGAGGTGTTTCCGTGGTGGATGTAAAAGAATTTGATGGTAGTCCTGCCATCTTTGGATATGTACCGATTAGAAACTCTCCCTGGATTTTGGTGGCGGTTATTAAGTCAACCCCTTATTTACGAATTCCTAAGATCTTCAGAAATGAACTGCTCCTTATCTCGATACTGAGCATAGTCATTAGTGTTGTTATGACGTTTCTCATGGCTCAGACTGTTGTCAACAGGATTAAGAAGGCGGACATGGAAATTGAAGATGCAATAGCACAATCTGAACACGCAAGTAAAATGGCATCAATCGGAAAACTTGCATCTGGCGTAGCCCATGAAATTAATAATCCTCTTGCCATTATTAATGAAAAGGCAGGCTTAATGAAAGATATCCTTGAAGTATCAGACAGTTTAGAACAAAACAAAGAAAAGTTTCTGAGTCTTATCAATGGGATAACCGAAAGTGTAAATCGTTGTAGCACAATTACCCATCGACTGCTCGGTTTCTCCAGACGGATGGAAATCAGTCATGAAACAGTAGATATTAACGATGCCGTCAAAGAGGTCATCAGCTTCCTTGATA
>Ga0315297_10001743_pt1 | contig 13575 bp, 14 predicted proteins | sample YL17G15_0_MG_FD_203628 | JGI IMG/M metagenome (GOLD analysis project Ga0315297, IMG submission 203628) | Sediment microbial communities from Yellowstone Lake, YNP, Wyoming, USA - YL17G15_0 | ecosystem: Environmental > Aquatic > Freshwater > Lake > Sediment | place: USA: Wyoming | collected... | reverse complement strand
AGTTCCTCTCGGACGTCAGCCTCGTCTGCGACGCCTGCAAGGGGAAACGGTTCAAGAAGGACATCCTCGAGGTCCGCTGGAATGGCAAAAATATCGACGACGTCCTCGGCCTGAGCGTCACCGAGGCCTGCCTCGTTTTCGCCGGGCGGCCCGAGATCACGAAGAAGCTTTATCCCCTGATCGAGGTTGGGCTCGGCTACCTCAAGCTCGGCCAGCCGACGACGACCCTCTCCGGCGGCGAGCTGCAGCGGATCAAACTCGCCTACCACCTCGTTCACGAGAAGGGGAATAAAACCCTCTACCTCTTTGACGAGCCCACGATCGGCCTTCACCCGAACGACGTCGCCGTCCTCCTGCGCTCCTTCCAGAGGCTCGTCAACGAGGGTCACACCGTCGTCGTCATCGAGCACAACCTGGACGTCGTCAAGAGCGCCGACCACGTCATCGATCTCGGCCCCGAGGGCGGCCAGGCCGGAGGCCGGGTCGTCGCCCAAGGCACCCCCGAAAGGGTGGCCCAAAGCCGCGCATCCATCACGGCCAAGTACCTGAAGGAATCGCTAAGCCGGGCGAGCGGCGGACGGGTCGCGGGAAAGCCTAAGCCCGCCCGGTCTCTCTAGAGGGCGAGTTCCCCTGGGGCGCGGCCAAGATCGGGGCCGGCCGAAAAAAAGCAAAATAAGAGTCCATTTTTTGGACTTTTATAACATCGTCATAAGTTCTTTATGTCCTATTATAATACATTTTAACTAATATCTATATATAATTATTAATATTAACATCTTAGCATCACTTCGTGGCTATTTATGTCCATTTATTATCCTTTTAATTAATTCGTCTAAGACCTCTAAATAACAGTATATTGTACATTTTATTACACTTATAATGTTTTTCTTATATTGGCACCAATCTTGCCATATAAATGGCGTGTTCAAAGGAAAAGGAGAGGCGCCAATGAAAAGCAAACTCGTTCTCATCGCACTGGCCGTGTTGGCCATCTCGGCCGGATCTTTCGCTGCCGTCGATCCCGCCAGCGAGGTCCTCGTCGTCACGGCCCTCAAACCGGCCGCGGCCGTCATCCCGTTTTCCCTCCCCGAAGCCGCGCCCGTGAAGCTTCTCTTCGAGGAGCCCGTCCCCGCGCCTGCCCCCTATCTTTACATCCCCCATTCGCTTCCGATCTTCAAGCCGACCCTCAAATCCGGCAAGGCCCTGTTCGACGCCAACCTCGTCCTCATGGTCGGCCTCAATATCGCCGATTACATATCGACCCGCGAAGCCCTCAAGTATCCAGGCCTTACGGAAACGAACCCCCTGATGAAGTCTTTCGTCAAGAGCCCCGCGGCCTTCGCCGCGATCAAGTTCGGGACGACGGCCCTATCCTACTTGAGCATGAAGGCGATCTTCAAGAGGAACAAGACGGTCGCCTGGGTCATGACGACGGCCTCCAACGTCCTCCTGTCCTGCGTCGTGGCCAACAACATGAGGCTGATCCAGGGCGCCCGCGCCCGCTGAGGTTCCCCGATGAACGTCTATCTCCAGCGCTACCTGGGGCTGGATGAGAGCCGCGAATATGCCCAGCCCGCCGGCTTCCCGACCCTGAGAAACCTCGAAAAGGACTACATCGGCTTCCTGCTCAAGATCACCGACCACAACAGGGCTGAGGTCTCCCGCATCCTGGCCATCTCCCGATCCACTCTCTATCACAAACTGCGCCGGTACGAGATCGGCGGCGAGAACGTGGACCCGCTCCTTTTCTAGCTCTACGGCCGGGACCCCGTCTCAGAGCCACTTCTTTCTGCGGAAATAGGCGAGCATCGTCACGACGGACCCGATGATGATCGCCCAGACGAACGCGTAACCCCAGCGCCATTTGATCTCCGGCATGAACTCGAAGTTCATGCCGTAGACGCCGACCAGGAACGTGATGGGGATGAAGATGGTCGCGATGATCGTCAGGACCTTCATGACCTCGTTCATCCGGTTGGAGACGCTCGAGAGATAGGTTTCGACCATGCTGGTCAGGATCTCCCGGAAAGACTCGACCGTGTCGATGACCTGGATGGCGTGGTCGTAAACGTCCCGGAGGAAGACGCCGGTCGTTTTCTTGATGAGAGGAGACTCGAGACGCTCGAGCCCGCTGACGACCTCGCGCAGGGGCCAGACGGACTTGCGGAGGTCGATCATGCTCCGCTTCAACGCGTGGATCTCGTGGAGGAGCTCGCGGCGGGGCTCGGCGATCAGCCGTTCTTCCAGGTCGTCGATCTTCTCGCTGAGCCTCTCGAGGACGAAGAAATAGTTATCGACGACGGCGTCGACCAGGGCGTAGGCCAGGTAGTCCGGGCCGAGCTTGCGGATGCGCCCCTTGCCGTTGCGGATCCGCTCGCGGACAGGATCGAAACAGTCACCCGCCGTCTCCTGGAACGAGATGACGTAGTTGGGGCCGAGGATGACGCTGAGCTGGTCGGCCGTCATCCCGGAGCATTGCTCGTCGTATTCGATCATGCGCAGGACGACGAACACGGAGCTCACCAGATCCTCGGTCTTCGGCCTCTGGGTCGTCGTCATGATGTCCTCGAGAACGAGGGGGTGGATGTCGAACCGCGCCCCGAGCTTTTCGATGACCGAGGCGTCGTGGACGCCGTCGACGTTGATCCAGGTGACGGTGGCCGTTTCTTTGAACGGAAAACACTCCTCGACCGAGGCGACCTCTTTTTCGATGAACCCGGCCGCGTCATAATCGATGACCGTGATCCGCGTCTTCTCTATCTTCTTCTCCCCGACGTGCATGAGCGTCCCCGGGGACATCCCCGCTTTTTCCGAACGTCTGGATTCTTCGCTGGTCATACGGACCTCCTGGCTCGATGTCTCCTCAGGATAGCCCGTTTCGCGGCGGTTTTCCAGGAGTTTCGCGGCCGGGTCAGGAGCGAGCCAGGACTTCGACCTTCCGGACGTAGGCGTCGGCGTCGAACTTGCGGCGGAGCCCGGCGGCGGTCATCGTACGGACCGTGCCGAAGACCGGGCGGCGGGCCCAGGGCCGGTCGTGCTTGCCGAAGCACCAGGCGACACCGGCGAACGCGTTGGCGTCGCGGCCGTCGAGCTCGAAGGCGTTGTTCAGCGCGAGGGCCGTCCTGAAGGCCTCGCGCGGCGAAGACGACCATTCCAGGATCTTTTTTCCCCAGTACATGCGCATGTAGCCGTGCATCTTGCCGGTCAGGACCATCTCTTTCTGGGCGGCGTTCCAGTAGGGGTCGTGGGTGGCCGCCTTCTCGAGCTCGGCCCGGGAGTAGAGATAGGGCCGGGCGTCGCCGGCGTGCTCGAGGAGGGCCTGCCGGCACCAAGCCGGCAGGCCTGCGAAACCGTCGTAAGCCCGGTTGTATCGGACGAAGTTGAAGCTGAGCTCCCGCCGGACGATGAGCTCTTCGAGGAAGGCCGCCTGCCCGTAGCGCGGGCCTTTTTTGACGGCCAGGGCCACGACAAGAGGCGAGATCTGGCCGAAGTGGAGATAAGGGCTGAGACCGGATAGCGTGTCGAGGGAAGGATCGTTGCGCGCCTCCGCGTAGGCGGCGAGTTTGTTCTTGACGAAGGCGCGAAGCTTTTTTTCGGCCTCGGACGCTCCGCCCCTTATGAACGGAACACGACCGATCGTCCTATCGAGGCCGAGCCGGACTAGCGCCGCCGCCGTATCGCCGACGTCCCAGCTGTCGATGGCCGGCTCGACGGACTTGACGCGCAGGGGCGTCTCCCGCAGGGGCGTCAGGAAGCCGTCCAGGAGGCGGTAGATCTTCGGCCGTAGAGTGGCCGCCGTGTATTCTTCTTTCGGCGACGCCGCCTCGACGGGGACGATGACGTTCGTCGCCACCTCGACGAGAGGGCAATCGAGCGCGGCCGCGGCCGCCCGGCGCCAGCTTTTCTCGACGCGGACGTAACCGTCGTCGACGACGACCATGGCGGCGTCCCGGCCGAAGGACGCGATCTCCGCGTCCGGCCGTCCTCGCCGGACGACCATGGGGATGCCCCGGCTATGGAGCGTTTCCTGCGTTTCCTTGAGACCTTCGAGCATGAAGGCGTAGTGACGCTCGTTCGCCTCGGGATAGTCCTCGGTCAGGGCGAAGAAGACGACCAGCGGCTTCCGTAGCTCGTTCGCGGCCCGGACGGCGTATTCCAAGGCGTGGTTCGCCCTGGCCCGTTGGGCCGCCTGCATCCAATAGACTACGAACGGGCGCCCGGTGGCCTTCCTGTCGTTGAGCGGGCGGACCCTCTCGGCCCGGATAGCGTCGTTGGTCATGCCTTCAGCCGGCCGCGGCGGCCGGGGAGAAAGAGCCGGTATTCACTGCCGCGATCCCCCGAAAACAGGAGAAGAACTTTTATCTGAGCCTTGAGCCGACCGCGGCCCAATCGACGCTCTTGAAGAAGGCCTCGATGTAGTCGGCGCGCTTCAGCCCGTAGTCGATCATGTAGGCGTGCTCGAAGACGTCCATGATGAGGAGCGGCTGGCATCCCGCCGGGTGGCTGACGTCGTGCTCGTTGACCCAGAAGTTGATCAACCGGCCGTTGGACGGGTCTTCGTAGAGGACGACCCAGCCGATGCCCCTCATGGCGCCCGTCGCCCGGAAGTCCTTCTCCCAGGATTCGACGTCGCCGAACTGCTCGAGGATCTTCCGGCCGAGTTTGCCGGCCGGGTCGAGCGGGGCCTTCCCCCCCAGGTTCTCGAAGTAGTACTCGTGCAGCCTCATCCCGTTGAATTCCCAGCCGAGGCGGCGCTTGAGCTCGGCGAACTCCGGGGTCGCCGTCTTGCCGTCCGCGGCCATGAGGCCCAGGATGTCGAGGACCTTGTTCGTGTTGGTGACATAGCCCTGGTACAGCGTGAAATGGTTCTTGAGGAGCGTGTCGCTGAACCCGGGCAGGCCGATGAGCTTAGAATAGTCCTTGGCCGTGTAATTCATGGTCTTTCCCTCCTGTGGAAGGACTGGCTCCCGCGCCCCCGCGGGCAAGGTCTGGGACGCCGCCCAGGCGGCCCCTCCGAAACCCGCGACTTTCAGGAAATCTCTGCGCCGGAGCACGGTTCCTATCCTCTTTCGATTAAATCCTACCGAAAAAGTAGGTTTAATGCAAGCCCCCTTTGCGGGATGCTGCCCGGGACCGTCCCTATTTCGAGGCAGGCTTCTCGCCGGCCGCCTTTACCTCGGTCAGGCCGACCTTCACCCGGATCTCCGCTTCGAGCTGGGCGGCCAGCTCCTTGTTTTCCTTGAGCAGCTTCTTGACGTTTTCCCGGCCCTGTCCGAGGCGCTCACTCTTGTAGGAGTACCAGGTGCCGGCCTTGTCGAGGATCCCGGTCTCGAATCCGATGTCCACGAGGTCGCCCTCCCTGGATATGCCTTCCCCGAAGATGATGTCGAACTGGGCCTCGCGGAAGGGCGGGGCCATCTTGTTCTTGACGATCTTGACCTTGGCCCGATTTCCGACGACGCTCTCGCCGTCCTTGATCACGGACACCCTGCGGACGTCGATCCGCAAGGACGCGTAGAACTTCAGGGCCCGACCCCCGGTCGTCGTCTCGGGGTTGCCGATGAAAACGCCGATCTTCTCCCGGAGCTGGTTGATGAAGATGAAGCAGGTTTTCGACCGGGCGACGATGGCCGTCAGCTTGCGCAGGGCTTGGGACATAAGCCTCGCCTGGAGGCCCATGTGGGAGTCGCCCATCTCGCCTTCGAGCTCGGCCTTGGGGACGAGGGCGGCCACCGAATCGACAACGATGACATCGACGGCCCCGCTGCGTACGAGGACCTCGGCGATCTCCAAGGCCTGTTCCCCGAAGTCGGGTTGGGAGATGAGCAAGTTGTCGATGTCGATCCCGATACGCGCGGCGTAGGCCGGAGAGAGGGCGTGCTCGGCGTCGATGAATGCCGCCTGGCCGCCGCGCTTTTGGGCTTCGGCGATGACGTGGAGGGCCAGGGTGGTCTTGCCGGTGGCCTCGGGGCCGTAGATCTCGATGACCCGCCCGCGCGGGAAGCCGCCGATGCCGAGGGCCAAGTCAAAGGAGATCGAGCCGGTGGGGATGGCCTCGACGGCCACAGCCGCCCCCTTCTGCCCGAGCTTCATGATCGCGCCCTTGCCGAACTGCTTCTCGATCTGGGAGAGCGCGGCGTCGATGGCCTTGTGGCGGGATGTCTGTTTTTCGTCCATATCGGCTTCTTTCATGGGTCCTCCTTCCCGTGTTGTGTCTTTTTTTTGCATGTCCGCTCGCTCCTTGTCAATGTCCTTCTTGCCCACAGGCATCCTCCCTCCTCCCGAGTTTACCCTGATTGCCCCGGTCTTTCAATCTCTTTTCGGCCGCCCTCCCCTTGCCTTCATCTCGGGAAGCCGTTGAACATCCGGTCGTAGTCGTCGATCAGGCCCTGGTCGGCGAAGCTGAAGTAGCGGTTATTCCCGATAATGATGTGGTCGAGGACCTTGATCTGGACGACTCGGGCGGCGAAGACCAGGTCCCGGGTGACCTCCCGGTCGCAGAGCGAGGGCTCGGGGTCGCCGGAGGGGTGGTTGTGGGCAAAGATCAGCGCCGACGCCTCGTAGCGGAGGGCATCTTTGATGACCTCCCGGGGATAGACGGCGCTCGAGTCGACCGTCCCCTCGAACAGGGTCTTCTCCTCGATGACCTGGTTCTTCGGGTCGAGGAAAATGACCTTGAACCGCTCCTTCTTCAGGTCGCGGAGGGAATGGCAAAGGTAGTCGTAGACCTCCTGGGAGGAGTGGCAGACCGGCCGGCTCATCATCTTGTCCTTAAGGAAGCGGCGGGAGACCTCGTGGACGAGCTTCAGGCCGAAGACGTTCCGGGAGCCGATCCCCGGGATCCTCTGCAGGTCAGCCGCGCAGGCCTCGAGGACGCCGCCGAAGGTCTTGAATTCCCTCAGGGCCTCGCGGGCCGGCGTCTTGCAGTCGCGCCGGGGCGTACCCAGGGTCAGGAGGAGTTCGACGATCTCGTAGTCCAGGAAGGCCGAGAGCCCACCGCTGAGGAACTTCTGGCGCAGGCGGTCCCGGTGTCCCGCCCCTTCGGGGGTCCCTTTCTCCGGCCCGCTCGGGTTTTCATTCATGGCGTCTTGTATATAAGACGCTGGGCGCGCCGGTTCTATCCCATGCCTAACTTACTAAGAACTTATTGCGGTTTTTCGAACTCCGGCCTGTTCTCGGAGAAGATGACCAGCTTGTCCCCTGGTCCGAGACCCAGGTCGGCCAGGCCGTCAACTCGTAGACAGGTCGTTCCCTTCGTGGCGGAGGAGCCAATCTTTCCGCCACAGGCCGCCGCCGTAGCCCGTCAGCCGGCCGTCGCTCCCGACGATGCGGTGGCAGGGGACGATGATCGAAACGGGGTTGCGGTGGTTGGCCCCGCCGACGGCCCTCGTTGCCGCGGGATTCCCGACGTTCCTGGCGATATCCTTATAGGACGCCGTCTTCCCGAAACGGACGGCCCGGAGCGCCCGCCAGACCTTGTTCTGGAAGGCCGTGCCTCCGAGGTCGAGCTTGACGGAAAACGTCCGGCGTCGGCCCAGAAAATATTCGTCGAGCTGAGTCAGACAATCGGCGAGCGCGGCCGGGAGTGGCTCCTTCCCCGTCCGTACAGTCCTCTCGCCCCGCGCAGCCTTCGCGCCCCGCGCGAGGGCATCGACGAAAGTGACGGCGGAAACGCCCCTCTCGCCGCCCCTGACCGCCAGGAGCCCGATCGGGGACTTGTAGTAGGTCACGCGGATTTCGGACATCGAAACCTCCATTCCGTCACATTAATATATTCCGGCGCATCCTTCAACCTTCGTTAAAAGAACCCCGGACGAGGTCGGCGGCGGACGCCGCGTCAAGGGACGAGCCATCGCGGCGCAAGCGGACTCCCGGTCTTACCAAGACCGGGGCCTGGCTTCCCGGTCCCGGGCCTGGCACGGCTTTGGGAGTCGTGCTGTCAAAGCACGGCAAGCCCGGGGCCCCGGTCGCCGTTGACGGACCGCCCTCCGTATGCTAAAAACGGGACTGATGAGAAAGGCGGCGCCATGAACGGAAACATCCCGACGCTCAGCGTGTCCGGCAAGAATCTTCCCGAGGCCTGGGAGAAGGCCGTCCTGGCCTGCTGGCAGAACGGGGTGGCCATCAAAACAGAATACGACAAGCCAGGCGACCCGCCGAGCCGGGACTGCACAATGGTTTGGACGGTCGAGGACCCGTTCGCCGAGCCGCGCATCCACCGGGCCTTCCCGGGCGGTCTCGAGGACCTCGAGGTCTACCGCCAGGAGGTCGTCGACGGCGTCCACGACCACTGGATCTGCCCCGAGGAAGGGAAATGGACCTACACCTACCACAAAAGATTGTTCGCCTACGAGATCGAGGGCGAGACCATCGACCAGATAAGCGCCCTCGTCGATAAGCTCGCCCAGGCGGGCCACACCCGCCGAGCCCAGGCCATCACCTGGAACCCCAAACTCGACCCGCCGACTTACGACCCGCCCTGCCTCCAGCGGCTCTGGTGCCGCCTCCTCGAAGACGACAAGGGGGGGCTCGTCCTGAACATGAACGCCCACTGGCGTTCGCGGGACGCCTACAAGGCCGCTTACATGAACGTCTTCGCCCTGACCGATCTCCAGCGAGCGATCGCCGCAAGGCTGGCCGCGAAAACCGGACGGCCCATCCGCGCCGGGCGCTACGCCGACCTCGTCGACAGCTTCCACATCTACGGCTCTTATTTCCGCGAGTTCGAAGGGTTCCTGAAAATGGTCGAGAAGCGCTCGTTCGAAGAGCGCACCTGGCCGAGTTCCTACGCCGAGCCGATGTTCGAGGAAGCCCGCGCGCGGCTCCGGAAGGAAAAAGAGGAAGGGAGGTAGGCCTGGGCCGTTCCGATGTCCGCCATCATCCTCTCTGCCTGCATTCTCTTTTCCGCCGGCTTGACCATCTGGTCCGACGCCAAAGGGCGCCGTCGGTTGTTTCGCGTTTCGAAGGCCCTGACGATGGCCCTGGTCATTACGGTAGCCCTCATCGCTCGGACCCCCGTGCCGCCAGCCTACAAGACGCTCATCCTGGCCGGGCTTCTATGCTCGCTTCTCGGAGACGTCGCCCTGATGTTCCCCGAGAAATGGTTCACGGCCGGTCTGGCCTCATTCCTCGCCGCCCACGTCTTTTACATCCTGGCCTTCAAGCCCGGCCCGGGGCGTCCGATCTCCATGGGCATGTTCGTACCCTTCCTCATCTTCGGATCGCTGATGTTCAGAATTTTAGCCCCGTCGCTCGGCCGGCTGAAGCTGCCCGTCTTTGTTTACATCGCGGCCATTACGGCCATGGCCGGGCTCGCGGCGGGCCGCTTTGTCGATGGGGGCGGGACACGGCTGCTTTTAGCCTTTGCCGGAGCGGTTCTTTTTCTTGTTTCAGACTCCGTCCTGGCCTATGACCGCTTCGCCAAAAAAATCGGCCCCGCCCAGGCCATCATTCTCGGGACTTATTTTCCGGCCCAGCTTCTGATCGCCCTTTCCATCTGAGCCGGTCTTAGGCGGCCTGAACGACCTTTCCATCGATCCCGACGACGACCTTCTTCACTTCGATCGCCTCGCCCGAAAGCGCCGCGGCCTGCCTGACGATGCGTTCGAGCCCGGAACAGCAGGGAACGGTCATGATGGCCACGGTCAGCGACTTGAGGCTGTTCCGCTTGATGAGCTCGGCCAGCTTCTCGATATAGCCCTGGGTGTCGTCGAGCTTGGGGCAGGCGATGACAAGCTTCTTGCCCTTTAGAAGGCCGTCGTGGAACCCGCCCAGAGCGAAAGCTGTGCAGTCAGCGGCGACGAGGAGGTCGCTCGCCTTGAAGTAGGGGGCCAGGGGCGATACAAGGTGGAGCTGGATCGGCCACTGGCTGAGCCGCGACTTGACCGATGCGGCCGGCCCCGCTTCGTCGGCCTCGGACGTACAGGCGATGTCCCGGGCCAGACTGCCTGGACAGCCGGAGTGGCCGGCATGAGCGTCGCCGCCGCCGATCCCGTGCACGCGGGAGGCCGCCTCGGCCCCGCGCTGCTTGAGCACGTGGCTGAAAGCGGCCTTGGAGTCGTACTCTTCGCTCTCCCGTTCGATGACCTTCAGGGCGTCCGTAGGGCAGACGTCGAGACAGGCCCCCAGCCCGTCACAGAAGATCTCCCGTACGAGGACGGCCTTGTTCTCGGCGTCGAGCTCCAGGGCGCCTTCGGCGCAGGCCGTCGTGCAGAGCCCGCAACCGTCGCACTTATCGCGGTCGATCTCGATGATCTTTCTTTTGGCCATGAATGTCCTCCTCCCGATTAATCCCTATCATTATACTCTGAATACGAAACCGGAGCGGGGGGCCTAAACCGCCGAGGGCGGGCGAAAAGACGCCGGCCGAGCCCCGTTCGGCGACCCGAACCAAGCGCGGGCGTCCGGCCCCAGGAGCCCCTTGAGGGCGAATATGCCGAGGACCGTGCCCACGGGGACGGCGATGAGCAGGAGTACGGACATGACCATCCCGGCGACCCTCGACCAGGGCCTGCCCTTGGCGATCCCGGCGGCGATGAGGAGGTCGGCGACGCCGAAGGCGGCGAAAAGAACAGTCAAGAGGATCCCGGTCGCCCCGAGCAGGGCGCTCCCGAGGAGCCCGGCGCGCTCCGTGCCCCAGCCGACGAGGACGGCCCCGGAAAGGAAAATAAAGAGGAAGAGTGCCGCGGTCGCGATCTCCAGGCCCGCGGCGACGACGAGACAGATCCTAGTGGTTTTGATACTATCCGGCATACTCAGCCTCCAGCGGGTTCATGGCGCCCATTTTACCCGATGCGCCTGATCGAGACAACTAGTCTCGATCAGGGAATTCCGGGGACACGCAGCGGGAAATTCGGGACATAACCCTTTTCTCTCGAAAAGGGATTGTGTCCCTGGAATTTTCCGCACGTCCCCGCAATTCTGGCCGAGAACGGTCGATTCGCATATAATGACCGGGGAGGTCGCCATGGACAGAATCATCCGGATCAACCCCCTCCTCGAGGCCCTCAAGTCCGCGTCCGGAAGGGTCAACAAGGTCTTCATCCAGGAGGAAAAGGGCCACGCCCGGATCGGAGAGGTCATCCGCGAGGCCAAGGCCCGGCATGTCCCCTGCGTCTTCGTCCCGGCCCGCCGTCTCGACCTGGTCGCGCCCGGCCACCAGGGCGTCATGGCCGAAGTTTCCCCCAAGGGCTATGCCTCTCTCGGTGACATCCTGGCCCGCTCGGCCAAGCCCTTCGTCGTCATTCTCGACGAGGTCGAGGACCCCCAGAACCTCGGCGCCATCATCCGCAGCGCCGAGGGGGCAGGGGTCGACGGCCTCATCCTGCCCGAGCGGCGCTCGGCCGGCCTGACCGAGACCGTCGACACGGTCTCGGCCGGGGCCCTCGAGCACCTCCTCGTCGCCCGGGTCACGAATCTCGTCCGGGCCATGGACGAGCTCAAGGAAAAGGGCCTCTGGCTCGTCGGCGCCGAAGGCTCCGGGGACGAGCCCTGGTATTCGTTCGACTTCACCGGCCCCGTCGGCATCGTCCTCGGCTCGGAGGGACGGGGGCTCCGGCCACTCGTCCGCAAGACGTGCGACAAAGTCCTGTCCATCCCCCTGGCCGGAAAGGTCGGCTCCCTCAACGTCGCCGCCGCTGCGGCCGTCTTCTTCTTCGAGGTCGTCCGCCAGCGCCGGAGCGCGGCTTGACTTAGCTCCCCCCTCCTTTTAGAATAGGCCCGTACCGTAAAGTGCTGAAAGAGTTGAGCATGGAAAAAACGGTGGAATATTATACCCTGGAAAAAGGCATCTTGGCCCTCAAGGACCAGATCGACGCCCTGGCCGAGACCGACGACCTCGGCAAGAAGGACGCGATCGCCGCCCTCAGGTGCGAAATCGAACAAGAGTGGGCCGGGATCGTCCCTGAGCTCACGACCGTCCACATCGTTCAGATCGCCCGCCACCCCAAGCGCCCCTACACCCTGGACTACATTGCCTTCCTCTTCCAGGATTTCATGGAGATGCACGGCGACCGCCGCTTCGGCGACGACCCGGCCATCGTCGCCGGACTAGCCTTCTACAAGGGCCGGACCGTGGCCGTTATCGGCCACCAGAAGGGCCGGACGACCCGGGCCCGGATCGACCGGAACTTCGGTCAGGCCAATCCCGAGGGCTACCGCAAGGCCCTTCGGGTCATGCAGGAAGCCGAAAAATTCGGCTTTCCCGTGATCACCCTGATCGACACGCCCGGCGCCTACCCCGGCATCGGCGCCGAGGAACGCGGTCAGGCCGAAGCCATCGCCTTCAACCTGAAGACGATCTCCACCCTGAAAACCCCCATCATCAACGTCGTCATCGGCGAAGGGGGGAGTGGCGGGGCTCTCGGCATTGGCTTCGGCGATCAGACCCTCATGCTCGAGCATTCCTTCTACTCCGTCATCTCGCCGGAAGGCTGCGCCGCCATCCTCTGGAAGGACCAGAACGCCTTTAGGCCGGCGGCCGAGAACCTGGGCCTCCGGGCGGCGACCCTCCTCGGGTTCGGGATCGTCGACAAGATCATCCCCGAGCCGCCCGGCGGGGCCCACATCGACCCCGAGCAGACCTTCAAGAACGTCGACAAGCACCTCTACCAGGCGCTGAAGAAGTTCGATGGCAAGCCCGTCGACGAGCTCCTCGACGAGCGCTACAAGAAAATCCGCAAACTGGGGGTCTTCGAAGAACGGTGACCGAAGACGCCTCCGCTAAAAAAGATCTCGCCGTCGTCAAAGGCACAAAGGACATCCTCCCCAAAGAGGTCGAGAGCTGGCTGGCCCTCGAGCGGCTGGCCCGGGAGACCTTCGAGCTCTACGGCTACCGGGAGCTGAGGGCTCCGGTTTTCGAGGCCACAGAGCTTTTCGTAAAGGGCACCGGCCCGACCTCCGACATCGTCACCAAGGAAATGTACACATTCATCGACAAGGGCGGCCGCTCGCTGACCCTGAGGCCCGAATACACTCCCTCGGTCGTCCGGGCCATCATCGAGCACCGGCTCGACCTGGAGGTCGAGCCCATGCGCTACTATTACATGGGCCCCATGTTCCGTTACGACAAGCCCCAGAAGGGACGCTACCGCCAGTTCCACCAGGTCGATATCGAGGTCTTCGGCGAGAAGGACGCGGCCGTCGACGCCGAGATCATCGAAATGGCCGACTCCCTCCTCCGCAAGCTCGGCGTTGCCGGAACGGAGACCCTGGTCAACTCGGTCGGCTGCCGGGAGTGCCGGCCGGCCTACAGCCAGGCCCTGCGCGAAGCGGCCGGGAAACGCAGGTCCGACCTCTGCCTCGACTGCCAGAGAAAAGCGGAGACCAATCCCCTGCGCATCTTCGACTGCAAGGTGGAATCCTGCCAGATCGTCGCCCGCTCGTTCCCCGTGATCCAGGATTTTCTCTGCGGCGAATGCCTGAGCCACTTCAACGCGCTCCTCGTCTTCCTCAACCAATATCAGATCACTTATCGGGTGGAGCCCCGCCTCGTCCGAGGCCTCGACTATTACACCAAGACGACCTTCGAGATCGTTTCCTCGCATCTCGGCGCCCAGAACGCCCTGCTCGGCGGAG
>Ga0315297_10001742_pt1 | contig 13579 bp, 14 predicted proteins | sample YL17G15_0_MG_FD_203628 | JGI IMG/M metagenome (GOLD analysis project Ga0315297, IMG submission 203628) | Sediment microbial communities from Yellowstone Lake, YNP, Wyoming, USA - YL17G15_0 | ecosystem: Environmental > Aquatic > Freshwater > Lake > Sediment | place: USA: Wyoming | collected... | reverse complement strand
GGCAGGCGCACGCTCACCCACGACATTGACGTCGGACGCGCCGGAGTCCACGTTCGCTGGCTCGCCGCCCCGAGAACCCTCCGTGCGGGCGAAGCTCGGGAGACGTTTCTCCTCACCCTTTTAGACCATTGGGTTCCCCAACAATGGGAAAGTTCTCGGTCCCGGTTGACGCGTGGGAACATTCCGGAGGATCTCCACCCCAACCGATGCTATTCTGCCGCCGCAGGGAAAAAGCGAACGACTATCTTTTCTGGCGACTATCCCTGCGCGGAGGTTCGTCCATGAGGTTTATTGTCGCGCTCATGTCCCTGTTGTTGTTCCAGTCCGCCATTGCGTCAGAGCTCGATTATCTGCCCGATTATCCGGGCAAGGTGAAAGTTGATGTCTCACGCGAGAATACATCCCTTCACAATCTCTCCGTTGCGGATGCAGCAGTGTTCAACGCAAGTCTTGAACGACTTCGTGATCTTCTCATCGCACAGCCGGATTTCAACCCTCCCAAGGGCGTGGCCATTGACGGCTACATGCGGGCCGACGATCAAGCACTAAGCGTAAAGGGAGTTCCAGTACCGGCCTTTGGCCACCTGCTGTCTAAGCCATGTTACCGCGACAAGAAGACCGGTCAGCCGGTCTGGCACCAGTACACGAGCGATGAGATCGTGGTCAAAGTGAACACTCCACATGGAGGCCTCGATCCGTTCAATATCGAGGGCGCTGAAGTCAAGATATGTTATGAACCAAAGCGCACTGGTAAAATGAATGGTTTCCCGGTCTACCGCGCCGAGAACGGGGATGAATTCATCATGCTCAGTCACAGCGACAAGCTCCCTTGGGTGCCATACACTCGTGAGGAGTTTACGAACCTCATGATTCGCTTCTGGCAAAAGCAGGCTGACAAGACTGCAGACGACAAAGTCTCCCCGGCCATTGTCAAAGGACACAAAGATTTTCTCGCCCGCATGTCCCCTGAAGAGCGCAAAATGCCCGCGCGCTCCTACCCCGGGTCGCAGGGTGTCTACGAACCGGGACTAGCGCCGGTGGGAAGCGATCTTGGTCATTCGCTGGTCAAGATCAACCCGCAGTGGTTCGACCCGTCGCTGCCTCGTTCTGCGTTTCAGTTGATCACGGTGCTGTTCCATTACTCGAGCAATCTCGATCCGGACAAACCCGCTCCCGACCAATTCGGCCTGGTGAGCGCCTTACGCCTCTGGCAGTACTTGCGTACCGCGGATTGGAAAGCGATCTCCGCGGCTCTAAGCACGAAATAGTCGGCAAGATTGAGTTCTTAGAAGCGCCTCTGCAGTTATATCCAACTTCTTCTCAGCCTCATTGTGTTCGCTGATCTCCTGTCGAATTGCCTGAAGTTGAGCTTACGTCAACGCGGCCCTGCGGACCCCGCTTCCTATCGTCGTCCGATGATTCTCGATCCAGGCCTCGGCCTCTTTCATCCGCTTCTGCTGCAGGCGGCAGTGCTGCTCACGTCCCTGCTTCTTTCTCGACAGCAATCCCGCTTCCTGGAGGATGCGTATGTGCCTGGTGATCGCGGCGCGGAGACCTTGAACGGCCTGGCGAGCTCCGCGATCGTAGCCTCGCCGGTTGACAGGCGTGCGAGGATGCTGCGGTGGATGGGATGGGCCCGGGCGCGTACATTGGCGCAGTGGTGTTCCCCGCTCTCGCGCTCGCCTTCGCCTGGGCGAGCCATCGCTGTTGGCGGCGTGGCGCGTGATGCGATCGCGCGCGCGGCGTCTGGCTGCTCCCTGAATCCGACGGGGCGGTCCGCCATGCCCGACATGACTTGACGGGTCTATCTGTCGTGACCATAATAGTCACATGAGAACCGCCGCCAGCATCGCCGACGTCAAGGCCCGCCTGAGCGAGTTCGTGCGGCGCGTCAAGGCCGGCAACGAAGTGGTGATTACCGAGCGCGGCATCCCGGTGGCACGCCTGACCGGTCTCGAAGTCACCGAGCGCCGGGCCACGCGCCGTGATCGGCTGGCGCGCGCCGGGGCCGTCAAGCCCGGCAAGGGCCGCGTCCGCCGAGGCCTGCAGACGCCGCCAGAGGGCGAGGCGCTGGGCGCTGCGGTTCTGGCCGCCCTCCTCGCGGAGCGCGGAGAGGGCAGCTGATGTTCTGGGACACATCCGCCATCATCCCGGTGCTCCTGCCAGAGCCCAGGTCAGCCGCGCTCACCGAGGCGCTGGCCGCCGACCGCGAGGTGACACTCTGGTGGGGCACGCCCGTCGAGTGCCTGTCGGCCATCTACCGCCGGCACCGTGAATCGCCAGTGCCCGCCCCGCTCCTCACCGAGGCGTTGAATCGGCTCCGTGCGCTCGTGGAGGATGCGGATGCCGTCTCGCCGACCGACGAGGTCCGGCGGCGGGCCGGTCGGCTGGTGGCCGCCCACCCCCTCCGGGCCGCAGACGCGCTGCAACTGGGTGCGGCCCTCGTCTGGTGTGAGGAGCAGCCCCACGGCGAGGCCTTCGTGTGCCTCGATGACCGGCTGCGCGAGGCGGCGCGTCGCGAAGGGTTTTCCCTGGCGCCCGAATAGTCCTGCGTCGCCCGGCCGCCGGCGCGCGCCGACGATTGACACGAGTGCAGCCACGGCGCTAGCGTCTGCAGGGACACTTCATTTCCGCGCACGTCCCTCAACGCCTGCTCATCGGGAGGACAGATTGATGACAACTCTTAGCTTCATTCTCGCGGTCGCGCTCGCCGCCCAAACACCGGCAAAGCCTGTCACAGCCGACGACTACGTCGGACGGTGGAACGTGAAGATCACCGACGCGCAGGACACGTTCGTCAGCGGCGGGATCCGGATCGACAAGACGGGCGACGCGCTCTCGGGAAGCCTCGTGTGGCGCTCGGGCAGTTACACCCCGGTGAAGAGCGTGGAGGTGAAAGACGGCGTCCTGCGAATCATGCGCGGCGAGATCGCGGGAAAACAGGACATCTGGGAGGCGCGCCTGGAAGGCGGCGGGCTGAAGGGGCAGGTCACCTACCTGGACGGCAAGGTCCATCACTTCGAGGGTCGCAAGGCGCCGCCGCTCGTCGCGAGGACACCGACGGACTGGGGCAACCCCGTCACGCTGTTCGACGGCAAGACGCTCACGGGCTGGCGCCTCAGGGACCCGAAGGCCAAGAACGGCTGGGCCGTCGTCGACGGCGACCTCGCGGTCGTCGAGCCGAAGGACAACGCCGATCTCGTCAGCGCGCGCACCTTCCAGGACATGAAGCTGCACATCGAGTTCAAGGTCGACCCCAAGTCGAACAGCGGCGTCTACCTCCGCGGCCGTTATGAAGTGCAGATTCTCGACAACCCGGACGCGAAGATGGCGCTCGACACGCACGGCTGCGGCGCCGTCTACAGCCGCCTGGCGCCGTCGATCGACGCCACGAAGCCCGCGGGCGAATGGCAGACGCTGGACATCGAGTTCGTGGGACGGCAGGTGACAGTCACCCTCAACGGCAAGACCATCGTCAAGGACCTCGTCGACGGCATCACCGGCGGCGCGCTCAGCCCGTTCGAAGAGGGGCCGGGGCCGCTGATGCTGCAGGGGGACCACGGGAAGGTCCGCTTCCGGAACATCGTGGTCACGCCGCGCAAGGCCCGCGCCATGTAGACTCCGGCCCGTCGAGCGGACGGCCAAGGCTTCTGAGCCGCGCTTCAGTTCAGCGCGGTGACGATGTCAGAGACAGTCACCCCGTCGACGCTGAGCGCGCAGGAAGGCTGCGGGCCGCGAACGCGGCGACAGCAAGGACGAGCACCGGCGCCAGCATCGCCCGAACGCCTGGCGTGAGTACGCGATCGGCATCGAAGTACACTGATGGCGTCACCTATGGCTCAGCAACAGGCCGCCATCTACCGGGCCACGAACCCGGTCCAACGTCTGCAGCTCGCCTTCGGCCTCCATGACTTCGTGAATGACGCGCCGGGTTGGAATCATGCCGGGCCCTGATCTGCCGAGGTTCGACAGTGTCGTCTTCGCCGGCGGCGGCAGCCGCTGCTTCTGGCACGCAGGGTTCTGGCGGGAAGTGCAGGGGCCGCTCGCGCTCAATCCGAGGCAGATCGCGGCGGTCAGCGCGGCCGGGGCTATCGCCTGCGCCCTCAACGCCGGCATCGGCGAGAACGCGTTGCGTCTCTTCCAGGCCGCGACCCGCACGAATCCCCGGAATTTCTACCCGCGCAACGTCTTCGGAAAGGACCCGGTGTTCCCCCACGAGCGCATGTACCGCAAGGCCGTGCTGGACCTCTTCGACACTGCGGCGCTCGCGAAGGTCCACGCCGGGCCGGAGATCCGGATGCTCCTCGGACACATGCCGCGCTGGCTCGGTCCGCGCACGGGCGTCCTCGCGGCGTCGGCGGCCTACAACTTCGACAAGCGCATCCGCCGGGTCGTGCATCCGACAACTCCCCTCGCCATCGGCTTCCGGCCCGAGGTCGTGTCGGTGCGCGAGTGCGCGACGCCAGAGGTTCTGGCGGACCTCATCCTCGCCTCTTCCTGTTCGCCGCCGATGACGCCGCTGCTGAAGTGGAAGGGGCGCTACGTCCTCGACGGCGGGGTCGTCGACAATGTGCCGGCGTGCGCGCTCGATGACAATCCCGGGGAGACGCTGGTGATGCTGACGCGGCGCTATCCGACACTGCCGGACATCCCAGGAAGAACGTACGTTCAGCCGTCCGTGACGCTCGCCGTGAGCGCCTGGGATTACACCAGCGCAGAACGGCTTCAGTCCGCGTACGACATCGGCCGGCGCGACGGCGAGGCGTTCGCGAAGGATCGCGGCCGCGCGGGGAGGACACTCCTCCTTCCGCCAGATCAATTGAGCGTCGCTGATCAGCGGGCCGGCACGGAATAGGAGAACGCCACCGCGCCATTGGCGGCGCCAGCCTTGGCTTTGTCGGCGGTTGGCGTCGATGTCCCGGTTCGACAGGCAGAGCATGTCCCGATTCCAGGCCTCGTCGATCAGGGCCGTCAGCGCCTTGGCCTCATCCGTGCGGGCCGGACGGCCGAAATCGTGCTGCGGCCGAGGCCTCGAGGGGGGAGCCACACCGCGATGGCCCGGCCCTGTTATCATGCGCGAATCGAGGGGGCCCGGAACGGGGGCAGCAGACGCCGGCGCGCCCGTCACTACAGGGGAGGAGAGGCAGATGAACAGGGTCGTCGTGCGGTTCGCGGACGGACGGCTGGTCAAAGGGACCACCTCCGATTTCCAGACAGGGCGGGAGACGTTCCACGTGAGCGCGGCGTCAGCGGCGCCAGGGTCCGCGGCGGTGGAGATCCGGATGAAGGACTTGAAGGCCGTGTTTTTCGTAAAGGACCTGGTCGGCAACCCGAAGCACGTGGAAAAGAAGGAGTTCGATCCGTCACGCCCTCCGGCCGGACGCCGAATCAGGGTGGTGTTCAAGGACGGGGAGGTCTTCGTGGGCACCACGCAGGGCTACCAGCCGGACCGCCCGGGGTTCTTCGTCGTTCCGGCGGATCCGGCGACGAACACGGAGCGCTGCTACGTCGTGGCGGCGAGCACCAGGGAAGTCGGCTTCGTATAGTCGTGGCCGGCCGGGAAGACCGCCGTGACCGGCCGAGTCCCTGAAGAGGGGGGCGTCTTGACGATCGTGGTGACCAGCGTGATGGTGGGCGACCAGGAGAAGGCGCTCGCCGGGCTCGCCAACGACCGCCGCATCTCGATCAACCTGCGCGACGGGTTTCCGTATCCGTATGCCGTGGAGGACGCCGATCGCTTCATCGCGATGGCGCAGGGCGTGGAGCCCCAGACGCATTCTGCGATCGAGGCGTCGGGCCAGCTCGCCGGCGGCATCGGCTACACGCTGCACACCGACGTCGAGCGGCAGGCCGCCTCCGACAGCGGCATCTTCACGACGCTGTGGCCGCAACTCGTCCGAACGGCCGCAGCCCTCGTGGCCGAAACGCTCGTCCTGCCGCGAGCGGGGGCCTGAGCCCGGCGCCCGCGGTGGTATCCTTCCCCCAATGAGACGGCCCCCGGCCACCGCGGCACTGACGCTGCTCGGCTCCGCGCTTCTCCTGGCGGATCAGACCGCGCAGCCGCCGGTGTTCCGATCCGGCGTGGAACTGGTCGACGTGGCGGTGGTGGTCGTCGACGAGGACGGCCGCTTCGTCCCGGGCCTGACCGCGGCCGACTTTGCGATCTCCGAGCGGGGCGTCCCGCAGTCGATCACGCTGTTCGACCGCGTCTCGATCCCGGTGTGGCGGGTCGAGCGCGGCGCGGCCACGCCGCCGGTTCCGGCTGATGTCTCGACCAACGAGGGCATCGGCGACGGGCGCGTCTTCGTGCTCGTCCTCGACGCCCTTCACGTCTCGCCTTCCAACGTGGTCGCGGTCCGGCGCCACGCGCGGCAGTTCGTCGAGGAGCACATGGGCCCCGCCGATCTCGCCGCGGTGCTGTCGCCGGGCGGCATCGAGGCCGCGACGCAGGACTTCACCGGCGACAAGGCGCGGCTGCTCGCGGCGATCGATGGGTTCACGGGCGGGAAACTCCGTTCCGCGACCATCGAACTCGAGGAAGAGCGGCAGGCCGCCGCCGTGACGGGCGTGCTGATGTACGGCGGCAAGGATCCCAGCGACGGCGAACGCGTGACCCGCGCGCGGTCGCTCTCGTCGGTGCTCGAGGCGCTGGCGGGCCATCTCGCCCGCGTGGAACGGCGCCGCAAGGCCCTGCTGCTGTTCAGCGAGGGCATCGACTACAACGTCGGGGACGTGATGGGCGGCGTGCAGCGGAACGCCTCGGAGGTGATGCACGCGATGGATCGCGCGGTCGGGGCGCTGATGCGGACCAACGTGTCGCTCTACGCCATCGACCCCCGCGCGCTCGCCGCAGCCGACACGGCCGACGAACGGGCGCCGTACCGCGAGGCGCCGAATGCCCCTCGGGCCGACGGGTCCCTGCCGCGGATGGACTTCTCGGAGCCCTCGCTCCAGCGGGAGTACGCGGCGTCCATCGAGAGCCTGCGCACCCTCAGCGAATCGACCGGCGGCTTCGCGGCCGTCACGAGCAACGATCTGACAGCGACTTTCGATCGTGTGATCCGGGAGAGCAGCGACTACTACGTGATCGGGTACGCGCCGGCCAAGCGCGGGAAGCCGGGGGAATTCCAGCCGATTCGGGTCCAGGTCGCTCTGCCGGGGGTCCGCGTGATCGCGCGCAGCGGCTACGTCGGGCCCGAGGCGCCCAAGCCGGCCGCGAGCGCCGAACCGGCGCCGGAACTTCCGACGCTGGCGTTCGGGCCTCCGCGGCAGCGCACGGGAAGAGTCGAATTGCCTCCGCCGGCCGAGGCGGCGGCCCCCGCGCCGAAGAGTGTGCCGGGCGAGCTGGCGGCGCTCTTGTCGAGCCCGCTGCCCGCTGCGGGCCTGCCGCTGCGCGTCCAGGCGGCGCCGTTCAAAGGGGACGGGAAGAAGCAGCTTCTTCAGCTTGTGATCGAAGTCCTCGGCTCGTCGCTCGCGTTCGTGGAGCGCGGCGGGCGTTTCGAGTCGCGGCTCGAGATCGCGTCGTTCACCGTCGACTCGCGCGGGCGCGGCGAGAACGGGCGGTCCACCACGATGGATCTGCGCCTGACGCCGGATGAGGTCTCGCGAGCGAGGACGGCCGGGATTCGCTGGCTGTCGCAGCTGGAGCTCGCTCCCGGGCGATATCAGTTGCGGGTCGCGGCCCGGGAGCCGGCCACCGGTGTCGCAGGCCTGGTCACGACCGACGTGGCGGTGCCGCCGTTTGCCGGCGGGGTGTCGCTGAGCGGCGTGGTGCTCACGTCGCTGCCGTCCGCGCTGATGGTGACGAGGGGACAGACGCGGCTCGCGTCGGCGCTCGGGACGCCGCCGACCGCCGCGCGCGGTTTCTACGCCGGCGACCGGATTGTGGCGGCCGTGGAAGCGTACGTCCCGGCGTCGGGCGAAGCCGCCCACCGCGTGACCGCCGACGTCGAGCGGCTCGACGGCGGCGTCGTGCTGCACCACGAGGAGAGCCTCCCGGCGGGCGGCGGCCGCGCTCGCACCTCCGAGATCCGCGTCCCGATCGACACGGCCTTGCTGCCGCCCGGACGCTACCTCCTGCGCATCCGCCTCGATGGCGCGCAACCACCGGGCGCGGCCGAGCGCCGCGTGCCGTTCGAAGTCGTCGCCGAAGCAGAGAAGTGAACCCGCCGTGACACCGTGCAGGCCGGGCCTTCAGACCCCGCGCGGCTCGGTGCATCACGCACGGCTGGCGAGCGGCAGGCCGACCAGAGACCGCGGGACTCTCACCACATCCCGCCCGCAGTTCGCCGGCGCTGCCGCGGACCGGGTCGTACTGAGGTCACGTCGTCCGGGTGGAGGTCGAGGCTTCAGCCTCGACGGCACGTGTCAGCGCTGCTGGTAGATGCGCACGTCGTCCACCAGGTAGCGATGAGGAAAGAGCGCGTCGCCGATGCCCTTCTGTCCGTCCACGACCCGCCTATCGCCAGGTTGATCAGCAGGTACTGCGGCTTGTCGAAAGGCCTCGTTCCCGAGCCGGTCCCCTCGTTGCGGAACGTGAAGTACTTCTGCCCGTCCACGAAGATGTCGATGCGGTCCGCGTACCACTCCATCGCGTAGACGTGGAAGTCCTCCCAGGGATTCGCAATCGTCACCTTCGTCTCCCGGTGCGCCGCCGGGCGACGGTCCGGGTCCTGGTCGGGGACGAGGCGGCGGGCCGAGGGGACCTGGCCGCGGCGGGAGCGGCGCGTACGAGTTCTTCGCGTACGACACAAACGGCCGACCGACCGCCGCTGACGCCCCGCCGCTGCCAGCTGACCGGGACGGCACGACCGCGTCCACGTACTGGGCCGGAACGGGCCGCGGCGTCGCCGTGGTCGTTCCGCTCGGCGGCGAGGGCCCCTGCGCATTCCTGCTGGCTCGCATCCCTCCTCGCCCGGGAGACCTTCGCGACCAGACCCAGGCGCTGGCACTGGTAGTGATCAGCGTGCTCGCGGCGGCCTGGTTTGCCGCCGGGCCGCTGATCGCCAGGCTGCGCCGTCTCGGGGACGGGGTGCGACACTCGGCTGCGTCACACTACGCCGAGCCCGTTGCGATAGAAGGACGGGACGAAGTGGCGGCGCTCGCCGGCGCGTTCAACGAGGCCGGCCAGCGTGTCCGGGCACACCTGATGGACGTGCAGGCCCGGGAAGAGGCCCTGCGCGGGTTCGTCGCGAACACGACGCACGACGTCGCCATCCCGCTCACCGTCCTGCAGGGGCATCTCGCCGAACTCGATCGCGAACTCACGACGCCCCTGCAGCGCGAGCACGTCCGCGCAGCGGTGCAGGAAGCGCACTACATGGGGTCGCTGCTGCGCAACCTGGGCGCCGCGACCAAACTCGACGAGTCAAGTGCGCCGATCGTGCTCTCGCCCGTAGATGTCTCCGCGCTCGTGGAGCGTCGTGGCGCGCCATCGACCCAACGCGCGGGCCTCGGGCGTGGAGCTGAACGTCGCGGTGCCCGATCCCGCGCTCGTCGCCTCGTCGGATGACACGCTGCTCGAACAAGCGGTGAGCAACCTCGTGGACAACGCGATCCGTTACAACCATGCGGGCGGGCACGTCGCGGTGCTGCTCGATCGCGTGGGCGGCGGGTTCGTGCTGTCGGTGACTGACGATGGTCCTGGCGTGACCGACGAGGAACTGAACCAGCTCACGACGCGGTGGTTCCGCGGTTCCGAGGCGCGCACCCGCCGGCCGCATGGTCATGGCCTCGGCCTCGCGATCGCCGCGGAGTCGGTCAAGCGCCTGGGTCTCTCCCTGACGTTCCATCGGCCCGCGGAGGGCGGACTCAGCGCGGAGATTCGCAAGGGTCTGGATTGAGCCGACGGCGGCGCCGTCAATCCGTCCGACGAGCAGGCAGCGCCGCTCATGCTGCCGGGCGCCCACGGGAATCTCCGATTCCGGAACACCGTGGTCACGCCGGGCAGGCAGTGTCAGCGACCTGCCATGTGCCGGTCGCCGTTCTCGAGGTTGTGCACCAGCTCAGCCAGGCCCGCAAGGCTGTGCAGTGCGAAGCAGCGCGGCTTCGCCGCGTCCGGCAGCTCGGCGTCCTCATGGGACCAGCCGAGGGCGGCCGGCACATGGACGGCCCATCCCCCGAGCTCAACGACCGGCAGGATGTCCGACCTCACGGAATTGCCCACCATGAGAAAGCGCCCAGGCTCGACGCCGTGGCGCGCCAGGATCGACGCGTACACCGCGGCGGTCTTGGTGCTCACGACTTCGACGAACCGAAACTGGTCGCGCAGGCCGGACCGATCGACCTTCGACGTCTGGTGCAGCAGGTCGCCCTTGGTGATGAGCATCAGCGGGTACGACGCGACGAGCGTGGTGACGGCCTCGCGGGCGCCCTCGAACAACTCGACATCCTCGGTCAGCATCTGCTTGGCCAGGTCGATCAATTCCAGAAGTTCACCGCCGGCCACCCGCCCGCCCGTCAGGGTAATGGCTGTTTCAATGAGGGAGAGGACGAAGCTGGAGACGCCATAGCCGTAGTGGCTGAGGTTCTGGAGCTCGGTCCGATTGACGTGGGCGTCGATCGCTTCCTCACTCAGAGCGACACCGGCGGTCGCCAGCAGCCGGCGGAACCGATCACGCCCCATCTGGTAGCTGCGCTCGTTGTGCCAGAGGGTATCGTCGGCGTCGAAACCAATCAGATCGAACGCTCGCTGCGCCATGGGACCTCGTCGCATGGGTGCGGCAGGGTTGAAGTCCCGCCTACACGATGACCGATCGCGCGCGGAGCAGCGGAAGCCCCAGCGCAACGTCGCCCTCGAGGTGAACGAGCGTCTCTGCAGCCGAAGGGGAGAGCGCGTTGAAGAACAACCGCCACGCCACCTCATCGGAAATGGTGGCCCTCGCGCTCGGACCTGGCGCGGCGCCCTCCCGGATGTCCCAACGGCCTGCACCGCAGTGCAACGTCCAGCATCCGCCCGCGTCACCCGTAATGTCGATCACCAGCGACTGCTGAAGGCGTCCGGGCACGTCCCGATACGCGTGTGGCAGAGCGTGAAGCGCCAGGACCAGCACGGCGTGAAGCCACCGCGGGTCGGAATACGAGCCGGCGCCGACCGCCTCGCGGATCTGAGCCCCGTGATGCCAGACCTCGGTGAACTCGCGTCCGATGTCGAACCAGGCCAGGGACTCGCGTTCCCCCGCCCAGGACACCGGAAACAGCGCAGGGCCGTCAAGCTGAAGGCTCTCGACGAAGTCCGCCAGGTCCACGCTTGCCCGGGCGTACAGGTCGGTCAGCACACGCGGGCTGAGACGTTCGGCGGCGCGAATCCACGCCGCGTTCAGTTCGTTGATGTAGGCGACGAGGTCACGGTCGCCCTCCAAGGGACCCTGGGGGCTGGGCGGTGCGGCCCTGTCGCGCTCGAACGAGAGCCGGCGCAGCGTCGTGTCCACGAGATGTGCCACGATGTCCCGCACCCGCCACGTGCCGGCAACGGTCGGCCGGCCCCACGCCCAGGCTGGCAGAGATTGGAGCAGTGCGACCAGTTCGGCAGACAGCGGACGGAAGAAGAACCGGGTGTCTGTCAGCGGAAGCGACATGGGCACGCTCTGAACACGAGAATCGCCTTCCATGGCCTGAGCCGAATCGCTCTCTGCCCGGTCGATCCGTATGATACTAGCCTTATCGTCCAGATACCGATCGCGTAGGTCGTCACGACTCCTGTCGTCACGGCTCCTGTCTGGCGCCGGGGTAACCTGGGCTAGACTGCACACAGCCCATCATCGCGGGCAGGTCGTGACGAAACTCCGCGAGGCCGGCGGTCGGCTGGTATCGCGATAGAGTGCGTCCCGGGCCGTCAACTCGAGGGCCGTAACCCGACGTATCGCCCCACTTCACGCTTCCGCGCGTGCTGTACTCATGCGCATTGCCAAGCGGTGGCAAACCTGCGACCATCCCGAACCGGGCGGCGTACCGGCGCCCGGATGTCGTGCCGCGCACTCAGTCCCGACGCATCATTCGCAATCATGGATGATCACGTACTCCAGCAGTTGCTGACTGACCTTGAACGCGATACCGGTGCCGACGTCGCAGAGGCCTTCGCGACACTCGTGGTGGACTACTTCGCGGAGACCCGGAGCGGGCTCGGGCGGGTGTCGACGGCGCGGTCGCCGGCCGATCTGGCCTTACGATTCGACGAGCCGATGCCTCAACTGGGCCATCCGCTCGCCGACGTCCTCGCGCGCCTCGAGCGCGACGTGCTGCCCGACTGCAACCGCCTGACGCACCCTCGCTCGATGGGGCACCAGGTATCGGCGCCGCTGCCCGTCGCGGTCTGGACGGAAGCGCTGACGGCCGCGCTGAACCAGTCCGGCGCGGTGTGGGAGATGTCGCCCGTCGGCACGATCATCGAATCACAGGTGGTGCGCTGGATGTGCGCGCTCGCAGCGTACGGTCCCGAGGCAGGCGGCACCTTCACGTCGGGCGGCACCGAGGCGACGTTCGCGGGGCTCCTCGCGGCGCGGCAGGCGGCCCTGCCGGATGCGTGGACGCAGGGCGTCGGCGCGAATCCGCCGGCCGTGGTGTGCGGTGAACACGCCCACTACGGCGTGGCTCGCGCCATCGGGGAACTGGGCATCGGGACGGACCACGCGGTTGTCGTGCCCTCGCGCGACTTTCACATGGATGTCGCGGCGCTCGAGCGGGCCCTCGACAGGCTGCGCGCGGACGGCCGCCAGGTGATGGCCGTCGTGGCCACCGCCGGGACAACGGCCACGGGATCGTTTGACGACCTCGAGGCGATCGGGCGCCTGTGCGAGGACCGCGGGTTGTGGCTCCACGTGGATGGCGCGCACGGCGCGTCGGCCCTGTTCTCCTCGGCGCATCGCCCACGCGTCGCCGGCATCCATCGCGCGCGATCCATCGCCTGGGACCCGCACAAGATGATGCTCATGCCCCTCACCGCCAGCGTCGTCCTCGTGCAAGACGAGGGCGATCTCGAGGCGGCGTTTTCGCAACACGCGCCCTATCTGTTCCATGCCCGATCCGGTGAACGTAACTGGGACCAGGGCCTGCGCAGCTTCACGTGCTCGAGGCGGATCGACGCCTTCAAGGTGTGGGTGGCCATCCAGCGATACGGGTCATCTGGCCTCGGCGCGCTCTACGACCACTTGTGCGCGACGGCACGCCGCCTTCATGAAGCCATCCTCGATCGCCCGCGATTCCGCGCGCTTCATGCGCCCGAGTCCAACATTCTCTGCTTCCAGTACGTCGGCGATGGATCGCTGGCCGACGATCGCCTGGACCCGCTCAACCTCGACCTGAGGACCGCCTACAACCGCGAGGGCGACGGCTGGATCACCAGCACCGTCCTGGGCGGCAGGCGCGTGCTGCGCGCCACACTGATGAACCCGCGAACAATGGCTGGCGACCTGGGCCGCGTGCTCGACGGGTTGGAACAGCTGGGCGCGGCCCTGCTTAGGAAGCCCTGATGTTCGACGCCGGGTACTTCGCGTTCGCGGCGTTGTCGGCCCTGCTGGTCATCTCTCCAGGCGCGACTCTCGCCGTGGTCGTCGAGACGGCGCTCGCCGAAGGGAGGAAGGCC
>Ga0315297_10001741_pt1 | contig 13580 bp, 11 predicted proteins | sample YL17G15_0_MG_FD_203628 | JGI IMG/M metagenome (GOLD analysis project Ga0315297, IMG submission 203628) | Sediment microbial communities from Yellowstone Lake, YNP, Wyoming, USA - YL17G15_0 | ecosystem: Environmental > Aquatic > Freshwater > Lake > Sediment | place: USA: Wyoming | collected... | reverse complement strand
GCCGATTAGCCTTTCCGATCCGTCCTTCGAGGGGAGCCGGCCCGGAAGGTAGGCCGGCCGGCGAAGCATGTTTGAGCTTCCCGGCGCACTCCCGTAATTGGGAAGCCGGGAAGCGAGTTCTGAGCCGCCGAGAAGGACGGGGAGGAAACGGCGTTGAAAACCCGAGTCGGGAGCGAGGCCGTTTCCAGATCTTCTCTCTTTCCCTAGTGAGCCCACACAAAATAGAAGAGAACCATTTAAGGAGACATCCGTAACGTCCATGAGGATCACATTCTTCGGCGCCTATGACCCGGCCTACCCGCGGAGTTCCGTCATCCGGAGGGGGCTGCGGCTGAACGGCGTGGACGTGGTGGAGTGCCGGGCGGCGCCGCATTTCAAGTTCTGGGTCCGCTATCCGCTGCTCTTGCTCCGCCGGAGGAGGTCGCCGGACCATCTCTTCGTTCCGGAATTCTGTCAGAAGGACATGCCCTTGGCCGGCTTCCTCGGCCTGCTCTCGGCGAGGAAGGTGATCTTCGACCCGCTCGCGGCCCGCTTCGAGACCAAGATCGTCGATTGGCAGTGGAGATCGACCGACGCGCCGGCCGCTTGGTGGAACTTCCAGATCGACCGGGCGGCGTTCGCCTCGGCCGGCCTCATCCTGGCCGATACGGCGGCCCATAAAGCCTATTACTGCGAAACGTACGGGCTGAAACCGGCCAAGGTCGAGGTCCTGCCCCTCGGCTATGACGATGAATTTTTCAGGCCCCGGGGGGATGCCGCCAGGCTCGGGACGGGCGTTCGGACCGGCCGATTTGAGGTTTTATTCTATGGGTCGTTCCTCCCGCTCCACGGCGCCGAGGTGATCGTCGAGGCGGCCAGGATCACGGCGGCGAAGGACACGTCCGTTCATTTCAAGCTCATCGGTTCGGGCCGGACGCTGTGCGCGGTCCGGGAGGCGGCGGCCGGCCTGACGAACGTGGAATTCCTCGGCTGGCGGCCGGCCGGGGAGCTCCCGGCCCTCATCGAGGCCGCCGATGTCTGTCTCGGCATCTTCGGCCGGACCGACAAAGCGCGGCGGGTCGTGCCGCACAAGATCTTCCAGTCCCTGGGCATGGGCAAGGCCTTGATCACGGCTCGGACGCCGGCCGCGGAAGAATTTTTCAAGCACGAGGAGACTCTATTCTTTTGCGATGAGCCGCTGGCGGAATCGCTGGCCGCGGCCGTCCTGAAGCTCAAGAACGATGCCGGATTGCGCGACGGTATCGCCGACAGGGGATATGCGCTGGTCAAGGAAGAATATTCTCCGAAGGCCATCGGGCGCCGGCTGCTCGAAATTATTGCGCGTTGCGTAGGAGGACGTTAGGTGATTGGATGAGATCCCTCGAAAGACTCGGGACGACTCTTCGAGTCGGATTCTTTGCTTCGCTCAGGAATGACAAAAGGGGTGAGATTGCCACGCCAAGAGGCTCGCAATGACACTTAATATGAGATGCTTCGCGTTGCTCATGATGACAAGAAAGGCCGGGCCGTCGCGCTCCCCCTACTCGCCGGCGATGATAATAACGTGGCCAAAATGACGAGCCGAAGATTGTCCCTGCCGCCGTATGAAGGACAGATCGCGGACGCTTATGCCGGGCCCGAATTTCTCTCTCTCCTCGCCGAGCCACGGAAGCTGTTGGAGGGCTCTGGCGCGGAGGTCTTGCTGGATGGGCGGAACCGGGTGGTCGCGATGAAGACCGCGGCCGGGTCGGGCGGGACGGCGGACATCGTCATCAAGGAATTTCGCCTTCAGGGGATCAACAAGCTCAAGAGCCTGGTCCTGCCCTCTAAGGCGGCCAAATCCTGGCGCGGCGCCCGCTCCCTCCAGGAGGCCGGCTTTGAAACGCCCGCTCCTATCGCTTTCCTTGAAAAGCGGAAAGGCGGCTTTGTCGAACAGAGCTATTTCGTCGCCGAGCGCGTCTTCGGCGGGCGCGAAATACGGCGTCTTTTCAGGGAGTCGTCGGAAGAGACGCTGCGGCCCCTCCTGGCAGCCCTGGCCGAAACGCTGTTCCGCCTCCATGAGAAGGGGATCCTCCACCGCGATCTCTCGGACGGAAATGTTCTGGTCAAAGAGGCCGCCGGCGCGTTTCGATTCATCTTCCTCGACACCAATCGCGTCCGCTCGCGCGGACATATCGGCCCGGCGGCCCGGGCGAAAAACCTCATCCGTCTCGGCGTTCCGCCGGCGCTCCGGCCTTTTTTCCTCGAGCGGTATGCCGCGGCGGGCGGTCGGCCGCTGGTGAAAGCTTTTGTTTTCTGGTACAAGTTGAACAAGAATGTTTTTTCAGGTTGGATCAAATTGAAAAGAGTTTTGAGGCTGAAAAAGCTCGCCCGATGGCTGAAGATCTAATGAAATTTCGCTTCGAGTGGAACGAGTTCGCCGACCAGCCGCACAACGTCGCCCCGCGGTCCGAGCGGACGCGCCATCATCTCCGGCGCTGGCGGACCTATTTTTCGATGATCGGGGCCGATCTCCGGGACGGCCTTCCCGTCCTTGCCTTGTACCGCCGCTATCGGAAACGGATGTACCGGCGGCCGGTGACGTTCACCCGGGAGGTGTTCGCCGTTTCATCGTCGCCGTGCGCCGGGAGAAACGCCGAGGTCGTGGCCCTCTTGAAAGAGGCCGGCGTCAATCAAACGCTCGTCCGCATCCCGTCCTGGGAAAAGGACCGGCTCGATTCCTATGAAGAATTCGTCCGGCTTCTGAGCTCCAACGGCATCGGCTTGACCATCGCCCTTCTCCAACGGCGCGAGGATGTCTTCGAAACGGCGGCCTGGACGCGTTTTCTGGAGGACGTCTTCGCCCGCTTTCATGACATCTGCCCGTTCTACGAGATCGGGCACGCTTGGAACCGGACGAAATGGGGCGTCTGGGATTACACCGAATACCTGAAGCTGGCCCGGCCCGCCTTCGATCTCCGCGGGACATACGGTCTCAAGCTCGTCGGGCCGGCGGTGATCGATTTCGAGTTCCATCTTTATCCCCCGACGCTCAGGGCGCTGCCTTTCGATAAGGTGAGCTCGCTCCTCTATGTCGACCGCGTCGGAGCTCCGGAGAATGCCCAGTTCGGCTGGACGGCGGCCATGAAGATCGCACTTTTCAAGGCGGTCGCCGACCGGTCCGCGCGGAGGCCGGTCGAAGCCTGGATCACCGAATTCAACTGGCCCCTCGAAGGGACGGGACAATATTCGCCGGCCTCGGGCAAACCCAACGTCACCGAGGACGAGCAGGCGGACTATCTCGTCCGGTATTATCTCCTCGGCCTTGCCTCAGGGCTGATTGAGCGCATGTATTGGTGGCAGCTCGTCGCTCCGGGCTATGGTCTCGTGGACAGCCACGAACCGGCCTGGCGGCGGCGGCCAAGCTTCGCCGCGCTCAAGACGATGATCGAGATCCTGTCCGGGGCCGCGTTCACGGGCCGGGGAGAGGTCCCGGGCGCGGAGATCTTCTTGTTCCAAAAAAAAGGAGGGGAATTCGCGGCCTGTTGGACGAACGGGCCGCCGTTCGAGCACGATTTCTCCCGGCCGGTGGAAAGGATCGTCGGCCGGGACGGAAACGAGGTGGCCGGCCAAGGCCGCCGGCTCAGGATCGAAGGAACCCCGACATATGTCTTCTTTAGGTCCTAGTGTGGCGTATCAGCAATGACTTTGCAATGTTGTCATTCCGGACTTGATCCGGAATCCAGCTTAAAAAGGCCTGGATTCCCACCTACGTGGGAACGACGTCTGGATTCCCGCTTTCGCGGGAATGACGACTAAGGGAATAACGGTTACGGGAATGATAGGTCCAGGATTATTGTGAAGCCGGTATTGAGACCTTACATTAGCGGCGGGCGCTCGGGCTTCACCGAGCGGGGGGTCGAGGACTACGAACGCCGCCGCTACCGGGGGATCGATCAGCGGATCGTCCATGCCCGGGAGGTCCGGATGATCCGGGCCTATTTCAAAGTCATCCGGGCGTCCGAAGGCGGCGGGAGGCCGGGAGCACCGGCCTTGGACATCCCCTGCGGCTACGGCCGGTTCACGGAATTGCTCCGGAGCGGCGGGTGGGCCGTCGTCAACAGCGATCTTTCGTGGGAGATGGTCCGGCGGGCGAAGGACAAGAGCGGTTTTGCCGGCGCCGTGGCCGACGCGAAACGGGGACTGCCCTTTCCGTCCGGCCTTTTCAGCCTGATCTTCTCGGTCCGGTTCTTCCATCATGTCCATGATCCTTCGGACCGGGCGGCCATCCTTCGCGAATTTTTCCGCGTGTCGTCCGGCTGGGCCGTCGTCTCCTTTTACCGCGCGAACGGATTCCATAGGCTGCAGCGGAGGATCCGCCGGCTATTTCATAAGAGCCGGACGAACATCAAGATGATCGAGCCGGGACGGTTCGAAGAGGAAGCGCGGGCGGCCGGTTTCGAGGCGGTCAAGGTGACGCCCCTTTTTCGGGGGCTGCACGCCTACCACCTCGCCCTTTTGCGGAAAAAATAAGAAATTGGGGCGTCCTTCCATTTTTGTAAGTCGAGAAAAGAGAAGATCCGGAAACGGCCGACGCGACCATGGAGGAAGGCTCGGGGAAGAAGCTCGCTCCCTGCGGAAATTTTAACGCCTGCTTCGTTCGGTTTATTTCGGCGGCGAGTACCTCGCACGAATTTCTGATGCGATCAACATGATTTTTGCTGACATCGCGGGGATGGGCTAGCCTGTGGAATTACGCTCGGGTATTCTCGCCGGCCGCAAAACGCGGCTTCCCGAAAAAACCGAAACGCAGCGGCGAGCTTTCCTTATGGTCGCTACGCCTTCTTCTCCCTCGCCCTTGCAGCGAATACGAAACGGCGTTAAAAACCCGAGTCGGGAGCGAGGCCGATTCTGGATCTTCTCCCGCTTACAGCTTGATCTTGACGCCCAGGCGCAGGGACAGGCCCGAGAAGTCGATCGTCGCCTCGCGGGCGTTCTCGACGTAGGCTTCGGTCGGTCTCTGGCCGCGGATCTGAAGGAGAGGGAAGGTCGATTTGCTCTTCTCCGAAGCGTCATACGCCCATAGCTTTCCGTCCTCCGACAGCGGTTCCTCGATGGTGGAATCCTGGTAGGTCCCCGTTCCGCGGAATCCTTTGATCGGCGCATATTGCCCGAGGGCTTCGAACACCAATGAAATGCTCTCGGAAACGGCCCAATCGTAACCCAAGCCTCCGAAGTAGCCGAAGCCCTGGGCCTTGGCGTCCCCCTTCCACTCCTGCCAATAAAGGTCGCTTTCGTAGCGGTAATAATAACCGCAGTTGGCGATGAAAAAGGCGACGCCGAGCTTGAGGTAGAACGATTCCACGGGATATATTTTCAGGGCGAAGCTGATGGGGATGGCCTGGAATTGGGGCTTGGCCGCGAACGTCGGAGCGGTCTCGCTCGGAACATAGCTGACCAAAGAGTTTTTCGAACTGCTGTAATAATCCGCTCCGAACGCGATCTGAAGCCACGACGAAAGAGGAATCGCGGCTTCGCCCCCGAACATGAAGCTCATGTGGGCGGGGGCGACCGTCGTTTCGGAAGCGTCCGTCAGTTGGGCGCCGAGATAATCGGCCAGGCCTTGCGCGCCCTTGTTGAGGTCGCCGCCGACGGCGTAATTTCCGCCGGCCGAGATCGTGAATGACCAGGCCGAGGCCGCTCCTTCGCCGCTCGGCGCGGCCGGGGTTTCCCGGACGGCGGCCTCCGTTCTCCGCGGCCGTTCGTCCTCCTTTTTCGCGACGGGCTCGGCCACCTGCGTCCTCTGATCCATTTTCGGGATCTCTTCGAGCGGTAGAACGAGGCTTTCATGGACGTATCCGGAGGCGTTGCCGCCCTCGTCGGGTTCGATCTTGACCAAGTACCATTCGCCTTCCTTCCGGACGGCCTCGAGGATCTCGCCTTGGGCGATCTGGCGGATGATGACGCTGCTGATCGACGGTTTGAGCCGGATATTGGCCAGCTCGGCGGTGACCTTCAGCTTAATCGGGGCGGCGCCCAGGATCGGTGAGCCCGCGAGGAGGAGGAGAACCATGAGACATCCGATCGGTCTCGCTTTGTTCTTGTTCATGATAGGCCCTTCATCGATCCGGATTATATCATGTTTCGGCTGATATGTTGAGCGAAGAGAAACAGTAACTACTCAGGTAGACAGTATTCAGGAGTCAGAATTCAGAATGGCCTGCGAATAGGCCTCCATAAGCCCTCAAATCTCCTCTCCGGCATTCTCATGCTGTCTCCTGAATTCTGACTTCTGGCTACCTGAATAGTCACCAATAATCGCAACGGCTCAGGTAGACAGTATTCAGGAGTCAGAATTCAGAATGGCCTGCGAATAGGCCTCCATAAGCCCTCAAATCTCCTCTCCGGCATTCTCATGCTGTCTCCTGAATTCTGACTCCTGGCTACCTAAGTAGTAACGAGAAACATATCATTTAGCCTCGGGCAAGTTGGACGACATTGTTGCATCGCTCAGGATAGCTTCCGCTTTGTCCCCGCCGAGACCTTGACGATCCCGGGCAGAAAGAACTTGATGCCGGCCGAGATCTGAAAAAACGAGGGGCGGATCGTCATGGACGTGGTTCTTCGGCCGGCGAGTTGGGCCGTCTCGCGGCTGAGGTTCAGGCCGGGGATGTTTTTTCCGAGGCCTTCGTAAACGCCGGGTGTCCAGGTCCAACCGAAGTCCCTGGCGGGGCATAGAAAATACCGGACCTCGGCGCTCAAGGCCAGGCGTTTGCCGATCCTGAGGTCGAATCCTCCGCCGAAGTTGGCTCCGATCGCGGTCCACGTCTGGTCCTCGACCGTCACCGGGACCTTGAAGGCGTCGAGCTTTTCCTCTCCTCCGCCGGCCGCCGCCGCTCCGCCGAGGCCGGCCGAGGATCCGGCGAAAAAGGAATTCAGGAACACGGCCATCCCTCCGGAGGCGAAGGCCTGGATCTGCGCCGGGCCGGTCCGGCCGACCAGATTGAGACACAACGGGACGGCTGTGAGCTCCGCTTGGCCCTCCCACCGGTCACTTCGGGCGGGGGCGGACCCCGAAGGAGGGCTGAGATCGAAGACGGACGACCCGGCCATGGAGGTCTTGAGATATCCGAATCCGGCCTGGACGCCCAGGAAACGGACCGGATAGAACGACAGAAAACCGCCCCCGGACAGGGCCTGATCGGGATCGAGGGACAAGAGGTCGTTCTCGACGACGCGCGAGAAGCGGAGCGTCGACCATTCATGGTGATAGGTCGAACGTCCCTCGGCCCGCGATCGTCCATAGCCGAGATAGAGGCCGACCTCGAAGCGGTCCCGCGGGGCTTCTTGAGCGGAAGCGCAGAGCACGGAGAGCGTCAGAAGGGCCAAGGAGGCTAGGAGCGATCGCATCGTTTTGAGCATTTTTCGCGTTTCGGTCCCGCTGAGAAAAATGAGGACGACCGGGCGTTTTATATATCGCAACGGCCCGCGCTTTGCAAGCCCGGCCCGCATCTTGCTAATTTGGCCGAAATGGAGTAACTTTCAGGAAAGAGGGAGGCCGATATGACGATACGAGCGAGCAAGAATCCGACGGCCGTCGCGGCGGGCGTTTTGGCCGTTCTCCTGGCCTCGGCCGTCTTCGCCCAGGCCGCCAAACAACCGAAGATCGTCTTCAAAGACGAGGCCAAGGATTTCGGCAAGATCAAACAGGGGGACGAGCCGAAATTCGAGTTCGTCTTCAAGAACGACGGCGACGCCGTTCTGACCATCAAGAACGTCGAGACGTCCTGCGGCTGTACGGCGGCCCTCGTTTCGGACAAGGACGACAACAAGACGGTGAAGTTCGAGCCGGGCAAGTCGGGCAAGATCAAGGTCGTTTTCAATTCGCGGGGCTACCAGGGCGAGGTGACGAAATATATCTACGTGGATTCCGACGATCCGCTGGCACCGCGTCTCCAGCTCAAGATAACGGCGGCCGTGGACGTGCCTCCCCAGCCGCGGATCGACCTCGACCGCTACTCCCATGACGCCGGGCTCCTCATCGAGGGCGACGACCTCGAAGCGAGCATCGTGATCAAGAACAGGGGAGAGCTCGAGCTGAAATTCGAATGCACTCTTCAGAACGCGAGCTTTACGGTCGACGGCAAGCCGGCCAAGTTCCCGCTGCGGGTGGCGGCGGGCAAAGAGATCGAAGTGACGATCAAGCTGGCCCTGGCGAACCGGGTCGGCCTGGTCCGGGAGTTCGTCCTGTTCAAATCCAACGATCCCCTGCGTTCCACCATCTCGATGAACCTCAACGGCTATGTCGTGACCAGGGACCAGCTCAAGAAGGTCTTTCTGAAGTACAAAGACATTTTGAAATGATGTGAATGTATCCCCTACGGCACCGTGGCCAATGCGAACGACCGATGGGAGCGTGGCAAATCCATTTCTGTCATTGTCATTGCGAGGCCGGCACAGCCGGCCGTGGCAATCTCCAAGATAAGAATTTTATTGTGGAGATCGCCACGGCATCTTCGATGCCTCGCGACGACTACGTCGGATCGCCGCGTCGCTTCGCTCCTCGCGATGACACTCTATTCATCGCTCTGCCATGTGAATGAAGGTTCATATCAACGTCAAGGTCCAGCCGCGCTCTTCCGCGCCGGGCGTCGAACGGACGGGGGGAAGGGATCTCAAAGTGCGGGTGAAGACGGCGCCGGACAAAGGCCGGGCCAACGCCGAGGTCATCGAGCTCCTGGCCGAACACTTCCGTGTGCCCCGTTCGTGCATCACGATCACGCGAGGTGAGACTTCCCGCAACAAGCTCATCGTCATCGAGACAGAAAAAGAATAATTATTGCGACTTCTTTTTTATCAGTGACAATTCCGTAGGCCTTCGCTCGTCTATCATTTTAAGGACCGATGACTCGCCTTCGAACATATTCGTAAGGTCTGGAGTCGGCTGAGCGACGACTAGAAGACCTCGCCGCTGCTGTTCGGTTCTTTCGGCGGATAATTCAAGGACGCGACGGCAGGGTTGGCCCCAAGGCTCCCATAGCGGAGGGGGGTCCCCTCGGCTCCGCCGAAGGGGGGAACCGACGGGACTGGTTCCCCAGGGAGCCGGGGGCCACCCTGTCGCCGCGTCGACCGGATATTCAACAAAATGGACGAGCGACGCCTCTCCTGGCTGGCCCTGAACCTGGCCCTCTGGGACAATCTCAAGCTTCTGCAAAAGGTCCTGTCCCGGTTTCCCTCCCCCCGAGAGGCCTTCCGCGCGCCCGCATCCGACCTCTTCCCCCTCGGATTCGACGCGGACCGCGCGGCGCGCCTGCGCTCGCCGGTCTTGATGGAGCGGGCCCATAAAGAATTTGACAGACTCCAAAAGAAAGGCTATTCTCTTGTAACCTTTGGGGATACGGAATACCCGGCTGACCTCAAGGAAATATTCGACCCTCCCTGCGTCCTTTACGTTCAAGGGCGCGCGGAGGTGCTGCAGGGCCCGGCCGTCGCCATCGTCGGCACGCGAAAGCCCTCCCCCTACGGAAGGGCCGTCGCCGAGCGTCTGGCCGAGGACCTTTCCTCCCGGGGGGTAGTGGTCGTGAGCGGGCTCGCCGTAGGCATCGATTCGGCCGCCCATTGGGGAGCTCTTAAAGGAGGACGGACAGTCGCCGTGTTAGGATCGGGATTGGACAATATATATCCGAGAGTGAACCGCAAGCTCGTCGATAAGCTCGCCGAGAGCGGAGCGGCCCTGTCTGAATTTCCCCTGGACACGGACCCGTTCGCGGCCAATTTTCCCCGGCGAAACCGGATCATCAGCGGGCTGGCCCGGGCCGTCGTGGTCGTCGAGGCCGCCGAGCGGAGCGGCTCGCTCATCACGGCCGGTTTCGCCCTCGATCAAGGCCGGGAGGTCATGGCCGTTCCGGGCAACGTCACGTCGGACATGAGCCGGGGATCGAACGGGCTGATCAAGAAGGGGGCCAAGCTCGTCGAGAGCTGGGAGGACGTGGCCGAAGAGCTGGGTTCTCCCCTTCGGGAAACGCTCTTGGCCCAAAAGGAAGGCGAAACGCGGCCTCTCCCTTTGATGACCGACAGCGAGGCGGCCGTGTATCACTGGTTGAAGCCGGACGAGCTCACCCATATCGACGAACTGGTCGAAAAAGGAAGCCTGTCGGCTTCCGAACTGCTCGCCCTCCTGCTCGCCCTTGAGATCAAGGGACTGGTCAAGCAGAGCCAGGGCATGAATTATCAGAGGAGAATTTAGATGGACAAGGCGCTTTTCATCGTCGAATCGCCGGCGAAAGCGAAGACTATAAACCGCTATCTCGGACCGGACTACAAGGTTATGGCCTCCATGGGCCATGTCCGCGACCTGCCGAAAAGCAAGCTGGGCGTCGATGTGGAACACGGGTTCGAGCCCCAATATGTCGTCATCCCCGAGCGGCGCAAGGTCGTCGCCGAGCTCCAGGAGGCCGCGGCGAAGGCGAGCTCGATCATCCTGGCTGCCGACCCGGACCGCGAAGGCGAGGCCATCTGCTGGCATCTGAGCGCCCTGCTCGAAGGGGCGAACAAGAACATCTACCGGGTCATGCTTCACGAAATCACCCAGCCCGCCGTCGAACAGGCCATCCAGCACCTGGGCAAGCTCGACCGGAACATGTTCAACGCCCAGCAGACGCGGCGCATCCTGGACCGTCTCGTCGGCTACCTCATCAGCCCGCTGCTGTGGAAAAAGGTCGGGCGAGGTCTGAGCGCCGGCCGGGTCCAGTCCATCGCCCTGCGCCTCATCTGCGAGCGCGAGAAGGAGATCAAGGCCTTCGTCTCGGAAGAGTATTGGACGATCTTCGCCCATCTCTCGGCGTCGAACCCGCCGCCGTTCCGGGCCGCGCTGACGAAGATCGACGGCAAAAAGGCCAAGATCGAAAAGGAGGCCGGCGCGACGGCGATCGTGGCCGACCTCAAGACGGCCGACTTCATCCTGAACAAGGTCAAGGTCCGGGAAAGGAAGAGGACTCCGCCGCCGCCCTACATCACGAGCACCCTCCAGCAGGACGCCTACCAGCGCCTCCACTACCCGGTCAAGCGGACGATGTCCATCGCCCAGAAGCTCTACGAGGGCATGCCCATCGGCGAGCGCGGGCCGGTCGGCCTGATCACCTATATGCGCACCGATTCGGTCCGCGTCTCGAACGAAGCCCAAGCCTGGGCGCTCCAATATGTCCAGACCCGATTTTCTCCGAGGCATGTGCCGGCCAAGCCCCACTTTTATAAGAACAAGAGCCATGCGCAGGACGCCCACGAGGCGATCCGGCCGACGTCGCCCGACCTCGCCCCGGAGGTCGTCAAGCCCTATCTCAAGCGCGAGGAGTTCAGTTTGTACCAGCTGATCTGGAACCGGTTCCTCGCCTCGCAGATGAGCGCGGCGATCCTCGAGGAGACCGAGTTCGAGATCACGGCCTCGAAATATCTCTTCTCGGCTAAGGGCGAGGTCCTGAAGTTCGCCGGCTACCTCGACCTCTATCCCAACCGGGAGAACGGCGAAAAGGAAACGCTGCCGGTCGCCAGGGAAGGCGAAAAACTTCAGGTCGTCGGGACCGGCCTCGAACCCAAACAGAACTTCACCCAGCCGCCCGCGCGCTATACGGAGGGCACCCTGGTCAAGGATCTCGAAGCCAAGGGCATCGGCCGGCCCTCGACCTACGCGCCGATCATCACCACGCTCCAAAACCGCGTCTACGTCGTCAAGGACCAGGGGAAGTTCATCCCGACCGAACTGGGCATGTTCGTCACGGACTTTCTCATAAAGAATTTTTCCGACCTCATGGAGATCAAGTTCACGGCCCAGATGGAAGAGGAGCTCGACCGGATCGGCGAGGGCGGGCAGGATTGGCTCGTCTCGCTCAAGGGCTATTACGAGCGGCTCGACAAGGACCTCAAGGCCGGGATGAAGGTGGAAAGCGTCAAAGCGAGCGGCATCCCGCTCGACAGCGCCTGCCCGAAATGCGGCAAGCCGCTCGTGCTCAAGAGCGGCCGCTTCGGCCAGTTCAAAGCCTGTTCCGCCTATCCGGACTGCGACTTCAAGGAAAGCATGGTCAAGAAAGAGGTCATCCTGCTCGAAGAGAAATGCCCGACCTGCGGCGCCCAGCTTGTCCAGAGATGGGGCCGCTTCGGCCAGTTCATCGCCTGCTCCGACTATCCGAAATGCAAATACATCAAGAAGGACCAGACGGACACCGGCATCGCCTGCCCCAGCGCCTGCGGCGGGACGATCCTCAAGCGCAAGACGCGCCGGGGGAAATATTTCTACGGCTGCAGCCGTTTCCCGAAATGCCGCTTCGCCACCTGGGACGAGCCGGTCGCGAAGCCGTGTCCCAAGTGCGGAAAGCCGTTCCTGCTCCAGAAGACCTCAAAGAAAGAGGGGACATACCTCCACTGCTGGGACGAGGCCTGCGGATATAGAGATCCGGCCAAGGCCCCCCATATAAAGGACAAGGAGAAAGCCGCCAAGGAAAGCCCGGCCCAGACCCCGGTGCCGGCGGAGAAGCCGACCGGCGGGGAAATCCCGGGACCGGAAAAGCCTCGATGATCTGACGGGAACCGTCGCATGAAAAAGGAGCTGGACGCGTACCTGGCCTATCTGCGGCACGAGCGGAACGCCTCACCTCACACGATCTCCAGCTACAAGATCGATCTCAGCCAGTTGGCCGCGTATCTCGAAGCCAGAAAGCTGAAGCTCCCCCAAGTGGACAACGTCGTCCTTCGCGGTTTTCTGGTCGAGCTGTACCAAAAGAAGCTGAGCAAGACCTCGGCGGCCCGCAAACTCGCCGCCATCCGTTCGTTCTTCGAGTTCTGCGTCCGCCGGAAATGGGTCGAGGACAATCCGGCCAAGGTCGTAGCCACGCCCCGTCTCGACCGGCACGTGCCGGGATTCCTGTCCGAGGACGAGATGGTCAAGCTGCTCGAGGTCCCGCCCTCGGACGACGCCCTGGGCCTCCGGGACCGAGCCATTCTCGAGCTTTTTTACGCCACCGGCATCCGGGTCAGCGAACTGGTCGGGGCCGATCTCGACGACGTGAGCCTGGACGAGAAGATGGTCCGTGTGCGCGGCAAAGGCAAGAAAGAGCGACTGGTGCCGTTTGGGCGGAAAGCCGCGGCGAGCCTGGAGGCGTACTTGCGCGTCAGGCCCTCGTTCCCGCTCGTCCTGAGCGAGCCGGCCGTGTTCTTGAATTATCAAGGAACGCGGCTGACGTCCCGCTCGGTCCAGCGGCTCGTGACGAAATATTTCAAGTTGGCCGCGCTCCGGGGCAAGATCAGCCCTCACGCCCTGCGTCATTCCTTCGCCACGCATCTCTTAGGCCGCGGCGCCGACCTCCGCGTCATCCAGGAGCTCTTGGGCCACGAGAGCCTGGCCACGACCCAGAAATATACGCACGTGGACGTCAAGCATCTGCTCGACGTCTACCGCAAAGCCCACCCCCGGGCCAAGGGCTCGTCATAGACGTAATAGTCTTTTGTCGACGCGACGACAGGGTGGCCCCCGGCTCCATGGGGAACCAGTCCCGTCGGTTCCCCCCTCGGCCAAGCCGAGGGGACCCCCCTCCGCTATGGGAGCCTTAGGGCCAACCCTATCGCCGTGTCCT
>Ga0315297_10001739_pt1 | contig 13586 bp, 8 predicted proteins | sample YL17G15_0_MG_FD_203628 | JGI IMG/M metagenome (GOLD analysis project Ga0315297, IMG submission 203628) | Sediment microbial communities from Yellowstone Lake, YNP, Wyoming, USA - YL17G15_0 | ecosystem: Environmental > Aquatic > Freshwater > Lake > Sediment | place: USA: Wyoming | collected... | reverse complement strand
CGATCAAGCTTGACCCGGTTTTTCTAAAAAAATTCTTAAAATGGTCAAGGCGGCGGGTGTAATCCCCGGGATGCGGGAGGCCTGTCCCAGGGACCCGGGCCGGAGCCGGGAAAGTTTTTCCACCACCTCCAGGGAAAGCCCCGCGATCCGGGAATAATCCAGGGCCCGGGGGATGCGCAAGGATTCGGCCCGGGAAAACTGCGCCACTTCCAACTTTTGTCGCTCAATGTACCCCGTGTATTTCAATTCAATCTCGATCGTTTCTTTTAACCGGGGGTCGAGCCCGCCCAGCTCCGGTTCGAAGCGGGTCAGGTGAGCGAGGGAAACCTCCGGACGCCGGAGCAGGTCGGCCAGGCTCTGCGGGTTTTTGAGAGGGGCGATCCGGTTGTCCGCGAGGAATTGGTTGACCTCCGCCGTGGGGCGGAGACGGTTTTCCCGGAGGCGGGAGACGATCCGGTCCCGGGTTTTCCTTTTCTCCACGAAGATTTCAAAGTCCGCTTTCGATACGAGCCCGAACCGGAACCCGATCTCCCGGAGCCGGTCGGCGGCATTGTCCTCCCGGAGGATGAGGCGGTACTCGGCCCGGGAAGTGAAGATTCGATAGGGTTCATCGGTGCCCTTGGTGACAAGATCGTCGATCATCACCCCGAGATAAGCCTGATCGCGGCCGAGGATCAGGGGCTCTTCGCTTCGGGCCTGGCGGGCGGCGTTGATCCCGGCGATCAGCCCCTGCCCGGCGGCCTCCTCGTATCCGGTGGTGCCGTTGATCTGCCCGGCGAGGAAGAGGCCGGGGATTTTTTTAGTTTCCAGGCTGGAAAAAAGTTCGGTAGGCTGGACGTAATCGTGTTCAATCCCGTAGCCGGGCCGGGCGAGGCGGGCGACTTCCAGTCCCGGGATGGAGTGAACGATTTCAGCCTGCACATCCTCCGGGAGACTGGTGGAAATCCCATTGGGATAAATTTCCGGGCTCTCCCGTCCCTCCGGCTCAAGGAAAACCTGGTGGCGTTCACGCTCGGGAAAGCGGACCACCTTGTCCTCGATGGAGGGGCAATAGCGAACCCCCCGGCCCTTGATGATCCCGGAGAAAAGGGGGGAGCGGTCGAGGTTTTTTCTAATGATCTCGTGGGTCAGGGGAGTGGTATACGTGAGGTGGCAGGAGAGCTGGGATTGTTCAATCCGACCGGTGGCGAGGGAGAAAGGCAGGGGGGGATTATCGCCCTGCTGGGGGGCGAGATGGGAAAAATCAATGGTGTCCCGGAGCAGGCGGGGCGGGGTCCCGGTTTTGAAACGACCGAGTTTAAAACCTAGGTCCCCGAGGGAATCACCCAGCCGGTCGGAAGGCGGATCCCCCATTCTCCCTCCCGGCTGCGAGGAAAGCCCGATGTGGATCAATCCGTGCAGGAAGGTGCCGGGAGTCAGGACTACGGATTTTCCGGAGAAGGTCGAACCCGGGGTGGCCACGCCCTGGATCCGGCCAGCTTTAACCAGGATGGCTTCCACGGGCTGGTAGGCCAGGATCAGGTTGGGTTGGCTCTCGAGAATCCGCCGCATCCTTTCCTGGTAGAGGTGGCGGTCGGCCTGGACCCGGAGGGAACGGACCGCGGGGCCCTTACTGGTGTTCAGGCGGCGGAATTGCAAACCGGTCGCGTCGGTGTTTTTCCCCATCTCTCCGCCCAGGGCGTCGATTTCGCAGACCAGGTGCCCTTTCCCGACCCCTCCGACGGCCGGGTTGCAGGACATCTGGGCGATGGTTTCCGGGGAGAGGGTGAGGAGCAAGGTGGAAAGTCCCAGGCGGGCGGAGGCGAGCGCGGCCTCGCAGCCGGCGTGGCCGGCCCCGACGACGATAACCTCGAAGTGAGCAGGAATCTTCATTATTTAAAATTGCTAATGAAATCCCAAGGACCAATGCATTAAAATTTCACGATCCATCATATCTATTTAATCAAGGTACCTATTAAAAATTGTGCCGCAACCTTCAGGTTGCGAATGGGCATCTTGTTTGAAAATTCATTGGCTCGGAACGCAGACTAAATTCTGCGGCTACCTTGAGAATGGAGACTCAAATATCATTTATTGAATTTCCCGTTTAAGCGGCGGCCGAGAACAAGAGAAGCGGCCAGGACGAGCAGGCCGGCCAGGACCAGGACGGATTTAGACATTCCCAGCACCGGCAGAAGAAAGGGTCCGCAGAGGAAGCCGCCCAGGGCCGCGCCGAAAAGGTCCGCCGAGCCGAGGAGGCCGCCCGCCCTTCCCGGCTCCGGGATCTTCTGGTCTTTCAGGTAGAAATCCGCGGCCAGGGGGAAAATCGCTCCTCCGAAACACCCGGTCAGGAGCACCCCGAGAAAAATGAGAACCTTGACTAAACCAGGGGGAAAAGCCGCGAGCGGACCGGAGATCAGGGAAGGAATGACGGGGATAACCAGAGCGATTCCCGCCGTAACCAACAGAAGAATCAGGAGGAGAGGAGTGGTTTTGGTTCCGGGGGCCAGGCGGGCGGAAACGATCCCGGATCCCAGGGAAAGCCCGAGCATGAAAAAAGCATTGATAAGCCCGATCATCCGGTAAAGGGTTCCGGCCAGGTTTTGAAAAAGGTAAAGCCAGAGAATCGAGATGCTCATCAGCGCGAAACCGAGCAGGAAGATGACGGCGGGGGCGGGGTGACTTTTCCGCCGGAGGCGGGGCAGGAGAAACAGGCCGGGCAGAAGCAACAGAATCAGGAAGAAATAATAAACGCCCGGGCTTTGAAAGATATGGATCAGGGGAGTGAGATGGGAATCGGAGAATCGATTCCAGAGAATCAGATTTTGCAGGTAGATTACCGGCTGGGAATCCCGATTTTCCTGGCTCGAAGTTTTCCCCAAGGTCTTTTCGAATTCCCGGGTCCGGTCCGGGGGAAACAAGGAATAGAATTCCGCGGAGATGAGTCCGTCGGGGGCTTTCCCCATGCGGGAGAGACGAGCAGCCAGAATATTCGGATCGGAACTTACGGTAAGAGTAGTGTTGCTGGCAAAAACGAAAGCGGTTCCCCCGGGACTCACCACGATCTCGGGGAAGATTTTTTCCAGGCTCAGGTAGGTGGAATCGATAAAGCGGAAGGCTTCCCCGCGCCAATAGTTTTCACTGGTGGAGAGGGAGAACCCCAGGAATCCCCCGGGTGAGAGACGTTCCCGGGCCAGGGTGAAGAACTCCCGGGTGAAAAACCGGTTCAGACTGGCGTTGGCGGGATTGGAAATATTCAGGTAGATAAGGTCATACCGTTCGGAAGAGCGCTTCAAATAATTCCTCCCGTCCCCGAAGAAAAGCTGGAAGCGGGGATCCTGCAGGGCCAGCTGATCATCCGGGGCCAGGTTGGGACGAAGAAAATCATATGCGTCCTGGTCCTGCTCGAGATAATCCAGTTTGTCCAGCGGACTTTCCAGAAGAGCGCGAATCAGGCCTCCCGTTCCATTTTCAATCAGAAGCGCCTTTCGGGGGCGGGGATGCTGGGTGAGGATATATCCGGCTTTTTTAACGTTTTCCTCCGGGTCGGGAAAGTAAATCTGGGGTTCCCCGTTCTGAAAAAGAACGGTTTGCCCCCGATAGGAGGCGAGGGAAAGATGGGCGTAGGGTGTATCCCGGGAGCCCAGGTAGTTTGAAAACGGAATCAGGCCACGAAAGCCGGTTTTCTCGAGCCGGAGATTAAGCCGGGGCAGAAGGGAGATGAGCAGGAGCAGCAGGAGGGCTACGGGAATAAAACGCCGGGGGCGGAGGGGAAACAAATAGGAAAAGATGGAGAAGCAGAGGAGCAGATTGATCCCCAGAATGGTAAGGGGATCAAAAAAATGGAGCAGAAGGAAGGTAAAGCCGATTCCGGCGACGAGCGAACCGAGGGATTCACTGGCGTAAATCCAGCCGATACCCCGGGCGGAGGGGGAAGCGGCGGGCAGGGCCCGCGCGCCCTGGGGAAAAATAAAACCCACGGTCGCGGTAAAAGGCAGGGTGGTAAAAAGCAGGAGGAGGGAGAAGGTGGGGAAGGCCAGGTATTCCCCCGGAGGGAGCGAAAGAAATACGCGAGACAGGCGCAGGGCGGGAATGCTCAGGAAAGGAAAAAGGGCGAGCGCGAGGAGAAGAAAAGGAAAATGGCGGCCGGCAACCCGAATCCTGGCTCCGACCAGGGCTCCCAGGCCGGTCCCGAAGAGCCAGATCCCGAAGATCGTGCCCAGGACCAGTTCGTTTCCATACATGATGACCAGGCATTCCCGGAAGAGGATGGTTTGGAAAAGAAGAGCGGAAAATCCGGTGGTGAAGAAAAGAAGGAAGAGATTTGACCGGGAGGAACAAACTTCGGAACTAGGTTTTGACATAAATATCAATATTTGGTTTATTTAAACTGATTTATTGGATATTTTAGCAACCCCGGGTTATTCAGAACAGCCGAAGACCCTGAGGGATATTACCTTTCCTAAAGATATAATAAATGTTTTTATGTGAACACCAGGAGGAGGTGAACGTCTAAATGGGATCTCATGACAACCGTCGGACCATGAAAATGCGGCGGAAAAATAACAGGCGGAAGAAGAAGGAAAGAGAAAAACGGGCCCGGGCCGAGTGTACGGCGAAGAAAGCCAGCAGGGAAATGTCGGCGGTGGGACCCCGCGTGGTGAGGGTTCGATCCCAGGTGAAACCGGAAGAACCCGGAGCCGCGCGGACGGAAACGGCTCCAGGGGGAGAACGAAAATAGGCGGGATGGGGAAAGCGCCAGGAAGAAATCATGGCCAAGAAAAGTTATACGGTTTTTGCCCCGGCGGAAGTTAAAATGCTCGAGGCCCTGTCCCTCACTTTCTTTCCCCCGAAAAATTCCATTGGCCTGGATGGGGTTGAAACCGAGGTCCCTCAATACCTGGATGATTATTTTTCCCGTTTTCCCTGGATCGTCCAGGTCGGGTTCCGGATTTTTCTCCGGGTCATGAACTGGCTGCCGATCCTCACGCTCCAGTCCTTCCGGACCTTCCGGAAGATGGAGAAAGAAAAGCGGGAGAAGTTTCTCCTGCTCTGGTACCACGGCCGGTTTTACCTCCAGCGGCTTTCTTTCCTGGGATTTAAACTGATCTTTTGCACGGCTTACTTTAATCATCCCGAGGTTTGGAAGCGGATTGAGTATTACGAGGTCTGTCCGCCTAAAAAGAAGTAGAGAGTAGAGAGCAGAGAGTTGAGAGTGTTTAAGGAGAGAGTCGCGAAAAAGGAATGCTAAAAAAATGTAATGGTCGGGCTTGCCCGACTTAATAAGCCAAGCAAGCTTGGCCACTACAAGAGCTGGTATGCTTTATCAATACAAAGACATTAAAAAAGATCTGAAGCTCGAGGCTGACCTTTGCGTGGTCGGTTCCGGAGCGGCCGGGGCGATCATCGCCAAGGAGATCGCCGAAACCGGCCGCCGGGTGGTTCTCCTCGAGGTGGGGAGCTATTTCCGGCCGCCTTACTACGGGCATAATATCCAGGAAGGCATGGAAAAACTTTATTTCCAGCGGGGCTTCCGGGCGATGCTGGGGAGAAGATCCTCGATCGTGACCATGCAGGGAAGGGCCGTGGGCGGGACCACGGTGGTCAACTCGGCCATCTCCTTCCGCCTCCCGGAGTGGATCCGGACCCGCTGGGCCTCGGAATTCGGGCTGAAATTCTCGAATACCGTCCTGGACGAAACCTATGCCCGGGTGGAGAAAACCCTGAACATAAAGCCGGTGGATCCGGATGTCCAGGGCCGAAACAATCTCCTCTTCAAGCAGGGCTGCGACAATCTGGGGATCCACTCGAGCCCCATCCACCGGAACGAGCGGAACTGCAAGGCCTGCGGGGTTTGCCTGGTGGGATGCCCGGAAGGGGCCAAGCTCTCCATGGATCTGACCTACGTGCCCTGGGGTTTAAAGGCCGGGATGGATCTGTATACCAACTGCCAGGCGGAAAAAATAATTCTGGAAAAGGGCGAGGCCCGGGGCATCCGGGGGAGGTTCCTCGAGCCGGAGACCGATCAGCCCGGGCCCGCGATCGAGGTCAGATCCAAGCTGACCATGATCTCCGCCGGGGTGATGGCTTCTCCCATCATCCTGCTGAAAAGCGGGGTCCCGAACCGGAGCAAAATGATCGGGAGAAACCTCCTGAATCACCCGGGCACGGGAATGCTGGGCCAGTTTAAAGAGGTGGTGAACGCCTGGGAGGGGGCGAACCAGGGTTACGAATCCTCGCAGTGGGCCAAGGATGGGATTGTCCTGGAGACGGTCTGGGGACCACCCTCGATCACCTCGATCCGGCTGCCCGAGTTCGGGGAAAAGAACCTCGCGATCATGAGGAAGATCAAGCACATTACCTCTTTCGGGGCGATGATCCGGGCCACCACCACCGGCCGGGTCATTCCCACGCCCGGGAGTTACAACCCGATCATTTATTACCCGATCAACCAGCATGATGTTTCTCTCCTCCAGCGAGCCCTGAAATACGTGGCGGAGGTTTACTTCGCCGCGGGAGCGGAGGCGATTTATCCCATGATTTACGGCCTGCCCGAGGTCATTACCGACGCCAAGCAAGTCAAGCTCTTCGAAGAGATGAAGCTCAAGCCGACCTCCGTCAACCTGATCGGCAACCACCCGATGGGGACCTGCCGGATGGGCGAGGACCCCGGAAGCTCGGTGGTGAATTCCAACCGCGAATCCCACGAGGTTAAAAATCTCTTCGTCTGCGACGCTTCCATCTTTCCCACCGCTCCCGGGGTGAATCCCCAGCTGACCATCTTCGCTTTCGCGGACATGACTTCGCAGTATCTGAAGAAACGTCTTTAAAACGGGTTTTTCCCTTTGACTCAATTTTGTCATTATGAGGACCCCGGTTTCCCGTCGGGGGAGGAAGCAATCTATTTTTTTTGCAGGAGGGATTAAATGCGGCCAAGTATTTTTATTGTTGGCAGAATTTTTTTAACCCTGACAGGATTAGCGCTTCTTTCATCGTGCGGGGGAGGGGGAAAAGACCCGTGTTCCGGCGTGAAAGTGGATAACACTCTTCCCGACGCCGAACCGGCCTTTAATTCCACGGGGAGTAATTTTTATGATTTTCCCTTCCCGAGCGATGTCCGCCTGACCCCGGAGGGGACGATCGACCTTTCCGGATACCCGACCGGCCAGACGGGAAGCATCGGCAGGATGATTCTGGAAAGCTACGTGAAACGGGCGCGGGAAATCAGCTTCGGTTTCGGACTGAACGCCCCGGTTTATTTTCACCTGAATCAGCCGATCCTTTCCTGCTCGGTTCCGGCAGAGATCCCTGCCCCTTCCGTAGAGGACCCGGCCTTCCTAGTCAACTTGAGCGGAGATCCGGAATTTGCCCCGCTGGAAACCCGCTGGGTGGAGACGAATACCGGGGATCCGTTTCTCTCGGATAATCTTTTAATGCTTTTGCCGAAAGCCGGATATCCTTTAAAAAGCGGGCAGACATATTTGACGGTTCTCACCAACCGGATCAGGGGGAAAAACGGGAAACCCCTGACCCGCTCGGTGAATTTTGATAATTTCTGGGCGGGCCAGAACTCAAGCTTGGCCGGGACTCTGCGCCTGACCGAGCTGAAAAGCCGCCTGGCCGAACTGGGTTTAACTGAGGACAAGGTGGTGGGGCTGACCGTCTTCACCGTCCAGGACGCAGTGCATCAGTATGAGCTTGCCCGGGCCGCGGTGGATCAGGTCCTGGATGACAGCTACCTGAATATCACCAACTGGCGCGAAGTGAAGAAGGTGGTTTATTACAATGGCGCCACCCCGAGCGGGCAGGATTCAACCATTCTCCGGGTCGAATATGCCGGCGGCGGGACCTCGGAAACTTACCTGGAATACACCCCTGATCATCCCGGCAAGACGGTGGAGATCAACTCCGCTTACCCTTACCGGGTTTTCGAGGGATGGATAAACACCGCGAGCCTGCAGGGACCGGCGGACAAGCCCTTTTCCGCGACGGGGACCCTGCCCCTTTCCAATCTTGATCTCACCACCGGCAGGATTAACTACCAGAAGGTCGGAGGAGAATTGCAATTGGTTTCCCAGCCGGAGCCCGAGCCGATGCGGATCACGGCGCTCATCCCTCATGACAACCAGGGGAATTTGCTGGCCGACTGTCCGGTCCTGCTCTGGGACCACGGTACGGGCGGATCGGCCTACAACTGCGTGCAGAGGCTGAACGCCGAAGACGACGGACCGCGGGTGGCGAAAATCATCGCCTCCCACGGGGTGGCGATCATCTCCCGGGACCAGCCCCTTTTCGGCCAGCGTTACGAGGTGGTCGACCAGGGCCTGAACCCCTGGATCACTTACTATAACTTTTTAAATATCGGCGCTTTACGGGATAATCTCCGCCAGTCCGGGATCGATGCCCACGTTCTCCTGAGACTTCTGCAAACCCGCCTCAATGGATTCTTGAAGCAGCAGGGCCTGACCCAGTCCGATCATACCTTTAAAACCGAGGCCCTGTATAAGTTCGGGCATTCCCTGGGCGGGTTCACCTCGCATTTCGGCCTGGCGCTCTCCACGGGGACCAACGATTATCAGAAGGCCCTGCTTTCCGGAGCGGGCGGGCTGATGGGGTTATTCTTTTCCGATTCAAAAATTCTGAGCGAGTTGATGAACGATCCGCAAATCGCGGCGATCCTGCCGGTCCTGGGGCTCGGGAATTACCAGGGCACGATTACCTTCCCGATTCTTTTCGGGGCGGCGGCGGGGATCCCCGCCGGGAACCTGGCCGGGGTGAATCGCTTCCACCCGATCGTCGGCCTGTTCCAGACCCTGGTGGACACGGGCGACCCCATCAACTTTACCGGCGAGATTCACATCCCGGTCACGTACCTGATGGGAGTGGGCGACTGGCAGGTTCCGAATTCCTCCACCCGGGCATTGGTCGAGGCGGTGGCCGACTCCACCCTGGTTGAATGCCATCCGACCGGTAATTACGATCCGCACTACTGCACCTTCCGGGAGGAGGAAGCGTTTAAAATTATTGATTCTTTCTTCGCCGCTCCGTAACGTCATTGCGAGTCCCTCCCTAATATTATTTCCCCTCCCCTCGCGGGAGGGGATGGAGGGGAGGGGGTCATAATATTTTTTTCGTAGGGGAGCCATTCAATTGGCTCCCTTAAATGTTTGATTTGTCATTGCGAGTCCCGCCCTAATATTATTTCCCCTCCCTTGAGGGGAGGGGATGAAGGGGAGGGTGATCAAAAGTTTAAAGATGAATAAGCGCGGTAACCCCGGCCGGGGTTTTCTTCTTTTTGGCCGGGATTTGGTTTAAAATAAGACTAATCAAAATTGGAGGAAAATTGTTATGGCTAAGACCCTGATTTATCCGGTCATGATTGAATGCATGGAAGAAGGCGGATATTACGCTGAGTGTCCCATCCTGCCCGGTTGTCATGTCGAGGGTGAGACTTACGCCAAGGCGGTGGAGAATTTGGAAGATGCGATAAAGGTCTTCATTGAATCTTACCGTGAACTCGGGAAGGAGCTTCCTCGAATTCCAGAAGTCGAAGGCGACGTGGTGGTAAGCTCGGGGATCCCGATGCCCGCCCAAGCCAGGTAAATGGGGGAAAAGTTTCCGGCGGTATCTGATCGCGAGGTTATCAAGGCTTTGCGTAAAGCCGGATTTGAGTTTTTCCGGCCGGCGAAAGGGAGCCATGAAGTCTGGCGAAGATCATCGGATGGGAGACACACAATAATTCCGAGACATGGGCACCGAAATATCAAACGGAGGACATTGAAAAGCATCATCAACGATATGGGTATTTCGGTTGATGAATTCATTTCCCTCCTTAGAGATTAAATCCGCAGATCTTCGCGCGGCGGCTCCTGGAACAATGACGATGAATTAATTATCGAACTAATTTATCCTTCGAAGCTTTAGCGAAGGAGGACGGAACTACGTCCCGTTCGTCGCGTAGGTAATCATCTGAACGGAACTAACGGAACTACGTTCGTTGCCTGAACGGTTAATCAGTTCAATATCCGACACCAATGACAATTTCAACAATAAAACGGTTTAGCACTGTGTAGAGATTTCGTGCTCTAAACTTTTTCATAAAAAATCCTCCTTTTTTGCTCACCCAAGTTCATTAACCGCTTTCTCAACTTGGTTCCTGCCGCCGCCAAAATTGACGTTTATCGTAAAAGGTAAAATTCACTTGGCACAACGAAATCCGATGCTGCTGTTCGGGAGCGTCGGAGTGTAGTAATATCGCTCAGCGACCCGAAGGTGAGTGGCGGTGGGTGGCATAGACCCAAGGTCGTAAGCGGAGTTGTACCAACTACTGCCGCGTATGGCACGGTACGATCCCCAAGACGGTCCTTGGGGATCCTGCGAAGGACTGGAAGAATAATATGCACCGTCATACAAGTCGCTAACCCATTCCCACACATTACCCGCCATATCATCCAATCCATAACCATTAGGCGCAAAACTCCCCACCATAATCGTATCATCCGGTGAACAGGAATCATGCTGCGCCCCGTCTGCTGCTCCCAGGATGCAGGTTGGTGCATTATTTCCCCATGGATAACGCTTGCTCGCCAATCCTCCCCGGGCCGCGTACTCCCACTCCGCCTCCGTGGGCAGTCTCCCTCCAGTCCATTGGCAAAATACCTTCGCTTGACCCCAATCCACATAGATTACCGGGTAATTGTCGTAGGTTGCGTTTCCATAATAAGATGACCGGGTATAGGAAGAGCTATTTTGGGGGACGGTGCAGGACCCTACATCCACGCAGGCCTTGTATTCCTCATTGGTCACTTCGTAAACATTTATATGAAAGGCCGAGATGCAGACATTGTGAACCGGCAACTCATCCGAATTGCCTTCATTAAAAGCATCTCCCATGTTGAAGCACCCAGTGGGAATGGAGGCCATTTGTATTGAAAAACTTTGAGTGGTGGCGTTTTTTTCGTTGGAATAACCTGAATTCGCAGTCGAATTATAGGCATAAACTTGGTAGTAATAAGTATTATCGGGGGCAAGACCGGTATCCAAATAAGAAGTGATATTAAAGGTAGTGGTATAAATCAAAGAATAGGTACCCCCTGATCCAGTCTTTCGCTCAATTTTAAACCCGTCCTCGTTATTGGAATTGTCCACCCAGTAAATGTTTATCCGTGAATAAGAAATTACCGTAGAAGTAAGGCTGGAGGGGGCCGTTGGCGCCGTTAAGGGACAGGTTAATTTTGAAAAAACCTCATGCGCATAACCCGAATCTCCGGCTGAATTGTAAGCCCTGATTCGGTAGAAATAAGTGATGTCGCAGGTAAGCCCGGTGTCCGAATAAGCCATGGCCACCGGCCCGACAATTCCCACCTGGGTATATGTTCCACCCGCCCCGCTTTTCCTCTCAATCTTAAACCCATCTTCGTTGTTAGAGTTGTCAGTCCAGCTCAAATCAATCTGGTTCGCGGAAACCACCGTGGCCGTAAGCCCTGAAGGCGCGGTTGGAGCGATTAAAGGACAGGCTGAGGTGGTCGCATTAGTCTCGTTGGAATAACCTGAATCCCCCGCAGCGTTATTAGCCCGGACTCGATAGTAATAGGTAGTAGCACAAGGCAACCCGGTGGACTGGTATAGAAACGCATTCGCCACCACCGTTCCAACCTGCGTATAAGTACCTCCCGACCCTGTCTTGCGCTCAATCTTAAAACCATCCTCATTATTCGAATTATCAGTCCAGGAAAGATTGATCTGGCTTGACGAAATGATAGCCGCGGTTAAATCAGATGGCGCAGCAGGAACCGTTATCGGGCAGGTACCCATTGTGACATCGGCTTCATTAGAATAACCTGAGTCCCCCGCTTCGTTAGTAGCCAGAACCCGATAATAATAAGTCGTCTCACAGGCAAGACCGGTGTCTTGATAAATTGTTACTTCTGCCAAAACTGTTCCGATTTGGGAATAGGTTCCCTCCGCCCCGGTTTTCCTCTCAATTTTAAATCCAAATTCATTATCAGAATTGTCTGTCCAGATAAGATCAACTTGTGAAGAAAAAGGAGTTATGGCTTGGATATTAGAAGGAGCGTTCGGTGATGATGACGAAGAAGAATTTCCATTACCTCCACCACAAGCCCATCCCAAGCCAAGAATCAAAACCGGAATAATGACCAGCCACAATTTACCGGAAAAGATTTTCACTCTTTCTCCTTCCTTATTCTCACCGTATGAACGCAGAATATCACCAGCAAAAAATCTTGTCCAACAAAAAAAGCGGCTGGGCTCAAAACCGAAGCCCGTTCACTCTCGCCTATGAAAAGAATCAGAAGACAAACAAAGACGCGGAAAGGCATTTACCAACGAAGGGGAACAATAAAATAGAAAAGGGAAAGGGAAAGGGGTTTCGGACTTTAAGTGTCCTCGACTGAGCATGAAACCATATGCGATCACTATTGCATATGGTTAAACTATATGCAAAACTAATTGCATATGGTTAAACGTAAATTCTGGATTAACAAGATTGAAAAGGACTGGGAGCGGCGTTCCGTAATCTGGCTGGCCGGGGTGCGGAGAGCCGGAAAGACTTTTTTGAGCCGATCCCTCGAAAAGGCCGAGTACTTTGATTGTGAACTGGTACGGGTCCGGAATAAAGTCCACGATCCCGAGGTTTTCCTTAAAGGAGTAAAAGGAAAAAGAATCATTTTGGATGAGATTCACCGCTTGGAAAACCCTTCCGAGCTTTTAAAGATCGCGTCGGATTATTTTCCGGAAACAAAAGTTTTGGCGACCGGTTCGTCTTCCCTGCAGGCTTCCACGAAGTTCCGGGATACGCTGACCGGCAGGAAAACGGAGATTTTATTAACTCCAATGATGAGCGCCGATCTCAAGGATTTTGGCCGGGAGGACATTAAATACCGCTTGGAGCGCGGCGGACTGCCTCCTTTTTTTCTTCCGGCGGAGGTCACGGGAAATGATTTTCAGGAATGGATTGATTCTTATTGGGCCAAGGACATTCAGGAGTTGTTCCGGCTGGAAAGGAGACATTCATTCCAGAAATTGATGGAGCTTCTTTTCGTCAACAGCGGAGGGATATTCGAAGCCAACAAATACGCCGGACCGTGCGAGATCAGCCGGATGACCGTGGTGAACTACCTCAAGGTTTTGGAATCCACCTGGGTGTTTCAGGTGATCAAGCCATTCTCTTCCCGAAGCTCAAACGAGATTATTTCCGCCCCCAAGGTTTACGCTTTCGATACGAGTTTTGTCAGGTATTATCGGGGATGGCGCGAACTCCGGCCGGAGGATCTGGGAATATTATGGGAGCATTTAGTTTTGAATGAAATGATGGCTCACGGCCAATTAAGGAATGTTCGCTTTTGGAGGGATAAGCAAGGTCACGAAATTGATTTTGTCCTGGTGGGGCCGGGGAAAGACCCCCTGGCGATCGAATGCAAATGGTCCGCGGACGCCTTTGATATTAATAGCCTTCGGGCTTTTAGAAAAAGATATGAGAAGGGAGAAAACTGGATCGTGGCCGGCGATGTGGTTCGCTCCTACAGCCGGGAGGTTAACGGTCTGGAGGTGGATATTATCGGGATTGATCACCTGGTAAAACGCTT
>Ga0315297_10001738_pt1 | contig 13590 bp, 16 predicted proteins | sample YL17G15_0_MG_FD_203628 | JGI IMG/M metagenome (GOLD analysis project Ga0315297, IMG submission 203628) | Sediment microbial communities from Yellowstone Lake, YNP, Wyoming, USA - YL17G15_0 | ecosystem: Environmental > Aquatic > Freshwater > Lake > Sediment | place: USA: Wyoming | collected... | reverse complement strand
CCGCGGTAACCACCATTACCCCCCGGCCCGCGCCGCCGCGGGGTCCGCCGGGTGGCGGCCCGCGCCCCGCCACGAGGGTGTCCTCGTCGGCATATCGGCCGGGGCCAACGTGTGGGCCGCGGCCGAGGTCGCGAAGCGAGCCGAAAGCCGCGGCACGACGATCGTCACCGTGCTCTGCGACACCGGCGAACGGTATCTCTCGACCCCGCTGTTCACCGAGCCGGGAGAGGCGGGCTCGTGAGCCTGTCGGCCGAGGAGCGCCAGCGCTACGCCCGGCATCTCGTCATCGCCGAGCTCGGAGAGGAGGGGCAGGAGAGGCTCGCCGCCTCCTCGGTGCTCGTGGTCGGCGCCGGAGGGCTGGGCTCGCCGGCGTGCTACTACCTTGCGGCCGCCGGCGTCGGCCGCCTTGGTCTGGTGGACGCCGACGTCGTCGAGCTCTCGAATCTGCAGCGACAGGTGCTGCACAGCACCGCCGACCTTGGACGGCCCAAGGTCGAAAGCGCGGCGGAGAAGCTGACCGCGCTCAATCCGGGGATCCGCGTCGAGCCGCACTCCGTCCGGTTCACGGCGGCCACCGCCGAGGAGTTGATTGCCTCGTACGACGTCATCGTCGACGGCGTCGACAACTTCCCGGCGCGCTACCTGCTCAACGACGCCTGCGTGCTGCTCCGCAAGACCCTCGTCGAGGGCGCCATCCTGCAGTTCATCGGCCTCGCCATGACGATCCGCGGCGGCGAGACGGCCTGTTACCGGTGCGTCTTCCCGGAGATGCCCGCACCCGGCCTTTCACCCAGTCCTGCGGAGGCCGGCGTCTTCGGCCCCGTGCCGGGGACCATCGGCAGCATCCAGGCGGCCGAGGCGATCAAGGTGATCACGGGGGTCGGCGAACCGCTCTTCGACCGCATGCTGCAGTACGACGCCGCGGCGCTGAGCTTCCAGGAGGTGGCGGTCGCGCGGGAGCCCGGCTGCCCCGTGTGCGGCGAGGCTCCCACGATCACGAGTCTCGTCGACACGGTGAGCGCGTGAGCGTGTCGCCTGACGAGGCGCGGGTGGCCGCCGGGCTGCGCGACGTGCGCTCCGCGTGCGTCGCGGCGTCCGGCGGCGTCGACTCGAGCCTCGTCCTCGCGCTCGCCGCGCGAACACTCGGCCCGGACGCGGTGGTCGCCGTCACGGCGCTGGCGCCGGTGATGGTCCCGGGAGAGCCGGAGGCGGCACGCGCTCTCGCGGCGACGCTGGGTGTGGCGCACGTCGAGGTCGAGGTCGCCCTGATGGATGAACCGGGTTTCGTGGCCAACCCGCGCGACCGCTGCTACCTGTGCAAGGGCATGGTGCTCGACGCGGTGCGGGCCGTCGCTGTGGAGCGAGGCTGCGAGGTGGTGCTCGACGGCGCCAACCAGGACGACCTCGGCGACGAGCGCCCGGGCATGCGCGCCGCCGCCGAGCGCGGCGTGCGGCATCCGTTGCTCGAGGCCGGGCTCGGCAAGCGCGAGGTCCGGCGGCTCGCCCGGGCGCTCGGCGTTGCCGTGTGGGACGCGCCGTCGCAAGCCTGCCTCGCCTCGCGCATCCCGTACGGCGACCGGATCACGCTCGAGACGCTCGCGCGGATCGGCGCCGCGGAGCGGGCGCTGCGCGAGCTCGGGTACCGGCGCTGTCGCGTGCGCACACACGGCGACATCGCCCGCGTCGAGGTGCCGCTCGAGGACGTCGGGCGCGCGGCCGGCGACGATCGCGAAGCGATCGCGCGCCGCCTGCGCGCCCTCGGCTTCACCTACGTCGCCCTCGACCTCGACGGCCTGCGTGCCGGCAGCATGAACGAGGCGCCCGCGGTGGCCGAGGTGGGAGCGTCCGCCGACGGGCCTTTTCCGGCAGACGCCGGCCCTCCGCCGGGCGCCGCGGACGTGGTAGCGTAGGTCGCTCGCGGGAGCGGCGGCGCCGGCGTGGCGGGGCGCCGTGGAACGCGGAAGAAGGGGAGGTGGACGTCGTGATGCGAAAGCTGCTCGCCGTGGTCGGCATCGGCGTGGCCGGATGCGTCGCCCTGAACCGGAAGGGCCGCGGCTGTCGCCTCGCCCCCATCGCCGTCGAGCAGATCCGCGAGGACATCCATGCAGTCAAGCAGCGCGACCCTGCCGCGACGAGCACCTTCGAGGTCCTGACCTCGTACTCCGGCCTGCACGCCCTCTGGCTGCACCGGCTCGCGCACAAGCTGCACGTCAACGGCGTGCCGCTGTTGCCGCGCTGGATCTCGCAGTTCAACCGCCTCCTCACGCAGATCGAGATCCATCCCGGAGCCCGTATCGGCAAGGGCCTCTTCATCGACCACGGGTCGGGAGTCGTGATCGGTGAGACGACCGAGATCGGCGACAACGTCACCCTGTATCAAGGGGTCACGTTGGGCGGCACGGGCAAGGAGACCGGCAAGCGTCACCCGACCCTCGGCGACAACGTCATCGTCGGCGCCGGGGCGAAGGTCCTGGGTTCGGTGAAGGTCGGCGACGACGCCAAGATCGGGGCCGGCAGCGTCGTCGTGCTCGACGTCCCCAAGGACTCGACCGTCGTCGGCAACCCCGGCCGCCCCGTGCTGCTCCGGGGTCAGAAGGTGGGCATCCCCGACATCGACTACCGGCACCTGCCCGACCCCGTGGCGGAGGCGGTGAAGTGCCTCGTGGCGCGCATCGTCGAGATGGAGAAGGAGCTCGACGAGCTGCACCCCGGCCGCGAGGGCCAGCGGCGGGCGGCCGTGGCGGAGACGCAGAGGATGTTGCAGGACCTGCTTCAGTTCGAGTCCGGTCTGGGCATCTGACCGGGCTCGCGGGCGAGCGAGGAGGGCGGCATGGCGAAGGCGAAGGGCGAGGGCCGGCTGGTCGAGGTCGACGAACTCCCGAGGCGCACGCGTCAGAGCAAGTACGCGCGCGTGCTCGACGAGTTCCTCGCCGGGGGCATGACCTACGCGCGCTACGAGTCGGACGGCAGGCCGGACGCCGTGGCGACGGCGCTGCGGGCCTCGGCGCGCAAGCGCGGTGTCGCGGTGAAGGTCACCGTGATCGCCGGCGAGGTCTACCTCGCGAAGATCTGACGGCCGCGCCGGCTACGCCCGGCGGCCCGCAACGTCCACCTCGCAGTCGCCGGCCGCGCGCGCGGGTATGCTACGATTGCAGCCTCGCAGCGAGCCGTGAACGGAGCGTGATCGCCACATGAGCCAGATCAGGCGTCTCGTCCTCGACGTCTTGAAGCCCCACCAGCCGACGATGCTCACCCTTGCGGACAAGCTCGGCGACCTCGAGGGTATCCACGGCGTCGACATCACCCTGTTCGAGATCGACAACAAGGTCGAGAACATCAAGATCACGCTCGAGGGTGACGACATCGACTTCCAGGACGTCGCCGAGGTCGTCCAGGACAGCGGCGGCAGCATCCACTCCATCGACAAGGTGTCGACGGGCCGCGAGCTCATCGAAGAGGCGGAGACGCCGCAGGACGCCGGCGCCCGCTGGATGCGCTGACGGAGCCCGCGCGAGCGCCCCGTCATCCGCTGATCCGCCGGTGACCCTCCCGTGAACGCCAGGCACAAGCCGGGCATCGCCGCGCGTCTGCGCGAGCATTTCGCGACCCTGCGCCACTACCACGAGGTCGCCGAGGTCGGCGAGATCGCGCGCCGCTACTTCGCCATGAACGCGTTCGATGGCGTGCTGACCACCATCGGCGTGCTGGCCGGCGCCTACGTCGGCGGCGTCGACTCCGCGCGCGCCGTGGTCACCCTCGTCGTCGCGACCGCCGTGGGCATGGGCGTGTCCGGTTTCTACGGGTCCTACCTGGTGGAGCGCGCCGAGCGCGACCGCGACATGCGCGAGCTCGAGGAATCGACCCTGACGAGCCTCCAGGACACGACCATCGCCTCGGCCTCGCGCTACGCCACCGTCGTGATCGCCTTCGTTGACGGCGCCTCGCCGTTCGCGGCCGCGATCATCGCGGTGATCCCCTTCCTCTTCGTCGGGGCCCTGGACATCAACGGCGCTTTCTACGCCTCGATGGGCGTCGCGCTGGTCGAGCTCTTCGGTCTCGGTGCGTTCCTCGGCCGCATCTCGCGCGACCGGCTCTGGCTCTCCGGCATCAAACTCATGGTGGCCGGCCTCGTCGCGCTCGGGCTAGGTCTGCTCCTCGGTGGAGGGCTCCACTGAGCTCGCGGCGCAAGGCGGGGGAGGAGGCGAGCCCCGCGGACGCGGGGGCGGGTGGTGACGCAGCCGTCCCGCCCGCCGTCGCCCGGCTGCTCGCCGGCCTCAACGAGCCGCAGCGCGAGGCCGTCACGCATGTCGACGGCCCTCTGCTGATCCTGGCCGGCGCAGGCTCGGGCAAGACGCGCGTGCTCACGCACCGCGTCGCCTACCTGCTGGCCGCCGGCCGTGCACGCCCCGACGAAGTGGTCGCGATCACGTTCACGAACAAGGCCGCCGGCGAGATGAAGGAGCGCATCGAGGGCCTCGTCGGCGGGGTCGCGCGCACGATGTGGATCAGCACCTTCCACTCGATGTGCGCGCGCATCCTGCGTCGCGAGGCCCAGCGCCTTGGCTACCGCTCGACCTTCTCGATCCACGACGAGGACGACCGCAAGCGGCTCGTGCGACGCTGCATGGAGACGCTCGAGTTCGACACCAAACGCAACCCGCCGGAGGCGATCGCCCGGCAGATCTCCGACGCCAAGAACCAGCTGCAGGACGCGGCCGCCTTCCGCGAGCAGACCGGCGGCCGTTTCGGCAAGGTCGCCGCCGACGTCTACGAGCTCTACGAGAAGGAGCTCCTGGCGATGAACGCCATGGACTTCGACGACCTGCTCATGCGCACGGTGCAGCTGATGGAGCAGGTCCCCGAGCGCCTGCGTCACTACCAGCGCGCCTTCCGCTACGTCCTCATCGACGAGTACCAGGACACGAACCACGCCCAGTACCGTCTGGCCAACCTGCTCGCCGGCGAACACCGCAACCTCGCCGTCGTCGGCGACGACGACCAGTCGATCTACTCCTGGCGCGGCGCCGACATCCGCAACATCCTCGAGTTCGAGCGCGACTACCCGGACGCGAAGGTGATCCGCCTCGAGCAGAACTACCGCTCCACGCAGGCGATCCTCGACGTCGCCAACGCGGTCGTCACGCACAACCGGCAGCGCAAGGGCAAGAACCTCTGGACGCCGCGCGGTCAAGGGGCGCCGGCACAGATCGTCGAGGTCAACGACGAGCGCGCCGAGGCCCAGTTCGTGGCCAGCGAGGTGCAGAAGCTGCTCGAGGGCGATGCCGGCGCCGAGCGCGCGTACGCGCCGCACGAGGTCGCCGTCCTGTACCGCACCAACGCGCAGTCGCGCGTGCTCGAGGAGCAGTTCGGGCGCTACGCGATCGCCTACCAGGTGATCGGCGGGCCCAAGTTCTACGAGCGCGCCGAGATCCGCGACGTGCTCGCCTACCTCACGCTGCTCGTCAATCCCGGCGACACGCAGCGCCTGCTGCGCGTGGTCAACGTGCCCAAGCGCGGCTTGGGCGCGACGTCGCTCGGCCGCCTGCAGGCGCACGCGGCCAGCGTCGGGACGAGCGTCTGGGAGGCGGCCCGGGACCCCGAAGCAGTCCCCGGGCTCACGCCCGCCGCCGTCAACGGGCTGCTCGGCTTCGCGCGCCTCGTCGAGGGCCTACAGGCGGGCGTCGAGAGCCGGCCGGTGGCCGAGGTCGTGCGCAGCGTGCTCGAGGAGACCGGGTACGAGGACGAGCTCAAGGGCCAGCGCACGCTCGAGGCCGAGGGCCGGCTCGAGAACCTCGAGGAGTTCCTCGGCGTCGCCGGCGAGTACGACCGTCGCGCCGCCGAGCCTTCGCTCGACGGCTTCCTCCAGGAGATCTCGCTCTACACAGACGCCGATTCCTACGTCGACACCAGCGAGCTCATCACCCTGATGACCCTCCACAACGCCAAAGGCCTCGAGTTCCCGGTCGTGTTCATCGCCGGGATGGAAGAGGGCGTCTTCCCGCACCAGCGCTCGCTCGACGAGCAGAACGTCGAGGAGGAGCGCAGACTCGCGTACGTCGGCATGACCCGGGCGATGGACCGCCTGTATCTGCTGCACGCCCGCGCGCGCAGCCTGTGGGGCAGCGGCCAGTACAACCTGCCCAGCCGCTTCCTCGACGAGATCCCCGAGCGCCTCGTCGAGCGGCAGGTCGTCGGCGGACCGTCAGGGGGCTGGGGGACCGGGAACGGCGGGGGCTGGGGAGGCGGATGGGGCGGCCGGGGCCGCCGCGGCGCCCGCGACTGGGACGAGCGCCCCGAGTCAGACGACGACCACGCCTCCCTCGGCAGCGGGCGCCGCTACTCGGCGGCCAAGCCGGAGGCGCTCGACGCCGAGGTCGTCGAGCAGTACTTCGCCGTAGGGGAGAGGGTGCTGCACGCGACCCTCGGCGAGGGCACCGTCCTGGCGGTCGAGTCCGGCGGCATCGTGCTCGTGCGCTTCGAGAACGACGGCTCCGAGCGCCGCCTCATGGCCAGCGTCGCGCCATTGCGCCGCCTCCGCGGCTAGCGCTCCACCTCGGGCTGCGACAGGCGCCGCTCAGAGCTCGGGGCCGAGCGAGAAGGCGACCAGCCACCACCCCGTGTCGGTCGTGGCGCGCTCGAGCGTGATGTACGCGGTCGCCCGCCGTCCGGTCACTGTCGCGCTCTCGTCCCCCGTCTGCCCTTCCGCCACCGTGACGTCCGCCGTGAGCTCGATCCTCGAGCTCCGGGGCACCCTTCAGTAGCGGTCCTGGAGCGCGAGCAGGCCCAGGCGGGTGACCGGCCGCAGGTGAGCGAGCACCTCGTCGACGCCCAGCGGATCGAAGAGGGCGCGCATCGTCTCGCGGTCGCCCTGGTCCGCGGCGACGACGAACCGTTCGACGGTGACACGTGCCAGCTGCGGCAGCGACTTCTCGTCGGCGGTGGTGCGCTCGCACACCCCACCGGGGGACTTCGGCAGTCCTGGATCACCGTCCGCCGCCACGGCCGGCGTCGCCGCCCGGGCGCCCGGCGTGAGGGACGCGGTCGCGGCGGTGTCGGCGCCGCAACCCGCCGCGAGCGGCAGGGCGACGAGCGACACGGCGGCCAGCGCCGCGAGCCACGACCGTGCCGGTCCACGGCGAGCGGCGGCGGCATCCGTGGCGTCCTCGAGAGACCTCATACTCCCGTGGTACCCGGTGAGGTCGGTTTCGAGCCGGCCGGCACACTCATCCTCCGGACGCGGGCAGCGCCGCCTGCCGTCGCGGTCCGTCCGCCGGGCGTGCGATAGAGTGGCGGCAGCGAACCCCACCCTTCGCGAAGGAGGTTCAGACGTGGCCGTGAACGTGGACCGCGACGGCGCCGTCGCCGTCGTCACCGTGGACCGCCCCGAGGCGCTCAACGCGCTCAACGCCGAGACCAACGAGCTCCTGCTCGCCGCCGCCCGCGAGCTCAGCGCTGACGACTCCATCCGCGTCGTCGTGCTCACCGGCGGCGGCGACAAGTCGTTCGTCGCCGGCGCCGACATCGCCGCCATGAAGGACCTGAGCGCCGAACAGGCGAGACGCTTCTCGGAGCTCGGCCAGGCGGTGATGAGCGCGATCGAGGCGGGACCGCAGCCGTGGATCGCCGCCGTGAACGGCTTCGCCCTCGGCGGCGGTTGCGAGCTGGCTCTCGCCTGCGACTTCCGCCTCGCCGCCGACAACGCGAAGTTCGGCCAGCCCGAGATCGGCCTGGGTATCACGCCGGGGTACGGCGGCACCCAGCGCCTCGCGCGCTGCGTCGGGCAGAGCTGGGCGAACTACCTCGTGCTCACCGGGCGGCACATCCGCGCCGACGAGGCGCTGCGCATCGGCCTGGTCACCGCCGTCCATCCGAAGGAAGAACTCATGACGCAGGCGCTCAAGCTGGGCGCCGACCTCGCCGGCAAGAGCCCGCTGGCCATGCGCTACTGCAGGCGCGCTCTGCGTGCCAGCCTCGACGTCGACCTCGAGACGGGGCAGCACATCGAGCGCGACCTGTTCGCCCTGTGCTTCGCGAGCGCCGACCAGAAGGAGGGCATGGGCGCCTTCCTGGAGAAGCGCGCACCCGAGTTCACGGGGGAGTAGGGGCGAAGCGGCGACACCGGCCGGGGTACGGCAGGCGTGACGTCGCGGCGGCAGCCGCTCAGCCGCCGGCGGCGGCGAGCAGGCGGCGCAGCACCTCGTGGACGCCGCCCGTCGCCGCGACCCGGACGTCGGCCTCGTCGAGAACGGGCCGCGGCGTCTCCGTCGTCACCGCGGCAACCGCGCACGCCGTGCGGCGGGCGTCCTCCGCCGCCCAGCGGTGGATCGACTCGAAGCCGGTGACGTCCGTGAGGTCGTCGCCGCAGAAGACGGCGGTCACGAAGTCGTCCGCATCGAGGAGCCGTCGCGCCGCGGTCCCCTTGGTCGTCGGCACCGGCGGCCTCACCTCGTAGACGAAGTGACCGGTCGAGATCGCGAGGCCGCGGGCCCTTGCGGGGTCGATGACGCGGCTCACGATCTCGTGACGCGCCTGGTCCGCGTCGGGGGCGAGCCGATAGTGGATCGCGAGCACGGTGCGCTTGTTCTCGAGGACGACCCCGGGCACCGAGCCGTCGAGCTCCCGGTTGGCGACCACCATCACCTCCTGCACGGCGTCGACGTAGCGCTCGGCCCGCGGTTCGACGCGCACCGACCCATCGGCGTCCATCACCTCGAGGCCGTGGGTCCCGACGTAGGCGGCGCCGTCCACGGCGACCATCCGGCGCCCGTCCTCCACCGCCCGCCCCGACACGAAGGCGACCATGCCGAGCTGCGTCACGAGGCCGCCGAGGACGTCGCGAAAGCGCGCCGGGACGAAGGCGTCCGCCGGACGACCGGCGATCGGCGAGATCGTCCCGTCGATGTCGCAGAAGAGGGCGACCGCGCGCGGCGCGCGGCTGACGCTGGCGAGGCAGTCGCGCAGCGCGCTCTCTCCATCGAGGATCTGTCGTCCCTCGTCCACGGTGCCTCCGCCGGTCACGGTCCCGCCGCCGCGGTCCGGCGCGCCCTCGCCGGTCGCCGGGCTGCGCACAGCCTACCCTCTGCCGCGGGCCCGCTGTCAACGCTGGTCAGTCGCGGTGTGCCCGGGCGCGCGGGGACGTCGGGGGTCAAGCCGGTGGCCGGCTGTGCCGATGACAGGGGCATGGCACCGAGGCAGACAAGGACACCGGTCGATGCCCCCGGCGGCCGCCCGCGCGACATGCGCGCCGACCCGTATCTCAAGTCGATGCTCCTCGGCCTCATCGAAGACAGCTACCTGCACACCGGCACGTTCACGCAGTTCGCCGCCGAGGTGCTGCAGGTCATCGCCTACGCCGTCACCGTCCCGGTCGCCTTCACCGAGGGCTTCCTCAAGGCGTACCTGTCGATCGACCGGGTGGTCGAAGAGGACGACGGGCGCATCAAGATCATCCCCAAGAAGGGCGCCAGCATCGAGGACATGATCCGCGACGTCGACGAGATCACCGCCCAGGTCGACCCCGGCGCGGTCTTCAACCCCGTGGTGCGCACCAAGCTCGACGCCGTCCACCAGACGTCGAGCAAGGCGATGAAATGGGACCTCGACCAGCTCTCGCGCATGGACGACACGCAGCTCATGGACGTGCTCCGTCAGATGCAGGCGGATTCCGAGCGCCTCGCCGCCGAGGAGCCCGAGGCGGACCCGGCCGCCGACGCCGTGCGCGCCAAGCTCGACACCATCCGCCGCAACGTGCGCCAGTTCCAGGCCCAGCAGCATGCGGCCCGCGACGAGTACAGCGCCCCGGCGGCTACGCCGGACGTCACGCTCGGCCACTGAGCGGGCGGCGGAGCCCGGATCTCGGTCCGCCGCCGCCCCGTTCTCAGCCATCGTCGGCCGTTCTCTCGCTTGACCCGCCTCACGTGATGCGATAGTCCTGCCGCCGCGGCGTGTGTCACTCACGGCACGCCACGACGGAAAGGACCCGACGTGGAGCATTTCTCCGACAGACTCGCCGACTCGATCATCAGCCGTCGCAGCCTGGTCTGCGTCGGGCTCGACCCCGCGCTCGAGAGGATGCCGCCAACGCTCGTCGCGAAGTACCGACGAGAAGCGGCGGCCGGTGAGGACGAGGCCGTCGCCGCCTGTTTCGTCGAGTTCTGCGCCGGCGTCGTCGAGGCCGTGGCCGGGACGGCCGCCTGCGTCAAGCCGCAGGCGGCGTTCTTCGAACAGTACGGCGCGCCCGGGTGGCGCGCCCTCGTCGACACCGTCGCCTGCGCCCGTGCCCACGACCTGCCTGTGATCCTCGATGTGAAGCGCGGCGACATCGCCTCGACGGGCGCCGCGTACCGGCGCGCCGCCTTCGGCGGGGCGCCGGGCTTCGCGGCGCCCGTCGCAGGGGTCGCCGCGGACGCGGTGACGGTGAGCCCCTACCTGGGCGACGACGCGCTCACGCCCTTCGTCGACGCCTGCGCCGAGGGTCGCGGCGTGTTCGTCCTCGTGCGCACCAGCAACCCCGGCGCCGGCCTGCTGCAGGATCTCGAGGTGGACGGACGGCCGCTCTACCTGCACGTGGCCGACGCGGTCGCGCGCCTCGGCGCGCCGCACGTCGGCCGGCACGGTTACAGCGACGTCGGCGCGGTGGTCGGGGCGACGGCGCCCGCCGCGCTGCACGCGGTCCGCGCCGTCCTCCCTCACGCCTTCCTTCTCGTCCCGGGCGTCGGGGCGCAGGGAGGAGCGACCGAGGCCCTGGGCGAACTGAAGGCTGGCGACGCGGGGGGCCTCGTGGTCAACGCGTCGCGATCGATCATCTACGCCTGGCAGGAGGGCGGGGCGGACTACCGTCGCGCCGCGGCGGACGCCGCCGAGAGCCTGCGCCGGGAGCTGGGGCCGCCGGCATGACCGACGAAGAGGATATCTGGGGCGACGAAGACGCGGGCGCCGCGCCTGCCGGCGCCGTCGGGCCCGAGGGGCTCTCGGAACCCGACCTGACCGGCGACCCCGAAGAGGCCCTGCGCTCGCTCGAGCGTCTCGAAGCCCTGGCCAAAGGCGAGACACCGCCGTCGGCCCCGGCTTCGCCGCCGCCGGCTTCGGCGCCGGGCCCGACGCCGTCGTCGGGTCGCGGCGGGCGCCCGCGGGTCGCCGCGGCGCCGCGTCCCGTGCAGTCCTGGGCCCGCATCGCCGCCCCGGTCGCCCTGCTCGTCGCCGTCATCGTCGTCGTCTCGCTCGCCTTCCAGTCGGGCGTCGTCGGCGGGGGAGCGGCCGGCGACACGCCGTCGCCGAAGCCGAGCAAGCCGGCCACGAAGTCGCCCAAGCCGAGCAAGTCGGCGACGGCGAGCGCCAAGCCCAGTGCGAGACCGAGCGCCTCGACGAGCACCCAGCCCGCCGGCACGGGCCAGACGAAGGTCTACGTCGTCAAGGCCGGCGACACGCTCTCGGGCATCGCCGCCCGCTTCGGGATCTCGGTCTTCGAGATCGAGGAGCTCAATGCGGACGCCGACCTCACGACGCTTCAGCCCGGGCAGAAGCTGACCGTCCCGGCGCCGTAGCGCCGCTCGGCGCCTCCATCCCCACCCGCGCGGCAGCGCCGTCCCGCGTCTCCATTCCCGGCGGCATCGAGCCGCCCGGCATCGCCTTTCACGCTGCTTGTCCCAGCCGCGTCGCCGCGCTCGCCGCGCCTCAGGACCCTTGACGCGGCGCCCTCGCCCGCCGCGCCCCCGCGTGCACGCGCGGCCGACCGTGTGGGGAAGTGGAGAGGGATCGCGAAAATGTGTTGCATAGTGGGGAAGAGTGGGGTAAAGTGGCGATCATGCAGCGGCCGGTTCTTGTGGGGGAGTATGAGTGCACGCTCGATGCGAAGAAGCGCATCGCCATCCCCGCCCGCCTGCGCGCCGCCTTCGCCGAGGGCATCTTCGTCACCCATGGCCACGAGCGCTGTCTCGCCGGCTACGCCCCCGGGGAGTTCGAGCGCCATCTCGAGGAGCAGACCGAGAACACGTCGCCGCTGAGCAGCAAGGGCCGCGCCCTGCGCCGCTTCAACACCGCGGGCGCGGTGTTCGAGCAGCCCGACAGCCAGGGGCGCGTCACTCTGCCGACGCGTCTCATGGAGTTCGCCGGCGTGAGCCGGGAAGCGACCGTCATCGGGGTCCAGGACCACATCGAGATCTGGGGGCGGACCGCCTGGGCCGAGTACCTGGCTCACTTGGAGGAGGGGGCCGATGCTACCGCAGACGAGCTTGCGACTTAGCGAGTACGAGATGGTGCTCGCACATACGCCGGTGCTGCTGGAGGAGCTCGTCGAGCTGCTCAAGCCGCAGTTAGGCGAGGTGGCGGTCGACTGCACCTTCGGCGCCGGCGGGCACGCCGAGGCCGTCGTCGAGCGCCTCGGAAAGGACGGGCTCCTGCTCGCCTGCGACCGCGACCCGCACGTCGCCGAGTACTACCGCGACGTCGAGCGCGCGGCGCCGTGCGAGACGCGCCTGTATCACGGCAACTTCGCCGACGTGCTGGCGAGGATCCGCGACGATTCGGCCGACATGGTCTACATGGACCTCGGCGTGTCCTCGATGCAGCTCGACCGTCGCGAGCGCGGTTTCTCGTACGCCTACGACGCGCCGCTCGACATGCGCATGGACCCCGAGCTGCCCGTCTCGGCCGCCGACCTCGTCAACACGCTGGGCGCGGACGAGCTCACCGACATCTTTCGCCGTTACGGCGAGGAGCGCTACGCGAAGAACGTCGCCCGCGGCATCGTCGCCGCCCGCGAGAAGCAGCCGCTCGAATCGACGGGCGAGCTCGTCGAGATCGTCAAGCGCACGATCCCGACGCCGGCGCGCTTCGCCGCCGGCAATCCGGCGCGCCGCGTCTTTCAAGCCCTGCGCATCGTCGTGAACGACGAGCTCGAGTCGCTCGCCCGTGGTCTCGAGGAAGCGTACCGCGTGCTTCGCCCGGGAGGGCGGCTGGCGGCGATCAGCTTCCACTCGCTCGAGGACCGCATGGTCAAGGAGTTCTTCCGCGGGCACGGCGCGGGCTGCATCTGCCCGCCGGGTCTGCCCCAGTGCGTCTGCGGGCACGAGCCCACGATGCGCGTCCTGACGCGGCGGCCGATCGTGCCGCGCACTCGCGAGGTCGAGCTCAACCCGCGCAGCAAGGCTGCGAAACTGCGCGTCGCCGTCAAGCTCTAGGAGGGTCGCGGTGGCACGAGCCGCAGCGGCGCCACGTTCGGCGCCGCGGTACGAAGACGAGCGGCGCGTCGTCCGCCCGCGGCGGTCGCCGGCGAGGGGGATCTCCCTCGAGCCGGCCCTGCGGGCGCGGGCCGCGCGGTTCTTCTTCGTCTTCGTCATCTGCCTCGCCGTGCTCGGTGTGGGCAGGGTGGCTCTGAGCTTCGCCGTCGTGCAGAAGAGCCTGCAGACCGACGCGGTGAAGATCGAGCAGCGCCGGCTGGAGGCCGAGAACGCCGACCTCTCCGCCCAGGTCAGTCGCCTCGGATCGACCATGCGCATCCGCGGGATCGCACAGACCCAGCTCGGCCTCGTGCCGGCTGAGCGCCCCATCTACTTGACCGTCAGGAAGGGCGCCGCGGCGTCCGGAGGCGCG
>Ga0315297_10001734_pt1 | contig 13603 bp, 11 predicted proteins | sample YL17G15_0_MG_FD_203628 | JGI IMG/M metagenome (GOLD analysis project Ga0315297, IMG submission 203628) | Sediment microbial communities from Yellowstone Lake, YNP, Wyoming, USA - YL17G15_0 | ecosystem: Environmental > Aquatic > Freshwater > Lake > Sediment | place: USA: Wyoming | collected... | reverse complement strand
TTCGCTCTGTTTCATTAAGAATAAATTGGATGCAAAGGAATTGAAAAAGGAGAGAGGTTTGGAAGAGCAGGGTTCAGAGAAACCTTACCTATTGGAGCCAAACGAAGACCCCATCCTCCTATCCGAAGAGTTGGATATTGACCTATTGGGCGAGTTTCCGGGAATCGCATTGGAGAATGAAAGCCTTCGTGTATCGGAAGAGGAAGACGGGGCTGGAGCGGGATATGTGGGCTTCCACGGTAAGATGATTGATCCTGTCCGGATTTACCTGAAGGAGATGGGGTCATTCCCATTATTGACCCGCGAGGGGGAAGTGGAGGTGGCCAAAAGGATTGAAAACGGACAGCAAGAAACCCTCCGTGTGGTTCTCAACTGCCCCATTGCGATCAGGGAAATCATCTCTCTTGGGAAGATCCTCCGGGCCGGCAAGGTAAAGGTCGGTGAGATCACTAATGAAATCGACGATGAAGTGATCAATATTAAAGAAGAAAAGATTCAAAAAAGAAGGGTCCTCCACCTCATTGATAAAATTCGGAAGGAAACAAACAAAATTCAATTTCTTCATAAGAAATGGAGGACCTTGAAAAAGAAATCTTCTAAAAAGAAGATGGAAGAAGAGATCAGCAAAAAACAGGCTGAAATACTCATCGCATTTAAACGGATCAATTTGAGAGGAGAGCAGATTGACAGGATCATACAGGGACTCAAGCAGTGGAATATTCAAATGGAAAAGGCCCAGCAGGAGTTAAGAAAATATGGGGGACACTTAGAAATTTCAATCCGGGGAATGAAAAAGTCCAAAATGAAGCAGAGGGACTTGAAACGAAAAGATTGGGAGGAGAGGAATAGGATCGTCCGGAATATCAAACGTAGAATAAGCAGGGTGGAGGCAGAGTGTGGCCTCTCTTCAAACCAGCTTAAAGAGGCTCTCAGGGCGATGGCGAAAGAGGAGGCCCGGGTTAAAGAGGGGAAGGCCGAATTGATCAAGGCCAATCTGAGGTTGGTCATCTCCATAGCCAAGAGATATATGAATCGGGGGCTTCAGTTTCTGGATTTGATTCAAGAAGGGAATATTGGGTTAATGAGGGCAGTGGAAAAGTTCGAATACCAAAGGGGCTATAAATTCGGCACGTATGCCACGTGGTGGGTTCGTCAGGCCATCACCCGGGCCATTGCCGATCAGGCCCGCACCATTCGCATCCCCGTCCATATGATCGAAGTCATCAACAAATTGAACCGCACCTCCCGAACCCTCGTTCAGGAAATGGGAAGGGAGCCGACCCTGGAAGAGATCGCTGAGAAAATGGGGGTGTCTCTTCATCATATTCAGAAGATTTTGAAGGCGAGTAAAAAAACCATCTCGCTTGAAACCCCTATCGGCGAGGAGGAGGAGAGCCGTCTGGAGGATTTTATTGAAGATAAGGAATCCATTTCTCCTCAGGATGCCACCATCAGTTCCAATCTGGTGAAACAGATTCAAATCGTCTTTTCCACTCTGGATAAGCGGGAGGAAAAAATTCTGAGGATGCGGTTTGGGATCGGAGAGAAACACGATCATACCCTCGAGGAGGTGGGACAGGAGTTTAACGTCACACGGGAACGAATCCGACAGATTGAGGAAAAAGCCTTGAGGAAGTTAAGGCATCCCAGCCGGGCAGAGAAACTAAGGAGTTTTACCGAATATTAAGAGAGCTCTGGAAAATGATTACAGGCTTTCTTGATGACACACCTGCCTGCCGCAGGCAGGGATTTCAAAATCAGAGATTCGAGGCTTTTCAGAAATCTCATTACAAAAGGAGAGAGACGATGAACATTTATGTGGGAAATTTGTCATTTGACGTTTCAGAGGAAAACCTTCAGACAGCCTTCTCAGCCTTCGGGCAGGTCAGCTCAGCCACCATTGTAAAAGATAAGTATAGTGGCCAAGCCCGGGGGTTCGGCTTCGTCGAAATGCCTGATTCAAATGAGGCCCGGACGGCGATTACAAACCTCAACGGGAAAGAACTCAATGGCCGGCAGATGAATGTGAATGAGGCGCGGCCCCGGACAGACCGGGGAGGGTCAGGAGGCCGTGGTGGAGACCGTGGGGGAAGATCCAATTTCGGCGGGAGAGGCCGTTATTAAGATCGGCCAAACGTCTCGGGATGATGAAATGTCTGCGTCCGTTTCACTTCACAAAGAAGTGTTTTGCCCATAGACATTTTTTCGATTTCGATCCATCTCAAAAAAAGAAGGGAACGGGATGCAGAGAAAAAGACACGGGAGGACGCGTGGCCCAAGGTCCAACCGTCCAAGCCGTCCAAAATTCTACAGAACCGTATGTGCGGGTTGTGGGAAAGAAGTGATCCTTCAAGTGGCTCCGCCTGAAGGCAAAACACTGATGTGTCTGGAGTGTTTTAAAAAATAATCTTCCCTATTAACCCAGATGTTGCAATACCGAACCCTGGCAGGGGTACTTACAAACCCTTGCAATTGCGGATTTTTAAAAAATTAAGGGTTACAGAGGATCTTACTTTACGTGAAGTTCCAGTTTTGTCTGGAAACGCAAATAGCCGACTCCCAAAGGTGCCGCTGCAAGGCTTTGGGAAAATACCCGCCGCATTGTGCGGCGACTTCCCGGCAAAGCCGCCCAGTACCCCCGCCCGGTTTCGATATTGTTTTTGGCAACTAGCGGGTTAAAAAGTAAAGAGTTCAATCCCGCCTGAAACATTGAGCACAATGCCGGTAATGTAGTTGGCTTTGTCCGAGGCTAAAAAGACAATGGCATAAGCCACATCTTCAGGCTCTCCGGGTCTTCTCAAGGCGGTTTTCCTGATCAACCTTTCTCTCATTTCGGCGGAGATAAGCTGAAAAGATTCTGAATTGATAATTCCCGGGCACACGACATTGCAGGTAATCCCATATCGCGCGCCTTCCAGGGCCAATGTCTTAGTAAAACCGATGATCCCTGCTTTAGTCGTGGAGTAGCTCGCCTGACCAAATCCTCCAAGCGTCCCTGCCACAGAGGCCATATTGATGATCCTTCCCCATTTCTTCTCCTGCATATAAGGCCAGACCGCTCGAGAGCAGTTAAACGTGCCCGTGAGATTGACCCGAAGATCCCTTTCCCAGAGTTTATCCCTTTGCTCCAGGAGCTGGCCGAGATGATCCAGGGTGGCAGCGCTGTTCACAAGAATATCGACGGAACCCAATTCGTTCTTGATTCGAACAACCCCTTCTTTCACTTCTTCCATACGGGTCACATCCATCTTGATCGCAAAAGATTTTCTTCCCATCGCCTGAACCTCTTTGGCCGTCTTCTCTGCTCCGTCCATCAAAATATCGGCAACGACCACATCCGCACCTGCCTCCGCCAGGGCCAGGGCATCCACTCTCCCCAGACCTCTCGAGCCTCCTGTGACCAATGCAACCTTCCCTTTGAGCATCATCTTTTCATCCCCCTCTCAATCCAATTGTTTTAGATTCTCAACTAAAAGCCATCGAGAATCAAGAGATTTTTTGATAAACATTCCGAATATCACGAATGACAGCGAATATGACGAATCGACATGATTCGCTACGATTAATACAAATGCATTTATCTCTTTGACATGAGGCCCCCTCACCCTCCCCTCTCCCCACTGGGGGGAGGGATAGGGTGAGGGGAGGGTTGTGTTAAAGACTTAGAATCGGTTAAATAAGGGATTATGAAAATCCTTCTCATCTCACCGGAAAGAGAGAGAAAAAAGGAGGAAGCCTTCCTCTTCAGGCTCGGTTTCCTGAACCTTCCCTATGTGGCGGCAGTCACCCCTCCTGATGTGGAGGTGAAGATTGTGGATGAAGCCTTTGAGAAGGTCAATTTAGAGGAGAAGGTCGATCTGGTGGGCGTCACTGCCCAGACCCCTGTCGCCCCCCGGGCTTACCAGATTGCAGGAGAATTCAGAAAGAAAGGAATTCCTGTCGTCATGGGAGGGGTCCATGCCAGCATGCTTCCCGAGGAAGCCCTCCGGCATGTCGATGCCGTGGTGATCGGCGAGGCAGAAGAGGTCTGGCCTCAGCTGATTGAGGATTTTAGGAGAGGGCAGATGAAACGGATCTATCAGGCCAATGGATTTGTCAACCCCTCCGGCCTACCCCTACCGAGAAGAGATCTGCTTAACCCTAAATTCTATTTTCCCCTTAAACTCCTGGAGACGACGAGGGGATGCCCCCATCACTGTGACTTTTGCGGGGTATCAAAATTTTTCGGTTATCGATACCGGAATCGACCCATCGGCGAGATCGACCGGGAACTCGCAATCCTATTCGAAAAGGGCCCGGTGATGAACCCTTTTTCTAAAAAGGTCCTCTCTCTCTTCAACAAAGACCTGCCCTACTTTCTCAAAAGGAGGCTTCTCTACATCATCGACTCCAATATTGCAGGGGACAAACGATTCGCCCTCGATCTTGTCTCCCTTCTGAAAGACTACGACCTCCTCTGGTATGGCCATGCCCCGGTCTCTATCGCCTTCGATCAGAAACTCCTCGAAGGGTTTTCACAAAGCGGGTGTATCGCCGTCAACATCGGCTTTGAATCCTTCTCAACAAAAAATCTCAAGGCCATGGGCAAGGGGTTTAATCAACCCCCTGATTATGCTGAAGCAGTCAAACGGATACATGATTATGGGATCGGCATCATGGGAACTTTCATGGTGGGCCTCGATGACGATGATCCCGGAGTTTTTCAGAGGATCATCGATTTCTGTATAGATTCCAGGCTCGACTGGGCGCTCACCTTCATCATGGCGCCCTATCCCGGGACCGAATCATTTTTAAGATTGGAAAGGGAGGGAAGGATTTTTTGCAGAGATTGGGAAAAATACGACTCCCTCAATGTTGTCTATCAACCCCTGCTGATGTCAGTGGAGGATCTGGAAAAGGGGATGAGGAGGATATGGAAAGAGGTCTTCTCTCTCCCCTCGATCTATAAGAGAATATTGAGGAGGCCCTGGATCCACCCCCTCTTCTACCTCGTCATGAATTTACAATTTCACCATTTGACAAAAAAATGGTAAGATAGCATTTATCACTAACAGGATGAGGTTCACCCCGTTAGAAAAGGAGGGGTTTTATACCTCGTCTTTTTTTAAAGCTAATCAAATTCTTATAACAACTCATCCCCGCATTAAAAGGCGGGGCTTTCTAACGGGGTTAATGACATAATGGACATCTACTTCTTTAAATTTGCATCACTCCTCTATCTGCTCGGGACTTTATTCTATTCAGTCTATATCCTCCTTCTAAAAAACTCCCTTTCTAAACTGGCGGCGGCCATCGTCACCATCGGTTTTGCCTCGCACAGCCTGGCCCTCCTCACACGATATGTAGAAGCAGGCTACACCCCTGTGACCAATCTCCATGAATCCCTCTCTTTCTTTGCGTGGATGATCATCGGCATTCTCCTGATTGCGAATCTGAAATATAAGATCAAGGTTCTGGGGGCCTTCCTCACTTCCATCGCCCTCATCCTCATGCTCTTTGCTTTTGCCCTTCCCAAAGAGATTCTGCCCCTTGCACCCGTGCTAAGGAGCTTCTGGCATCCCTTTCATGTCACCTTCGCCTTTTTAGGCAATGCCATCTTTACTCTGGCCTTCTGTTGCGGAGTGATTTATCTCATCCAGGAACATCAACTCAAATCGAAGAAGATGGGAGCCATTGCAAAGAGGCTTCCTTCTCTCAAGGTTCTCGACGACCTCAACTACCAGGCCTTGACCTTCGGGTTTCCATTGCTAACCCTTGGAATCATCACCGGAGCCGTCTGGGCGGAATATGCCTGGGGACGATACTGGGGATGGGACCCTAAAGAGACATGGTCCCTGATTACCTGGTTCCTCTATGCCGCCATGCTGCACCAGCGCCTCACCGTGGGATGGAGGGGACGGAAAGCCGCCATCATGGCGATTGTCGGATTTCTGGCTGTGCTCTTCACTTTTTTGGGTGTCAACCTTCTCCTCTCAGGGCTTCACACCTATTCAAACTGGAAGCCATAAGAGGGAGGTCAAGGCTGAGGCGGGAGTTAAGTGAAAATTGTTCTTGCTTAACCCTATCATCAACCTGAACTTGTTAGTTAAATATGCAACTCATTATCCTCGGATTGAATCATAAAACAGCGCACATCGAGATTCGAGAAAGACTGGCCTTCCAGGAATCGGAGATGGAGAAAGCGCTTTCCCAGATCCACTCCCTCCCTTCATTCAAGGAAAATATGATCCTATCCACCTGCAACAGGGTTGAAATCTATGCCATCTCCCACGAACCTGAGAAAGCGATTCGGGAACTGAAAAACTTTTTTTCCCGGTATCACGAACTTCCCTTGAAAGAATTTGAGAAGAGTCTCTATCTCCTCATTGGAGAAGAAGCGGTGAGACACATCTTCCAGGTGGCCTCCAGTCTCGATTCAATGGTGGTGGGGGAGCCGCAGATTCTGGGTCAGATCAAGTCCGCCTACGCGATGGCGACAGAATCGAGAACCTCCGGCATCATCCTCCATCGGCTTCTTCACAGGGCTTTCCACGTGGCAAAGAGAGTGAGGACGGAGACCCGGATTGGCGGTAGCGCTGTCTCGGTCAGTTCCGTCGCTGTTGAGCTGGCGGAAAGAATCTTCGGAAGCCTGAAACAACGAGTCGTTCTCCTGATCGGCGCGGGGGAGATGTGTGAATTGGCCGCAAGGCATCTCGTCGCAGGCGGCGTGGAGAAAATTCTGGTGACGAACCGCACTTACGATCGTGCGGTCACACTGGCTCAGGAAATCAAGGGAGAGACCATCCGTTTCGAAGAAATGGCGCTGGGATTGAAAAGAGCGGACATTGTCATCAGCGCAACCGATTCGTCACAATACCTCATCACGCATAACCCGATCGTAAAGGTGATGAAGGAGCGGAAACAAAAACCCATCTTCTTTATCGATATCGCCGATCCTCGTGACGTGGAGCCCGGTGTCGGCGACATTGAGAATGTCTATCTCTACAACATCGACGACCTCCAAAAAGTCGCCAATGAAAATATGAAGGATCGTGAAAAAGAAGCCCACAAGGCAGAGGCGATCGTCCAGGAAGAAGTAACTAAGTTCGTCCACTGGTACCAATCTCTGGAGATTACTCCCACCATCATCGCCTTAAAGAAAAAGTTTGAGGAGATTCGAAAAAGAGAGTTGGAAAAAATGTTTTCCTTTCATCCCCATCTTTCCGAAAAGGAGCGACAATCCCTGGAGGCTTTGACCTCGGCCATTGTCAATAAGATCCTCCATGATCCCTTGACCCGACTCAAGCAGAAAGATGAGGAGGCGATGGCAGATGTCTATCTCGATGCCCTCAGAACTCTCTTTCAACTCCCGGACCTGACCGCGGAAGAACGAATGGAGGAGGATTAAGATGCCGGAATTCAGACAGAACATGGTTTCAAAGGAATGGGTCATCATTGCCACCGAGAGGGCAAAAAGGCCTGACCAGTTCTTCCAGAAAAAGGAGGAAAAAAAAACGATTCCTCTTCACAGGGAGGATTGCCCCTTCTGCCCGGGTAACGAATCAAAGACCCCCGCTTCCATCTTCTCTATTGAGAAGAACGGGGCATGGACGCTCCGGGTCGTCCCCAACAAATTCGCCGCTCTTCAGAGCCATCTCACCACAAAGCGAAAACATGAGGGTCGGTTCCTTAAGGCGGATGGGTTTGGAATCGCAGAGGTGGTCATTGAGACGCCCTACCATAACCGGACGATCGCCACCATGGATCTGGAGGAGGTAAAAAATACAGTGATGGCTTACAAAGAACGATACATCGCCCTTTCAAAGATCGGGCAAATCGATCTCATCACCATCTTCCGAAACTATGGTGAGAAGGCCGGCACTTCACTCGAACATCCCCATTCCCAGATCATCGCCACCCCTATCGTCCCTCCCCATGTGAGAAATCCGCTCTATCAATCTCAGCTCGCCTGCGATACCTTCGGAGATTGCATCTACTGTGGAATGATGGAGGAGGAACGGCGCCAACAGGCGAGGGTGGTGGAGGAAACCCAACATTTTCTCGTCCTCTGCCCCTTTGCCTCCCGCTCTCCATTTGAAACTCGAATCTATCCGAAGACCCATCGTTCCTCCTTTATATCGATATCGGATGAGGAGTCGATCGATTTCGCCTCCGTACTTCAGGATACGCTCAAAAGGATCTCTATCGGATTGAACGATCCTGATTACAACTATATTATCCGCTCCGCTCCCGTTGAGAATTGCGATGTCAAATACCACCACTGGTATGCTGTCATCGTTCCCAAACTGACCACGCTTGCCGGATTCGAGATCGGGACAGGGATCTACATCAATACCACCCTGCCGGAACAGTGCGCAGAATTCCTGAGAGGGGTCGCGATCCAATGACCCTGCGCGAACTGAGAATCGGAACCCGGGGAAGCCAGCTTGCCCTCTTTCAGGCCAACTGGGTGAAGGAGAAATTAGAACAGGCCCACTCCCGCCTCAGAGTGACTCTTGTAAAAATTAAAACAACGGGCGATAAGATTCAGGATGCGCCGCTTGCGAAGATCGGAGGAAAGGGTCTCTTTGTCAAGGAGATCGAGGAAGCCCTTCTGGCGAAGAGAATCGATCTCGCCGTCCACAGCATCAAGGATGTCCCCACGGAATTTCCAGAAGACCTCCACCTCTCAGTCATCACAAAGAGAGAAGATCCCCGCGATGCCTTCATCTCCAGGGAAGGAATCCCTTTAAAAGACCTGCTTCAGGGAGCAAAGATCGGGACGAGCAGTCTGAGGCGCCAGGCCCAACTTCTCCATTTCAGAGGAGATCTTCAATTGATCCCTCTCAGAGGGAATCTGGACACACGTTTGAAGAAGTTAAAGACATTGAGCCTCGATGGAATTGTCCTTGCCTGTGCCGGATTGAGAAGGCTTGGCCTTGATGGGAACATTACGGAGATTCTTTCAACCGATATCTCGCTCCCTGCCATCGGACAGGGAGCATTGGGAGTTGAGACGAGGGTGGGCGATGAGGAGGTGGAGGAAAGGATCAAATTCCTCAACGATAGGAATTCATCTATTGCGGTTACAGCCGAAAGGGCATTTCTAAAAAAATTGGAAGGAGGCTGTCAGGTTCCCATTGCTGCTTTTGGACAGATAGTCGGTCTCACACTTCAGATTGATGGAATGGTTGGAACGATCGACGGGAAGAGGCTCATCAGGCATCATATGGAAGGTCCGATCAAAAAAGCAGAGGCCATTGGAATGGAGCTGGCAGAAATTCTTTTGAACAAAGGAGCGGGGGAAATCCTGGAAGAGGTTTACCGGAAATCTAGCGCTACCAAGTAAAATACCCAATACCCAAATTCCAATAATCAAATAATAACCAATTTCCAATATTCAAAAAAATCTAGGGGCTTGTTTGGTGTTTGGTTATTATTGATTGGAATTTATTTGATGTTTGGTTATTGGTGATTGGAAATTTAGACTAAATATATTTCCAGTTTGCATTGGTACGGAGGTTGTTTTGACTAAAATGCCCCTGAAAGGCAAAAAGATCCTGATCACCCGTGCCCGTGAGCAATCGACAGAATTTACTACCCGACTCAAGAAACTCGGAGCAGAGGTCATTGAATTCCCCACCATTGAGATTGTCCCACCTTCCAGTTGGAAGGGGATGGACCGCGCCATCGCCCAACTTAAATCCTACGACTGGATCATTTTTACCAGTGCAAATGGAGTCAACTTCTTCTATCAGAGGTTGAAAGAGAGGGGTAAAAATCGACGCTCCCTCTCAGGCTCAAAGATTTGTGCGATCGGTCCTGCCACGGCAGAACAGTTAAAAAAGAAAGGTACCCAGGTCGACTATATCCCGAAAGAGTTTGTCGCCGAATCGATTCTCAGGGGATTTAAGAGGATGGGCATCGAGGGAAAGCAAATCCTTCTGGCCAGGGCGAAAAAAGCAAGAGATGTTCTGCCAAAAGGTCTGAGAGGGATGGGGGCAAGGGTCGATGTTGTTGAAGTCTACCGGACGGTCAAACCAAAAAGAGGGGTAATGAGATTGAAGCGACTTCTGAAGAAAAAGGAAGTTGATGTCATCACCTTCACCTCCTCTTCAACGGTCAGCCATTTCATCGATCTTCTGAAAAAAGAGGCTTTGAAAAACCTTTTAAAAGGGGTGGCCATTGCCTGCATCGGGCCGATCACTGCCCGAACCGTAAGGGAATCTGGCTTGAAGGTTCATATCCAGCCGGAAGAGTATACGATCCCTGCTCTCACCAGAGAGATTGCCCTTTATTTCGCCCCTCACCCTTCCCAAAGGGGATTTAAGATGTAGCGGCGGCATTTACTGCCGCCGTTTTTAATTCGCCCCCACTAAATGGGGGCGCTACAGTTTTTGATAAAATTTCTAACGGGGTCCCATTGACTCAATCTCCGATCGAAGTCATTCTTTTTGATTTAGGCAATGTCATCCTGCCATTTAATCACTACCAGATTGCCGAAAAACTCTCCCGATTTACTAAAAATGCAGATTTTCAGGACCCTGAGAAGATATTCTCCTATCTTTTTAACTTTGAAAACGGGGCGATCAATGTTTACGAAGTCGGAAAGGTTTCTTCTCTCGATTTTTTGAAGTCTCTAAAAGAGCATCTTCAGCTCACCCTCTCCTTCGAGGAATTCATCCCCATCTGGAACGATATCTTTTGGGAAAACTTGGAAGTCTCCGAAATCATCCGTTCATTGAAAGGAAAGAAGAGACTCGGCCTTCTTTCCAACACCAATCCCCTTCATTTTGACTACATCCTCTTAAAATTTCCTGTCGTTCAGATCTTTGACAAATGGATTCTATCTCACGAGGTGGGATTCAAGAAACCGGCTTTAGAAATCTTTCAAAGCGCCATCGAATGGGCCTGCGTCGAACCGGAAAGGATTCTCTTCATTGATGATATGAAAAGCCATGTCGAAGTAGCGATCTCCTTAGGCATGCAGGGCATCCACTTTACCTCTGCCACTCAGATGAGAGAGGAGTTGACTGCAATGTTAAATACGAAAAGAAAGGGGGGTTAATTTCTTTTCCATATTTTAAAAAACTTTGGAATGAATTGAGGCCTAAGGACAAAAAATGAAACGAATTGCTGTATTAACGAGTGGAGGGGACGCCCCGGGAATGAATGCGGCGATCCGGGCTGTGGTCCGAACCGGAATAGAAAAGGGCTGGGAGGTCTACGGCATTTATCGGGGCTATGCGGGATTGATCACCGGCAGTGCGGTGAGCCTGGGACTCCGGGATGTCAGCGGCATCATTCAGCTGGGAGGCACCCTTCTGGGAAGCTCCCGCTCCCCCGAATTTAGAACCGAGGAAGGATTACAGAAGGCCCTGAACTTTCTTAACCAGCAGGGCATCGAGGGGTTGGTGGTGATTGGAGGCAACGGATCCCAGGCAGGAGCCCATGCCCTTTCCTTAAAAGGTTTCCCGGTCGTGGGGGTGGCCTCCACCATTGACAACGACCTCTACGGATCGGAGATCACTCTCGGTGTGGACACGGCCCTCAATATTGCCCTCGAAGCCATTGACCGGCTGAAAGTGACCGCCTCCTCACACCAGCGGGCTATCCTCCTCGAGGTGATGGGCAGGGATTGCGGCTATTTAGCTCTGATGACGGGGATTGCCGGTGGAGCCGAAACCATCATCCTTCCGGAGGCGGAGACGAATCCGGAGGAGGTTGCAAAAGAACTTCGGGAAGCCTACCAGCGGGGCAAATCCCACGCCCTCGTCGTGGTAGCAGAGGGCGCCTATTACAATGCCCGGAGACTGGAACAATACTTTCAGGAGCATCGGGAACTCGGTTTTGAGTTGCGGATCACCATCCTGGGTTATGTTCAGCGGGGAGGAACTCCAACCGCTTTTGACCGTCTCCTCGGAACGCGTTTTGGATCTGCAGCCACGGACTGCTTGGCCAGAGGGGAGCATGGCGTATTGATAGGCCTTCTTCAGGGAAAAATCGCTGTCACCCCCCTAAGCGAAGTCGTCTCGAAAAAGAAGCCGCTCGATCTCTCGCTCTGGAGGATGGCTCAGATTCTGGCGAGATGAAAGAAAATAAAGCCAAATAAAAATATTTCCATTTTTAACGAGAGAAGCCCGTGCAACAAAAGGAATGGAAAAGGGGACGGTTCTATTTAAAAAAATAGAACCGTCCCCTTTTATCTTGTGCCGAGTTTCAAAGAAAGTTCTCCTGATGATTCATCTGGTCTGATCTATTCTATTCCACAATTTCCACTTTAATAAGATTCGTGGTGCCTGGGATGCTGATGGGCACTCCGGCAATAATGACGATCCGATCTCCCGTTGAGGCTATCCCTAATCCTTTCGGGATTCTTTTCGCCCTTTCCAGCATATCATCCGTATCCCTCCAGTCAGAGACAAGAAGGGGCGTGACCCCCCAGCAGAGATTGAGACTTCTGACTGTTGAGAGATGGCGGCTCAGGGCAATAATGGGCTGCCGGGGACGAAGTCTCGATACCCACCGTGCCGTGCTCCCGGATTCGGTAGGAACAACAATAGCCACTGCTTTCACCTTCTCAGACAGGAATGAGGCAGCATAACTGATCGCCTGAGGAAGACCGGCCGCCTCCGCTATCTCCCGACTCAAGAATTGATCGAATGGAAACTGCTCTTCGGCCGCACAGGAAATCTTAGCCATCATCTGAACGGTTTCAACAGGAAACCGGCCAATGGCTGTCTCCTCCGAGAGCATGACCGCATCCGTCCCATCATAGATGGCGTTGACCACATCCGTCGCCTCTGCCCGTGTGGGCCGGTTCTGGTCCACCATCGATCTGAGCATCTGTGTGGCAGTGATCACGGGCTTTCCCAAAACATTCGCCTTCCGGATCAACCTCTTCTGGACATTGGGGACCTTTTCAATCGGAGTTTCTACGCCCAGATCGCCCCGGGCAACCATGATTCCATCCGAAGATAGAAGGATTTCATCGATCTTCTCCAGGGCCTCCTTTCTCTCGATCTTGGCAATGACCGGGAGAAGGGCTGAATTTTTTTTCAAGAATCTTTTAACCCCTTCGATATCTCCCGCATCTTTGACATAGGAGAGGCTGATCATATCCACTCCGTTTCGAATGCCGAAGAGAAGGTCTTCCTGGTCTTTCTTCGTAAAGGGAGAGACGCGGATCGTTCCGGTTGGAAAGTTGATCCCTTTATTGGAAGTGAGTGTGCCTCCCACAATCACCCGGCACTCAATATCCTGGCCATTACTCTTCAGGACCTGGAGTTCGATTGCTCCATCGGCAAGGAGAAGTGTGTCTCCTGACTTCACCTCCATGGGGAGGGATGGATAAGTAACAGAAACCCCTCTCTCGTCTCCCAAAATTCTTCGATTGGTCAGGATGAATTTCTCTCCCCGCTTTAAGCCTATTCCTCCTTCCTTCACCTTGCCGACCCGGATTTTTGGTCCGGAAAGATCCTGCAGGATGGTCACAGGCTTTTTTAACCGGTCCGACAGTTTTCGGATCTCTTTGATCTTCCTTAGATGCTCCTCATGAGTCCCATGAGAAAAATTGAGTCTTGCCACATCCATGCCGGCCTTCATCAATGATTTAAGAACCTGT
>Ga0315297_10001731_pt1 | contig 13615 bp, 20 predicted proteins | sample YL17G15_0_MG_FD_203628 | JGI IMG/M metagenome (GOLD analysis project Ga0315297, IMG submission 203628) | Sediment microbial communities from Yellowstone Lake, YNP, Wyoming, USA - YL17G15_0 | ecosystem: Environmental > Aquatic > Freshwater > Lake > Sediment | place: USA: Wyoming | collected... | reverse complement strand
GTATAAAATTCTTTCCAAGATTCTTTATTGCTTGGTGGTGAAGGCTAGAGACATAAAAAGGCTCTTGGTGGGTAAAAAATTTTCTAATATCTAATTCCTTTACAAATTTGGAGGCAGTAGGTTTTGTTATGGTAACTTTGTGGGGAGACGGATGTAAAACTCCTCTGCTTGCTAGTATTTGTTTACTAATATCTTGCCACAAAGTGCCTCCATGAAACACGTTTAGTAATTGATGCCCCCTACAAACTCCAGAAAATCTCATAAGATCATTATTATTTTTATAATAACGAATAATAGTGTATTCTTCTACATCCCGTTTTTCACTAAAATAACTAAACTGATTTCTTTCTCCATAAAGTGCTGGATTAACATCCTCTCCACCATCAAAAATCACCATATCAACCTTTGGAAATATATCCTTTAACGGAGATATCCCCAGTAACTCATAGTAAGCATCCCATCCCTTACTTTTAATAAACTTATTAAGAATTTCTATACTATTAAGAATTGCTCCCTTAAAAGGAGCATACTTCCATATTCCGACTTTTACTACTAAGGATGTCATGCGCTTAAATTCACCTTTCTTTTACTAGGTTTACTGGTGGAAGCAATGGTTTCTACTGCTTTTACATTAGGAACTATTCTTTGGAAATTTTCTTTTAAGGCACGATAAAGAATTTCTGCACCCTCTGGCAGGCTTCCGTTACAATAAATTGAGTCCATAGTAGTATCAAAATTATTAAAGATATCTATAACGTGTTCCTTGCTATAAGTAATTTTATTACAAAGATCGAGTCTATGGGATTTGTTAGAGAGCAACTCGCTCATAAGTCTAGATGGGCCAGTTATGGAATTTGGATCAGGAAGATAAATGTTGGGAAAAACATCTCTTGCTACTAATAACCAAAGTAAGAATAGAGGGTCGCTGGGGGACAGGTTTGTTTCTCTAGGGTTTAATTTATGTTGTGCTATCATAGATTTAGAAATAGATTTTAGTAAATCACTCCCTACAAGAGGTTTCCCCCGATCAAAAGAAACTTCTGGATACCGAAGAAGATTTACTAAAACAGAGGAAGTCGTATATTTAGTGGCACCATCATATAAAGAAATTGGAAATGTTATTCTTAATTGCTCCGAAGCATATGAAGAATCAGAAAACTTTTCACATTTAATTAAGGATAAATATTTACCCAGCAGTCCGCTGTAAGCGGCGGTGCTTAACAAGTTTTTAGTGGGACTAAAGTATGTAAAATATCCCTCAATAAACTTTATAACTGATTCAGGAGATATTTCTAAATAATCAGCTTTAGACGAAAGATGCCTAGAGAGACAAGTTAAACTAATGGCAGTTATTTCCCCGAGGGGTTTAATAGCGTCAAGAGAATTTACCAGCCAAGTTCTAAAAGTTTCTCTACATGCTTGCCAATCCGAAATTGATAACCATGCTCCATTATATATACTAAAAGAACATGCGGATGTAATACTAATCTCTCTAGGCCCGCCTCTCCCATAAATTTGTAATTTAGTTTTGCGATTTGTTACATATTCAGTAGATAATTCTTTCGCGATTTCTATAAGAGAAAAAAGATCGCTGCCTAGTAGAGTTATTCCTTTTTGATTCATAGAGTTACTCCCTTAACTTTTCTTTCTTTTAGAGGAAGTTTATTAAGCATAACCTCAAAGGCGGCTCTAAACTCTGTACTAAATTGATTTAGTAAAGATTTATGGCCCGTTAAAAGTTCGCTCATCATTTCAATTCTAGGAATATCATTAAAACTTGATATTACTGAAATAATACTATTTCTACATCCAGAAAAATAAGATGTTGGCCCGTTGCAACTTACATTTCCTCTCTTTTTCTTAGATACTAAATAATGTAAATCAAAGAAATGAAGTAAATACCAAATAAAAGTAGATGCTCCTATAGTAGTTCTATATTCGTTGTACCAACCAGTTTCTCTAGATGCTCTAGGCATAATATTTTCTAAAACTTTACTATAAGTATGTATCCTTTTATTTTTCTTATCAGCCAATACGCTTCCTGATCTTAGAAGTAAAATTAATGCAGATGCGGAAGTAAATCTAGTTATACTATCCCCCATAGTTATAGGAAATACTACACCTAAGCCACTTTTAGAAACCTTTGTTCCCGCTCTTACTATAGATTCTGAAACCCCACTTTTAGTAAGAAATTCTGCCGCAAAATCTACAAAGTGTTCTCTTAATATTTCACCAGTAATTCCTCTTGTCTCACTACACCATACTAAACCTACAAGATTCTTTCTTTTACCTAGAAAATTCCTCCTGAGAATACTCGTAAAAGTTTCTCTACAATATACTTCTGATCCAAGAGTAACATCAACATTCCCATCTTTAATGATTCTATGACGATAGTAGTCCCATGTTGTTACATATCTACCTTTTCCACCAATAATATCTCCAGATATTTTATCCAGAGAATCTAGATCAATTTTGTCACTAGGAAATCTGAGGCTGTATAAAACCATTGTCATTAGAATTTTCTCCTTAACTTTTCATATTGTGATAGAATTGCGTCTGTTAATACATTAGGAATTAAAGGCTTTCCTCTAACAGCATCTTGAAAATTTTCTCTAGATGAGAGTATAAATTGAATCCCTTTCAAATCTTGGTGGATAGAATCACTCAAAGAAATACTGCTATTTCCCTTTCCCGGAAAAAATTTAGTTATTCCTGTATGAAAAGTATGCTCTGGATTTAGAGATACAATATCAGGAGAGGCGTCTCTGAATATATTATAGATTTGATTTAATTTGTAATAATTTTCTCCGTAATCTAATATAATTTCTGGATGGACGCAATTTTCATAGTCAAAAAAGTTAAGAAGAGAAAGTGTAAAAACTAGTGCTGGAAGTTTACTGGGTGTGTCCCATAAAGATAACTTTCTTAATTCTAGATAGACCTTAACAATATGTATAGTATTACTAAAGTTTCTTTTATCATTTATTAATTTATAACTTGATGCAGTAACAGCAAGGACTTCTATATCAAAGATTTTTCCAAGAAGATACTCTAAAGTTCCCTCAAGCACACTTGCTGGCATAGATTGTTTAAAAATATATCCTATGCCAGTAGTTTCTGGATTAATTTCAACAAATGCTCTTGGAGTATCTTTGGTAATAAAGAGTCTCTCGTTATCTCCAAAGTATCTTTTATCTAAATCTATAATTTCTCCCGGGCTAGAAAACGTGTTAGTAAGCCAGCGAGGAAACATTATAGGCGATTACTCGGAGAAACTAAGTCAGAAATTTCTCCTACTTGGTCATAACTAAGATACTTCATACCAACTAAAAGATCGCAGACATAGGATAACATCTTTGAAGAACTCTGTATATTGAATGTAATAATATTTTTAGGAGCATGTTCCGTTTCTGCTATAAGTAATTTACTAGCATCGGACGGTTTCTTAGAAAGATTGAAAACAACATTCATCATTGTCAACAGGACATTGGTGAAGTTCTTATTTATAATCCAGAAATTACTAGGAGTACGATACTCAATACCTTTGTGTCCATCAGGATATTCTTGTAAACGAATTTTACCAGGCTTTCCATAATACTTTAAGCGACTCTTTTCTGCTGTCACCCAATCAGTATTAGGACGAAGAAGTGCCACAGAAGTATTTCCAACTAAAATATCCATTAACCTTGTGATATGATAATAATTCTCCTCATATATAGATGGATTATCTTCTGGCGCTTGCATATGAATATGTCCACCACCATATCTTTCTGGAATATTGCTAGCAGAGATTTCTGTAGCGTATTTACCAGAATAAATATCTAAATCAGGATCACATCCAAAACGAACACAGTCCCTAAAAGTATCATCACGTTCCTCCCAGAATTTCTTAACATTAAAAATAACCCTAGGAAAAACTAAGGCTCTCAATCCTAAATCACTTGCTAACTTAGTAGCAGCATTTTTAGCCGTCTCAATTCTATCATAAAACTCATTTACATCAGCAGATGGGGCGATATTAATTTCTGTTGCAGCTCCATCTTCTATTAGTCTCCAATCACTACCACTTACAATAGTTTTTCCCCTAAACTTTAATCCATAATCGGCACGCAAAGCGGCTGGAGGAACACATCCGAAAATATTATCCAGCAAAAAAAGTTCTGGGTCGCATCCAAAGACTGTGTCAAACATTTGTTATCTCCTTAGTGTTACTTCATTATTAGTAGTGTCTATTGTCACAGTAGAAGTATTGCCCCAGATATTATTTACTATAAATTGTGATGTTACTGGTGGTGTTGAAGCCGGCAGAGGAGGAATAGAAGTATCTCTAGCAACAACGTCTCTCGTTAGAGAATCATATGCTTCCGCTAAAATCCTATCTCTTTGTTTCTTAGTCTTACTTCTTTCTCCAAAGATAACAAAATCACTAAAATTCTTATTCTTACCCAAGCATCTACGGCAGAATAAAATTCCACCAATATCTTTGAGTTCTTTTTGCTCAAATAAATTACCACAGTCATCACAAGACGTTCTAGTTTCTGCATAAGAAATACTTTCTTGGCATTTATTACAAAAGAATTCCTTACACCCTTTCAAGAGTAGTCGAGGGTTTGTGCTCTTTGACTCTAGAAGTCTATGTTTAGTTAGGAAGATTTCTTCTCCGTCTATGTCAAAATTAGACGCTAATGTAAGAGAAATTGTATGTTTTATAGTTAAAACTGCCCCGCAAGAGTGATAAAGTCTCATTGTTATTTAGAGTCTGCTGACATAGGAGTCACACTCTGAACTGGGGCATTAAACATCCTAGAAAATAATTCCCTAAGATTCGCAAGGGCACCAGTATCTATTCTATTTCCCTTGTAACAAACATCAAGAGTATTTTTCTTATAGACCAGCGCAAAATCTGGCCCATGATAGTGAAGAACTGGAAAATCTTTTTCTGAAAAGATAATCTGTTCAGCATCATCTAATATAACTTCTCCTGGGGCTAAAACAATGCTACAACCAATTTTAATTTGTTCTGCACAGGCCAAGAAAGAAACCCAGCTCATGCGTACAAAAGTATCAATGCTATCCTTTATATTTGTATCTGTAAGAACATCAGGAGTATAAAAGGAAGTTATTGGATTCTTCATTCTAGACTTAACAATTTCTACCAATCTTGGATCAGAAGAAACTGGAGAAGAAACTATAGTATCACTTTTAGCAGCAGGGGAAAGTCTTGGCATCATCTTAGTTAAATCTTTAGTAAGATCATTTGGTAACCCATCTATACCAAATGGAGATTCCAAATATCCGTCTAAAGAAACTGCAAACAAATAACTCTCAGGTAAAATACAAGAGGCTGTTGGTAGAAATATACCAGTTTTCCATGAGATAAAAAATGTTAAGAAAATTCTAAGGGATGCCTCAGTAATAAATTGCTGTGCCTCACCCGCCTCTCTCAAAGTAGGATAACGTTCCTCTATAAAATCTATTAGAAAAGGATAAAATAATCTTGGCACCGAGTTCCTTCTAACAAAACAAATAGATGAGGATGGCCCAATAAAATAAGTTGTTTTTATATTCTTATCTAAATCTTTAATAAAATCACTAAGAGCATCTACAGTTAACTCTGGTAAAGTTTGGTAAAAATCTTTATCGGTTGCTACCATAGCACTTTTATCCCCAAAAAACATGGGATAACCATTAGCGTCTAAATACAAATAAAGACATTTTTGGGGTTGAAGGAACTGTTTATGCATAGACCTAATAGCATCATCATCAGGTCTTTCTAAATCCTTTTCTGCTACATCTTTATTCCTAGAAACAGTAATTCTATCTGGAGCATATCCTGATACAGTTACTTTCCAAGCAACTCTGGGAGCCTTGAAAAGTTTTATCACTCTTGAATCAGCATCTTTCCAGTCTAGAAAACTACAGACTTCTTCGGCATCATAACTAGAATATCCTGGATCAAAAACAACTGTGGGTATTCCCATTATATCTTTCCTTTCGTCTTAGTGTGCAACTCAAGTAAGGAGTTGTTGTGGTTCTAACCGATACCGCGTACAAGTGGGTTTGGAGTTAAATGATGTTTAAATTGTCTGCCTCTAGAGCTTAACTCTATATGACCTCTCTCAAATAGATATGGCTCAATTTCTTTGGCGATTGTATTCTTATCTATTTGTAGAACTCTGGCAATATTATCTAAACTGCTATGACCAACGCGATGTAAATACTCCATATACCTGAAATCTTCTTTAGTATATCCACCCTTAAAGATTCCAATTTGGTTTAAAATACTATTTACATAACCCTCTCTTTTGGGATAACCATAGTGCTCCAACAATAACTTTACTCTATCAAATCTCTGTTTAGCCAGTCTAGGAGTTCCTCTAGATGCCTCTGCAATTAAACTGTAACAACCATCGGTAGGAAAAGTAAACTTTCTAGACTGAGCATATTTTCTAACAATTAATGTTAAAGATTCCAACGAGTATGGCTCGAAAGAAAACCTTATACATCTTGTTAGGAATGGGTCAGGTGTTTCACCGTATTCTGTTGTGCAAAAAATAAAGATATGCTCTCCACTATCCATTAAAGGATACAGCAGCTCAAATCTTTTAAACATATGGATTTCATCTATAATATGAACTCTAAAATCATCCATTTTGGGCCAATTTATATCTCCCTTTACTGGAATCTGAAAGGCCCAGGATTCTGTTATTCTTTCTGCTAAAATTCCTGCAAGTTTAGTTTTACCACAACCTGCGGGGCCTTGTAGAAGAATGTTGACTGAGCCTTCGTCTATCAGAGATTCTGAAAGAGGAAGGACTTCTTTCATAATTTGTTCTTGGTTTACAAAAGACATCTTCTCCAAACCTCCCTGTGATATAGTTTCGTATCTTTGTTGTGTAAAGTTCCAGAGAGGGCGTGTTTAAACTCGGGGCAGAATTAACCTCCCAAACTACCCACTCCTTTCTTTCATCTTTAGGAGACCACGCCATATCAATTCCACAAAAGAAACTTCCTAAAGTATTTGAAACCTTTTTGGCTGTTTCTACTAATGAGTTGGCGCACATAATTTGTTCTAAATCCGCTAAGGCATATCTCCATCCATGATATGTTGATCTAATAAACCTATGAGAAGTATCTGTTAGAGGCTCTTTCCTGAATACTTTAATTACTTCTCCTTGTAGAACATGAACTCTATACTCTCTATTAGTATTAACTAAGTTTACAAGATATTCTGTTCCCCAAGGAATGTCCCTCGGAGAATTACAAACAGTAATATCTCTACCCGCTCTATGTGTTCCATGCCTAGATAAACATGGGAAAATAATTTCGTCTGGAAGTAATGCCTGACCACGATTAAAAGGATAATACTTAGGAGCAAAAACATCTGACTCTTGTAAGTATCTCCAGAGTCCCTGTTTGTTCGACATTTTAATAATAGATTCTACTGAATTACACTCTGTATCTACAGCACCAGGGAAACTTTGTGCATTACCAAATCTAACAGCAATACTGCCACGATTATGAATAATCTTACTAACATCTAGTGTAAAATAAAGATTAAGCTTTTTGGCTAACAGGTTTCCTGTGAATCTTCCCTGTTTTGATGCCAATAGGAACATGTTTTAGTCCATTCTTAGATTCCGTAAACCACGGAAATCTAATCTTCGTGGAGGCGTAGATTTCTAGCATTTCATTAGTATCTGGATAAGTCTCACGCCACGTTTTCTTAATAAGTTCCCAGATAACTCTCTTAGAGGAGCCTCTTTGATTCGCATAGAGAGCCTTCATTCTATCAGTAAAGAACTTGTGGAAATCTTCTAAGTTCTTACCATCCATATATAAGAAAGAATCCCCCGTATAAAGTTCGCAGAGATAGTTTAGCTCATAAATAGTGAGATTCATATCAAATGCTGCTAAACAAATCTCATCAACAAAATTAACATTCTTTGCAGACGAATTTTCCCTAGGAGTATGTCTATACCCACCAAATCCAGACATAATATCCTCGTCATCGCCACTATCCCAGACTCTCCCGCCACGAGGAAATTCTGTTGTTTCATAGACTCGAATGGGGGCAGAAGTTTCAAGAATCTTTTCTTCGCATTTAGTTAAAGTTGCGTTCTTAGTATCAAATATCCAGATGGATTCATCCTCAAAAGATTCTGGTTTTTCAATTTCCATCTTTTGCTTAGTAATGGCTCTATACCAATAGGGCAAGATTGATTTAGTTATGTTATCATCATCTGTATTAATTAGATGAACAACTACATTTCCTTCTCCGTCTTTTACAACAGAATGATGTAACTTAGCGGCCCTACCTTTTACAATAAATACCTTAGTGGGTTGGTGAGTATCGAAGAGAAGAAAGGCAAACTTTCCGTCAAAAGATTCCATAGCCTTTACAATATGAAAGGGTTTAAGATTTGCCTTTCCTACAATACTTACCAGATGACTTAGAAACCAAAAACTATCAATTTTATTCTCTAACTCTAAATCCTTCTTACCAGCACCTGCTGTCAAAGTTCCATTATGTGCTAGAACAAGATGCCCCATCAAAAATGGATGCGTGTTATCTATACAAACTTCTTTGTGGTTGAAACTAGCAGACCTTACATGAGAGATAATAGATATTTGTTTTCTATCTCCAATAACTTCTTCTAACTTATCATAGTAAGTATCATCACAAACTACTTCTGTGCCACTTTTAGCAATCTTCCATAAGTGGTCTGGAAGAACAAAATATCCATGTCCATCTTTATTATTATCTTGGGCGTTTAGGAGAGTGAGACTTGCTAATAAAGGTCTTACAAAATCTGAGTCACCGTGTAAAAAAGTTAGTTGACACATCCATCATCTTCCTCTGGGAAAATATACTCTCCCATTTCTGTTAGTGTGTGAATATCAATATAATTGGCATGTCTAACCTTTTTCTTTTCTTGATTAGTTATGGGTTTGGGATACAGCGCCAAATAATCCCTGTGAGTAAAGATACTAGTCCTAGTAATATGAGAATAAACGGGAGTATCATCATAATATGGAATTGGGGTCTTATCCCAAATACTTCTTAGAATTGCCAAAGTAGTTTCATCAGTAATTCTTAAAATCTTTATAACACTATGATAATAACTTTCCCAGTCTATTTCATAACAACTATTCAATCCGAATAGTTTATTATTAGTTTCTTTTAGTATAGTCTGTGTATCTATTGTATAGCAAACTCTAACAAATGCTTTACAGAGTTCTACAATAGCATATACATAGTCCCATCGCAATGTCTTATTAAAAACTCTAAACTCTATATGTGGTCTTTCTAGTTTTAGATTATAAAAGTTAATCCAAGAATATCTAGACGGATGATACCTACTCTCTGCGTTCCAAATATCTCCACACTTACAGAAAAAATCGACATTATCCCTAGAGTTTAAAACATCTTCATACCTCAAAACTGGTCTATATTCTAAATCTTGTCCACTAATAACAATCGCTGGGCCATTTCCAAGAATAGGTCGGTAATAAATGTAGTCCATAAATTTACCACGTTGCTCTTTACCCATTCCACCAATTCTGTAGAAAAATGCTTCTGTAAACCCCGCTAAAATCCACGCTCTCCGCAAAAGTCCTATCGTATGTTTATGCCCGGATGGATGGTCAGCAGGAAAATTAACGTGAACATGAATACTCCCTCTAGTAGTATCTTTTCTTTCCCCCAGATTCTTTAGCATCTTAAAAATTTCACTAATGGTATCTATCCAATCCTTGCTTTCTGTGTTTAAGATCGGAGAGACAATTTCTCCTCCAATAACAGATTTTCTGAAAATAGCATCATTAATTTCTTTATCAAAAGTAGCACCTTTTACTGGACGTCCTCCTAAAGTAACCGTGGGAGATTCTACAGAGGCATCGTGAGTAATTCTATATCCACAATTCTCTAAAAATGATCTTAGTACGAAATCTTGTTTCGGGTCAACATCAACGTATTCAATTTCGATTCCAACCTCATCCCAGATTTTTGGCACAGTCCTTCCTCCTTAAGTATTCTTTGGAGTTCTATCATAACTTCTATTGGAACAGAGTCTCCTGCAAGTTTATGAAGAAGAACATGGCCTAAGTATGCTTCTGCACTATCTCCAAAAAATCTATCTTCATCGAAACTTTTGTCACCAAAGATGGTAGAATCATAGATTTCACAGTTCACACAATAATAAGAACAAACATGAGGATCAGAGGAATCAAACTTAATCCACATAGTTAATTTTGGGAAAGGGCTTCCCAATAAGCCTGCCAAAACATAGTGCGATCAAATTTATCTTCAAACCAACAAAGCACGCGTTGAAGTGCTAACTTTCGTCCCAAAGTCTTGTTAAATTGGTCATAAGGGCTACAAAATGCCGATCCCTTAATGATCTTTTCGTTTGCAATATTCTTAACAATACAATGAGTGGCTACAGGATGTTTATCCTTATAATCATAGATAAAACTAACCTTATAAGACTTTCCGTTTTGTAGACAAATCTGAAACATGATATTTCTCCTTTTAGACCAAGTTTTTGACAGAAACGCCACTTAGATATTCTTCCCACCTTTGGTCAAAAAAGATGTTGTCAAGGTGGTCGAGTTCATGCAAAAATGCCCTAGCGGGGAACATATAAAAAGTCAAAAGAAATTTCTTCATATTTCTATCTAATCCTGCCCCCACAACCATTAGAGGACGAGGAAAACTAAAGTGAACTCCTGGAATAGAAAAACATCCCTCAATCCTAGGGATTTGTTCCTTAGAAACTCCCACTACTTTAGGATTAATAAAAACAACTGGCTCATAAGTAGGCCCAACTCCTACAAGTATAATTCGGTGTAATGATCCTACCTGATTAGCCGCCAATCCTGCGGCACCAATCTCTTTCATAGTATAAATCATATCATCAATGAGTTCACTAATCTTAGAGGTCATTCTCCAAACTTTTCTAGTTTTCTTCTTAAAAATTGGATCGTTCTTAAGAAGGATGGGAGTTAGAAGTTTAGACATTAGGTTAACTTAAAGGCTGCAACTAAAGTAAAAACAAATACTGCTATGGTAAGAAAAATTGGTAGAGTAAGTGCTTCTACGGCCGCATTATTAGCAACACCCATCCCGATACAAAACACTATCCAAGACCAAAAGACAAGCGCCCATAAAAGAGCAACTACTTGAATCATTGTGAGTGTAAGCATCATATCTTCTCCTTTTTATTTAAGGTTAGGCACTAGCAACACTACAGTAATTACAAACAAAGGTTTGCTTAGGAGCGCCACATCTATTACAGCATCCCTCTGAAACTACTTTTTCTAAATCATACTCCCACAATGCCCAAGGACAGTCTTTTGTATAGTATTCAAATACATCTTGCCCATCCCATTGCAATGATACACCAGTAATTTCAGTAATAATTCCGTTATACTTTTCTAAATTAGGGGACATGGTATTAATTTTTACCCGCTCTCCTACTTTAAATCTAGCATCATCAATATCTGTATGGTGCATAATAGAGAGTATAGAAGTGATAAGACTCATAGTTTTTCCTTATTAATATGAGTATCGGTGTCAATGAAATAGTCTAGTATATCCTCTATCATGTCTTTATTACTAGCATCTTCATAAGTAATACCAGTTAACTTTTCTAAATCAACATTCTTGCCACACTTTGGACAATTCCAATCTACAAAGTCACAAGTAGGTGCATAATAAACATCCTCATCAGTAAATCCACAATCAGGACAAGTTACTGTAAGAATATATCTGTCACCCATGTTTTCTCCTTATTCTCGCATCAAACACGCGTGGATATTATTAACATACACTTTTTCAGGAAGGATAACAAGACGTGATGCTAATTCAAGGGCTTTTGTTACGGTATAAACAATATCAGTAGAATGACTCCTAATAATAAATCTAATTTCTTCTATATCTCCGTCGGTCTCAAAACTAACCATATATACATTAAATCCTTTTGGTTTTACCATCAGATTCCTTTCTTTGGTTTAGGTTTATTTTGTTCAATCTTCCAGTCCATGTAAAACTGAAAGATTGTTGAATAAATTTTCCACAACCAAGATTCATCAAAACTAAAAGATACTTGCCAAAAATCATCATCACCATTTATAATATAAATAGTTTTACCACCACTCTTTTTATAAATACCAAAGAAATCAGCGACGGTATAAACAGGACCAATATGAACTACATCTCCAGTATATCTATCGTGGACAGTTATTTCTTGGATCATTCGTATGCCTGCCTGAACTCAATCATAACAACATTGGGATGAATGTAATCTCTATAACACTCACAATCCCAATATTCGTTAGTAGTTAAGATTGTCATTAGATATTCCTCCCGAACTTAGGATGTTCTGTTCTGAAAATATCTAAGATACGTTGGGCAGTTTTACTAGGATAGTAACCAGCAATATGACCGATATTAAGCATGGCATATTCTCCATGAGTTTTATAGTACTCGTTTACTAATTTCTTTCGCTCTGCTCCCTTTAAAGAGAGGGCAAGTTCAACAAGTTCTCTATAAGTATTGATTTGTTTGCCTTTCCAAATCATTTTCTCTCCTCTGGTTGGTCGCAATAAATACAGCCTTCCTGATAATATTCTTGACTATATTCGCAAATATGATTAGGAGAATCAGGACAATACCATCCAAATTCTTTACCACAAATCCAACAGGCACCGCTTTCATAATCATATTTTGCTTCTATATTACCTAGGATAGAACTAGTTCTAACTTTAGAATTATCAGGATGGACTCCTCCCTTAGTAACTTCATGCTCGCATGTATTTTGTAGAGAGAATATACGTCTATCTAGTGAGCGCGCTGTTTCTGCCATCCTATGAAATTCTTTATTACGATCTTTAGAAATTAATATCCTTACATATTCTTCTTCTAGCATAATCTTTAGTTCTCCCTTCTGACTGGTTAAAACAAAAAATCGAGGCCCAGAACTTTCATTCTTTATAGGCCTCGAATATTAACTTCTACTGGTGGGGAGCTGACGCGGACGCTCCGCCTACGAGGATAGCACAGATTCAGAAACTCCAACATGTTAACCCAAGCTCAGTTCTTTAGTACCTAAAGTACCGGGGTTCCAAGGTTCATTCATTCTATTTGGGATATTTGAGTTCTACTCAGAGGATTGAGTTGAGGCAGGTTCTAATCGATATCAGAGTACAAGGTGTGCTTGGCGTTTCTATATAAAAATCAGAATCTAGGTTATATAAGTATGATTAGTTGTATCAAATTTGTCATATATGAACTTGGAATCTGGCTACACTACAAAAATCGAGTTCTGCATGTAATAATTTTTATTAAAAAAAAATTCTGGGGCGGGCTCGACATTAAAGAGTCTCCCGCCCCAAAATTTCTGAGGGTAACGCGCTCAACTTCAAAACTGGGAAATTTCAGGCACCATCGTCCGAGGAACTTCCCTCTGGTTCCGGAGGATCGGGCAAGATAATTCCTTCATCACTCATTTTAGCCATCCTTTAGGTACGATTGTAGATTTAAGTACTCTTTGTCTATATTCTTCTAATGAAATCTTTTCCTCAAACCATGAGTATTGAAAGTTATTTCTAT
>Ga0315297_10001730_pt1 | contig 13620 bp, 14 predicted proteins | sample YL17G15_0_MG_FD_203628 | JGI IMG/M metagenome (GOLD analysis project Ga0315297, IMG submission 203628) | Sediment microbial communities from Yellowstone Lake, YNP, Wyoming, USA - YL17G15_0 | ecosystem: Environmental > Aquatic > Freshwater > Lake > Sediment | place: USA: Wyoming | collected... | reverse complement strand
CCCGGCCCTTGATCGCGGCCAGGACCGCGAACGAGCCCGCCGCTACCGCGAAGAAATCCACGATGACGGCCTCGGCCGGCTTTCTTTTTAAGCCCTCCTCGAAAAAATGGGCGATGACCTCGGAATCGGTCTCGCTCGCGAAGCGATGCCCCTTTTTCTCCAGGCTTTTTCTCATCTCCTCGTGGTTTTCGAGGATGCCGTTGTGGACGATGACGACCCTCCCGTCGCACGAAGCGTGGGGGTGGGCGTTCCGCTCGGTGGCGCCGCCGTGGGTCGCCCAACGGGTGTGGGCGATGCCCATCCGGGTCGTCGCGCGTCCGGCGGCCTCGACGTCGATGCCCCCGACGCGCTTTTTCATGTTCCGTGAATCGTAGAAGCCGTAGGAGTCGTAGCCACGGTACTCCAGCCGTTTCAGCCGCTCCAGGAGGACTCGGGACGGAAATTCAGTTCTGGACGCGATGCCGATAATGCCGCACATGACCTCGTTCCTCGAAATGGAATCCCATTCTTTTCAAGGGAGGACCGGAACCGGCGGAACCGGTCGACACGGCCCCCTTGTCGAAGCCCTAATGTATTACCTCCCGGCCCCGGAGTCAATACGGTGCGACAGGGTGAGCGATAGGAGGGGCCTTGACGCGTCCTCCAGGCCTCGTTTATCATCCCGGATGATGATTGGATGATCCGGGAAAGCGGACGATTTGTCCGCGACAACAGAACAGGAGGAAACATGAGAAGAACGTTCGTTCGGTTTCTTGCCATCGGCTTGATGTCCGCGGCCCTCGTCGCGACCGGAGCGGCTGCGGCGGAACCCCAGACCAAGCCGATGAAGCCTGCCTTGCTTGTCATTGATATCCAGAACGCCTACCTGCCGATGATGTCGGCGGAAGGGAAGGATCTGGATCAAGCCCGACGATCTCAAGGTCGTCAAGAATTATCCCAGCTCCTTTAAGAAAACGGACCTCGACAAGATTCTGAAGGAGAAGGGCTGCAATGCCGTGTTCCTGTGCGGGCTGAGCGCCGTCGGCTGCGTGATCAGTACGTATTACGGCGCCAACGACCTCGATTACGACACGTTCATGGTCCGGGATGCCCTGATGAGCCAGAATGCTGAATATACTCGCGTCGTCCAGGAATTCTGCGACTCGGTCGGCCATGCCGCTCTCAAGATCATGCTGGAGAACGCGAAAAAATAGCCTTGGCCCGAGCGGCGCCGGAAAGGGGAAGCGCCATTGATCGATCCTGGCGATACCGAGCCTATTAAGATCCCCGTCGAGGGGACGCTCGACCTGCACACCTTCCGGCCGTCAGACGTCAAGGACCTCGTCCCGGAATACCTCCGGGCCTGCCTTGAGAAAGGGGTCCTCAGGGTCCGGATCGTTCACGGAAAGGGGACCGGGGTCCTTCAGCGCACGGTCCACGCCGTCCTCTGCAGGATCCCCGAAGTCGTTTCCTTCGAGCTCGCTGAACCTGACGAGGGAGGCTGGGGCGCGACGATCGTCCGGCTCAAGGGTCGAGATGAGCCGTGATGGGGGGCGGAACTGAGCGGCGTTCCAAGACGATATCCAGGAACCGGAGCGCGGCCAAGCCGATGCCGTTAATCCCGCGGCCAACAAGAAGCTTGACTAGATATCACTTTAGTGATATATATGTCCCGGGAGATTCAGCCATGATCAGGAGCCTTATTTCGATCCCTCAGGATGACAAGAAATGGCTCGATAGCTACGGCCGTCGCCATAAGCTTTCGAGAGCTGAACTTGTCCGCCGGGCGATCAAAGAATACCGCGGGCGGGTCGGATGCCGGGACCTGCAGACGGTGATCAGGGAAACTGCAGGGAGCTGGAAGTCCGTCAAGGGAGACAGCCAGAAGCTCGTGGACGGCCTGCGGAGAGAGTGGGAGCGTCCTTGATAAAGCCCCTTTATCTGTTGGATTCGGCCGTCCTCATCGATCACCTCCGGGGATTTGTTTCGGCCACGGCCTGGCTGCGGGGACTCAAGGAAGGCGAGGCCGTGATCTCCGTGATCACGCGCGCCGAAGTCCTGGCCGGGGGTTCTCCCGGCGAGGCGGCGGCCGCCTTCGATCTATGTGAACAATTCGCTTGTTTACCGCTGACGAAGGAAACCGCCGACCACGCCGCGGACCTTCGGCGGGCAAACGGCTGGAAGCTCCCCGACGCTTTTCAAGCCGCCCTGGCCATCGACCAAGGCCTTAAGCTTGTGACCCGGAACAGCAAGGACTTCTCCGGGAAAAAACACCCCTTCGCTCTCATCCCCTACAGGCTCGGATAATTCGGGACACAATACCAATTTCCGAATTAAATAATCGAGGTGTTTTTCCAGGGGGGATTTTCGTAATTCGGAAATTGGTATTGTGTCCCCGATTTAATTACCTAAATTTTAGCTGATTTTTCACACTACAGGAAGAGATCCGGATTTCCAGGGGAAAATGAACGTCGCTCTTGACAATCGAGTTTATGTAGTGCATAATATATGCACTATGAGCTTCATCAGAAAAATCAAAAAGGGTCCCCACGTCTACCTGGCCGAGGTCGAAAACCACCGCGTCCAGGGCAAGGTCGTCCAAAAAGTCCTCCGCTACGTCGGCAAAGAGATCGACGGCCACATCGAGCGTCGGGTCGTCACGACCGATGTCGAGGTCGAGGCCGTCCGCCAGTGCGCCGACGTCCTGGCCGTCCACCGGGTGGCCGAACGACTCGGATTGAGGGACATGTTCGGCGAACACGGCCCTTACATCCTGTCGTTTGTCTATTCCCATCTTCTGGAGCGGCCGAGCATCCGGAAGCTGGAGGAATGGTTCGGCGGCACGGAGATCCCCGAGCTTCTGGGACTCCAGGAGATCTCGACCGGCCGGCTGTACGAAACCCTGGGACATCTGAGCGGCTGGGAGTTCGGCCGGGTCGAAGAGAAGATCCTGGAACGGTTGCGGGGATACGAAACCAAAAATCATTCGGCGATCATCGACGTCACGGACACGTACTTTGAAGGGAGGAGCTCGACGGAACGCTCCCGGCGGGGCAAAGACGGCAAGGTCCGCAAGCTCCTCCAGATCGGTCTGGGAGTGACCCAGGGCCACGGCTTTCCCATCTTGATGCGAACCTATCCCGGGACAACCTCCAACATCATGATCTTCAAGGACCTCTACAACCGGCTTCTGGAACGGGGCTACAGGGCCGTAATTATAGACAGAGGAATGAGTTGTGAGGACAACATCCGGCGCATCCTGGAGGCTAAGATGAAGATCATCGCTGGGCTGCGCAAGGACGACGGTCTGCGCCGGAGGTTTCTGGCCCGGATCAATCGTGAGGCGCTCTATCGTCGGGAGCATCGGGTGGCTCTCCAGAGCGCCGGGGTCTATGTCCAGGCGTTCCCGTATTTTGACGGCGAGCTCATCGTCGTCTACAACCCCTCGCTTGAGGTCGTCCGCCGGGAGCTCGCCTACGGAACGGACAAGGCGAGGGAAAAGGACTTCCGGGACGAGGGGTACTCTCTCCTCTATCACAATACGACCCAAACGGCCGAGGCCGTGACACGGCAATACTTTGAGAAAGAGATCGTCGACCGGGCCTTCAAGAAGCTCAAAGGGGTTTTGTCGTTGCGGCCGATCCGGGTTTGGCAAAAAGAGCACATCGAGGGCCATGTCCGGGTCTGCTATCTGGCCTACGCGATTCTCTCGTCCTTGGAGTATCATCTCAGGAAATCGGAGTATTCCGCGGTTGAGTTTTTGGAGAAATTGAGAAAAGGATATCGGGTGCATCTGAAAGACCGGAAATCCGGCCATCGCTGGAAGACCGACGTGCTGTTGGAGAAGAAGCTCTATAAATATTTCGATTCCCTTCAGCCCACCGCGTAGTGTATAAAATAGGGGTAAAACTTAGGTAATTAGGATGATTCAGCCGTATCTCTCGCCCAAGACGATGTACGCCAGCTTCCCGCCGACCAGGGCCGTGTAAAAGGACCGGAAGTCCGCCTCCCGGTCCGAGGGGACCCTCAGCGTGATGACAACGTGTTCACCGAAATCCCTGGCGGCGATCTCGAATCCTTCCCGCGCCATATAGCTTTCCAGCGGGGACAGCAGGTTGTAGGGGAGCGGTGCCCGGATCTCCTTCATCTGCCGCAGCTCCGTCAGCCCGGACGCTTCCAAGGCGCGTTTTGCGGCCTTGCCGTAAGCCCGGACCAAGCCGCCCGCGCCGAGCTTCGTCCCGCCGTAATACCGGGTCACCACGATGAGCGCGTTCGTGACGCCGGCGTTCTTCAGGGCGTCGAGGATCGGAGGCCCGGCCGTCCCGTGAGGCTCCCCGGCGTTGTCGTAGCGGGCGTTCTCTCCCGACATCCCGACGCGGAAGGCCCAGCAGTGATGTGTCGCGTCGCGCCAGGTCTCCTGGACCCTCTTCACGGTCGCCAGGGCGTCCTCAGCCGCAGCGCAACGGAAGCTCCGCCCGATGAACCTCGAGCGCTTGATCTCGAGAGAGCATTCCGCCTCTTGGGAAACCGTCTTCATGCGTCCTCAGCCTGCATTCTTCCTTACGGGCTGCCGAGCCGGATCGTCGCCGAAGATCATGAGCCCTGAAAGGACGTCGCTCCGGATGTCCGGAATATCGATAAGATGCCCGGAAGATCGGCCTGCCGCCTTTCGTTCGCGGCTCCGGGCGGGGTGCTCGTGACGTTTCACCCCTTGAATTTGGAACAAATGTCCCCGCCTGTCAAGGGACGCTGGAAACGAAACGGCGTCCTGCGATATGATGACCTAAAACCCCAAGGAGGTTCATCATGTCCGATCATCCGCTTTCCACAATGAAGAAGCTCGATCCCGAATTCATGAAACATCTGGAGGAGACCGACGCCCTCGTCTATGCCGACGGCGCCCTGCCGCGCAAGGTCAAACTCCTGATAGCCATGGCCTTCGACGCGGCCGCAGGGGCCGCGGGCGGCGTCCGGGCCCTGGCCGAGCAGGCGATGAAGGCCGGCGCGACGAAGGAAGAGATCGCCGAAACCCTGCGCGTCGCCTTCCATTTGTCTGGAGTCGGCAGCCTCTATACGGCCTCCTTCGGGCTAAAAGACATCCTGGGCTGAGCGGGGGATCGCCCGGTCTTTATTAAGGGACTCGAAGGGGGTCATGGGCGCTGCCGGCCCGCGGGCGGCGAGCTTCAAACTCCCGACGAATTCTGATATCATGATCCGGGCATTCGTACCATGAGCGCGATCATCACGGCGAAGAACCTCTTCAAGAAATACGGCGACCTTACGGCCGTCGACGGCATCTCCTTCGAGATCCAGGAGGGCGAATGCTTCGGCTTCCTGGGGCCGAACGGCGCCGGCAAGACCTCGACCATAAAAATGATCCACTGCGTGTCCCCCGTGACAGCGGGGACTCTTACGGTCGACGGCCTGCCCGCCCACATCGATAACAGGATCCTCAAGAAGAAGACCGGGGTCATTCCCCAGGAGATCACCCTGGACATCGACCTCACCGTCCGCGAGAACCTGATGGTTTTTTCCCGGTTCTTCGACATCCCGAAGCGCATCGCCAGGGAGCGGATCGAGGGCCTCCTCAAGTTCGTTGAGCTCGAGGCCAAACGGAACAGCAAGATCGACCAGCTGTCCACGGGCATGAAGAGGCGGCTCCTCATCGCCCGGGCCTTGCTTAACGAGCCCAGGATCATCATTGCCGACGAACCCACGACCGGCCTCGACCCGCAGGCCCGGCACCTGATCTGGCAGAGGCTCCGCCAGCTCAAGACGCAGGGCGCCACCCTGATCCTCACGACCCAGTACATGGAAGAGGCCCAACAGCTCTGCGACCGCATCGTGATCATGTATCAGGGAAAGATCTTGAAAGAGGGCGTGCCTTCCAGGCTCATCGAGGAGGAGATCGGCCGGGAGGTCGCCGAAATCCGGATTGCCGCGGACCAGGATGAGGCGCTCATCGCCCGGCTCGGCGGGTTCTCCTGCGGCCACGAACGGGCCGGCGACACGCTGTTCTTTTACTGCCGCGACGGACAAAACCTTTGGCGGAAACTCACCGAGCTCGACCTGCCCAACACCGTCCACCGTCCGGCGACCCTCGAAGACGTGTTCCTGAAACTCACGGGACGGAGCCTGATCGAATGAACCTCTCCTACCGCGTCGGCCATGTCTTCTACCGGAACCTTGTATCCTACAAGAGGTTCATCGTGCCGACGTTCATCGCGAGCCTCGTCCAACCCCTCTTCTATCTCATCACCTTCGGCATCGGCATGGGCGCCTATGTCGGACAATTCGGGGGAAAGCCCTATCTCGATTTTCTGGTCCCGGGCGTTCTCATCTCTTCGGTGATGCTCTCCTCCTCCTTTGAGTGCCTCTACGGCACCTTCATCAAGATGATCCACGAAAAGCTCTATGATTCCCTGATCGCGACCCCGGTTTCCGCGGAGGACGCCATCGCCGGGGACATCAGCTGGGCGACATTCCGCGGCCTGGTCAGCGGGACGCTGATGATGGCGGTCGCGATGGTCATGGGGGTTTTCCCGGCTTCCGTTCCCAGCCTGCTGCTGCTTTTTGTCCTCATGATCTTCGTGGGGGTCCTGTTCGGTTCGCTGGCGATGATCGTGACCTCTTTCGCGCCGAACTTCGACTTCTTCAGCTATTACACGGAGCTCATCCTGACACCGATGCTCTTCTTCTCGGGCGTCTTTTTCCCCCTGGACAACTTTCCCGCCTGGATGAAGGGCTTCGCCCAATTCCTGCCGCTGACCCACGCCGTCGAGATCTCGCGGGCCGTTTTCTCCGGTGTCTACAAGCCCGGTCTCGCCCTCAACTTCATCATCCTCCTCGTCCTTGAAATGATCGCCTTCGTCGTCGGCGTCAAGCGGATGAAGAAGCGGCTGATCAAGTAGCTCAAACCGCGAGGGGCTTGTATTTTCGGCGGAAGCGGGCGGGCGGGATCCTGGCCGCCTTTTTAAAGGCCTTGCTGAAATGGCTCTGGTCAAAAAAGCCGGTCTCCACCGCCACGTCCGCGATATCCAGATCCGAATTCAAAAGCAGGTGCTTTCCGTAATCGATCCTCAGTTTTTGGATATACCCGGAAAGGGATTGATGGGTCTCCTCCTTGAAAAGATGGAGGGCCCGGCTGGTGCTGAGCCCGGCCACCCTGGCCACGTCCCGTGCCGATATTTTACGGGCAAAATTCTTCTGGAGATATTCACGGACGGCGTCCATCTTGATTGTCTTCTTTCTCATCTTGATGAGCGAGACCTTATGGATGAAGTTCTCCAGGATCTCCGTCACCTTGAACAGCAACTCCTCCAGGTCCGTGGCCTTGTTGAGGTCCGTTAGATACGAGTAGTTCAACCCGAGAAGCTCCTTGGCCTCGCCCCCCGCTTCAATGGCGGCCCGGCAGATCATGACCACCAATTCAATGAGGCGGACCTTGATGATCTCGAAGTTCATCCCGCTCTGAAAGAAGATGGAACCCAGGAATTCGTTCAGGATCTCCCGGGCGCCGGTCTTGTCCCCGAGCTTCACCAGCTGGATGATCTCATTCTGTTTGTCGAAGATCTGCCCCGTGTCCTCCGGGGATTTTTTCTTCAGTTCCTCCATGACATTCGCGATCTTGTACTGCCGGATGTATCTCTCGTTGATCTCTTTGAGAAAAGCGAGGTCATTGAGGCGATGCTGATGGGTCAACGCCAACAGGAAAGAGATCCACGTCCGCACGTCTTCCAATAAAAGAACCCTGATCCTGAGACGGGCCAGAGGCCCAGGCTTTACCGCGACACCGAGATCCTTCAGGTTCCCGGCGATCTCTTCGCGGATGTCCTTTTTCATTTCCGGAAAAACGGCGAAACCGCTCAACAATCCCGCCACCAGTCTTTTATCGAAGACGAGGGGGACGGCAAAGATGATGAGCCCGGCCGGGCAGGTCGTGATATAGCCTTCCCCCCACCGGTAAGCTTCCCTGACGGCCATGACCATTTTCATTCGGCATTTCCTGTTCAACCCCTTGTCTTGATGAGCCATGAGCTGATGGCAGACCCGGCAGCATCTTGAGCTGAAATGGATATGCCCTTTGAGATCGGCCAGGACAAGGGGCAGGCGGGTCCGAGAAGAATATTTTCTGGAAATATCCCCAAATTTTTTTTGGCTGATATGGTCTTGGATTCTCATTCGAGGAAACCAGCATCATTATACAACAAGTTCCACCCGTGTTATAATGCCGCAGGACTTCGCCGGGGATCGTCTTCTCAGGGCACGAGAATGAAGATATTAAAGGATATCGCCTTCTGCGTGGAAAAAGGGGATTCCGCCGCGATGAAGGAACTTATCCACAAGGCCCTGGCCGAGAATCTGTCGGCAGATAACATCCTCTATTCCGGTCTCATCGCCGGCATGGAATCGGTGGGCCTGAAATTCAAAAAGAATGAAATCTTTATCCCGGAGGTCTTGATCGCTTCGCGGGCCATGAAGGCCGGGATGGACCTGATCAGGGGTTCCTTCATCCATCGCGTTCAGAAACGCCCGGCGACAATTCTCCTGGGCACGGTGAAAGGGGACATCCATGATCTCGGGAAGAGGATCGTCGGGACGTTCCTGGAAAGTCGGGGCTACGAGGTGAGGGATATCGGCGTCGATGTCTCCAAGGAGCAGGTCGTCGAGGCCATCCGGAAGGAGAAGCCGGCGGTTGTCGGCCTCTCGGCCCTTCTCACGACGACCATGATCTATATTGGAGATATCATCGAGGCCGTCAGGGAAGCCGGGTTGAAACAAAAGGTCAAGATCATCATCGGAGGGGCGCCGGTCACCCAGACCTTTGCCTATGAGGTCAAAGCGGACGGCTATTCCCCCGATGCCGCCTCCGCCGTTGAGCTGGTGAACAGCCTATTGACAAAGGACAGGAAGATCAAGAAATGAAGCCGGCGGTGACGGGAAAACCATCAGGACTCTCCCCCGGCGAGCACTCCCCGGGGGAATTTTAGCATCTTTTTACATTTTTCGAAGCCGCTTATCCTATTTTCGGAGGGATTATTCCGCTAGGATGAAGCCGTCTTGTCATCGGAGGTCAACCATGTCGTTCAATCCTCGCGGTATGGCCACGGCCATAGGCAGCCTGCCTCACCGGGACCCTGAGGCCGCCTGCGATGTCGTTCTCAAGAACATTCCTGAAATCCCCATCTGGCCCCAGCTGCCGAGAACGGATTTCCGGGAAGCCATGGAGATCCAGTATATTGAGGGGCTGCCCTGCACCAGCCTGGATGAAGAAAAAAGACAGATGTCTTTTGAGACGAGCGGGGAGATCACCGCGGAGCTTGAGACCTTCTATGATAATTACTTGGCGGAAAACCTGGATCACTTCAAGATCTCTCCCGCGTTCAGCCGCGGCCTTTATGCCATGGAAAAAAGGCTGCGGGAAAAAAGGCCTCCCCGGCTTCAATATTTCAAGAACCAGGTCACGGGCCCCATAACCCTGGGGTTGGGCCGGGTCGATGAGCAAAAAAGGGCCATCTATTATAACGAGATCTTCCGGGACGTCCTGGTGAAAAGCACGGAAATGAAGGCCCGCTGGCTCCTCCGCAAATTCCGGCACCTGGGATGCCCTCAGATCTGCTTTATTGACGAACCCATCCTATCCGCCTTCGGCTCCTCTACCTATGTCAGCGTCCAGAGGGCGGACGTTGTCCGGCATTTGGGGGCCGTCATCGAAGCCGTCCATAAGGAAAACGGCCTGGCCGGTATCCATTGCTGCGGGAATACCGAATGGACGATCTTGATCGACGCGGGCGTGGATATCATCAGCTTCGACGCCTATCTTTTCGGAGAGACCATCGCCTATTACCCCGTCGAGGTCAAAGCCTTCCTGGAGAGAGGCGGGACCCTGGCCTGGGGAATTGTTCCCAGTTCGGAAGCGATCCTTCGGGAATCGCCGGAATCCCTGGCCGGCAAGCTGAATGACAGGATGAACAATCTGGCCGGCAAGGGGATCGGGAAAGACCTGATCCGGGAGCGGCTCCTGATCACGCCGAGCTGCGGCACGGGCTCCCTGACGCCCGAACTGGCGGAGAGGATCTTCAACACTTTGTGCGAGGTGAGCCATCTTGTCCGAAACTCATAAACCGAGCCCAAGAACGGAGACCGTCCGGGAACGCTCCGGCGAACAAAAGCCGCGCTGCGGCTTCGGAGAAAGGGGGACCTGCTGCCGCAACTGTTACATGGGCCCGTGCCGGATCAACCCGAAGGGAAAATCCCCTCAGAAGGGGGTTTGCGGGGCCACGGCCGAGATCATCGTCGCCCGGAACTTTGCCAGGATGATCGCCGCGGGAGCCGCGGCCCATGCAGACCACGGGCGGGAGGTGGCCAGGTTTCTGCTCACGGCGGCGAAGAATCCCGACTCCGGTTACGCCATCAAGGACGTGGGAAAGCTCAAAAAGGTCGCCCAGGTTCTCGGCATAGCAGTCAAAGATAGGCCTAAAGAGGATATTGCCATCGAAGTTGCGGAGAAGGCCCTCGAAGATTTCGGCCGGCAGGAAGGCCCGATCTCTTTTGTCCGGCTGGCTCCCGAAACCCGGCAGGCCCTCTGGAAGAAACTCGGCATAACCCCCCGTGGGATCGACCGGGAGATCGTGGAGATGATGCACCGCACCACCATGGGCGTCGACCAGGATCACCGGAACATCATGCTCCACGCCTCAAGGACCGCCTTGGCGGATGGATGGGGGGGCTCCATGATCGCCACCGAGCTTCAGGACATCCTCTTCGGCACGCCCTCTCCCGTCCGGGGCCAGGTGAACCTGGGAGTGCTTTCGGAAACGAACGTCAACGTCGTCGTCCACGGACACGAGCCGGTTCTCTCGGAGATGCTTGTCGTGGCTTCCCAGGAAAAGGAACTCATCGACCTGGCCAAGTCCCAAGGCGCCCCGGGAATCCGTCTTTCCGGGATCTGCTGCACGGCGAACGAAGTCCTGCTGCGCCACGGCGTTCCCATCGCCGGGAATGTCCTCCAGCAGGAGCTGGCCATCTCCACCGGGGCCGTGGAGGCCATGATCGTCGACGTCCAGTGCATCATGCCCGCCCTCCGGGATGTCTGCAAGAATTTTCATACCCTCCTTATCACGACCTCGCCCAAAGGGAAGATCGATGGGGCGAGACACATGGAATTCTCCGGATCCCATGCCCTCCAGACGGCCAGGACGATCCTCAGGGAAGCGATCTTGAATTTCCCGAACCGTGGAAAGGTCGACATCCCCAGGGACAAAATGGACCTTGTGGCCGGGTTCAGTCACGAGGCCATCAACTACATGCTCGGAGGATCGTTCCGCGGCTCCTATGTCCCCCTCAACGACAACGTCATCAACGGCAGGATCCGGGGGGTGGCGGCCGTGGTGGGATGCTCGAACCCCAAGGCCGCCTGCGGAGATTCCCACGTCAAACTCGTGGGAGAACTCATCGCCAATGACGTCCTCGTCGTCCAGACCGGCTGCTCGGCCATCGACTGCGCCAAGGCCGGTTTTCTCATCCCGGAATACGCGGAAAAACATGCCGGCCGGGGGCTGGCGGAAGTCTGCCGGGCGGTGGGAATGCCGCCCGTCCTCCATTCGGGTTCCTGTGTCGACAACAGCCGCATCCTCATCGCCCTGTCGGAGATGGTCAAGGTCGGCGGCCTGGGCAAGGACATCAGCGACCTTCCGGTGGCGGGGGCGGCGCCGCAATGGATGAGCGAAAAAGCCCTTGCCATAGGCCAATATTTCGTCGCCTCGGGTGTCTATACGATTTTCGGCATCGGGCTTCCCGTAGAAGGGAGCGACAAGTTCTGCCATCATATCTTTCAGGAATTTGAAGGTCTTCTGGGCGGCCGCTGGGGCGCGGAGCCGGAGCCCGGGAAAATGGCCGTTCAGATCATAGACCATATCAACCGGAAGCGGGATAAACTGGGCATAAGCCGGGACAAGGAAAGGGTCCTGTTCGATATGGCCATGAGAAGGGATCTTGAGGTTTGAAAGATCGCTGAGATGAGGGGAACGGGATGTCCAGAATAATCGCCACAAGGGCCATCCGCGGGGCGCACAAACTCGTGGGCCGGGCGGAAAAGGAGCTCGACCGGGCTCTGGAGGAAAAAGGTCCCGGGACCAAGGTCGAATTCCCCAACACCGGCTACTTCCTCCCGATTTCTTACGGCCTATTGGGAATAAAGGTTCGGACCCTGGAGGATCTAAAAACGGTCCTGGAGGAGGCCAAGAGACTTCTCCCGCCGGTCCCTGCGGACAAACTCTGGCTCCCGTATCTCGGCCACACCCTCGACGCAGGCATGGCCACCCTGTTTGCCGATGAGATCATCGAGGCCATCAAGTACACCCAAAACCCCATCCCGTATCTTCTCGAGCCGTCTCCCCGTGACGGCCGGCTCTGGCTTGGCGCGGCCGACGATGTCATCCTCAGGGAGCGGGGCATCGAGTTCGTGGACGGAACGGCCCCCGGTTTCGCGGCCTGCGTCGGATACTGCCCCACGAACGCCGTCGCCGTGAAGATCGCCAGGGAACTCCAGGAAAAGAACCTTTATGTCTTCATGGCCGCGGACACGGAAGGACGTTCCATGGCCCAACAGTTGGCCGAGGAGGGCGTGGAGATGGGATGGCCGACGAGACTCGTGCCCTTCGGAAACGATGTCGCGGCCTGCATCCATGCTCTCGGCTTCGCGACCCGCGTCGCGCTTTCTTTCGGCGGCGCCCAACCCGGCGATTACAGCCGTGTCCTCCGCTACAACAAGAATAGGATCTTCGCCTTCGTCCTTGCCTTCGGCCCGGTCGACGACGAAAAGCACGCCCAGGCGGCCGGCGCCATCAACTACGGCTTTCCGACCATCGCCGAAACCGATATCGACCAGATCCTGCCCACGGGCGTCTGCACCTACGAGCATGTGGTCTCCCCGGTTCCGGTCGACAAGATCGTGGCCAAGGCCATTGAAGTCCGGGGCCTCAAGATCACCATCGACAAGGTCCCGGTGCCTGTTCCCTTCGGGCCGGCTTTTCAAGGCGAGAGGGTCCGCAAGGAAGAGATGTACGTGGAAATGGCCGGCCAGGTCAGGCCGGGCTTCGAGCTTCTGACAACCCGGGATTTAAGCGACGTCGAAGATGGAAAGATCGACATCATCGGGCCTGAAATCGACGATGTCGGAGAAGGCAGCGAGCTTCCCCTTTCCCTCTGGGTCGAGGTGGCGGGCCGGGAAATGCAGCCGGACTTCGAGCCCATCCTGGAACGCCACTTCCACGACTTCTTGAATTGCGCCCACGGTCTTTTTCATATGGGGCAGCGCGACATCAACTGGGTGCGGATCAGCAAGGAAGCCAAAGGGGGAGGGCTCAAGTTCAAGCACTTCGGCTCCATCATCCACGCCAAACTCCACAGTGAGTTCGGGAAGATCGTGGACAAGGTCCAGATCACGGTCATCACCGACGAAAAGGAGATCCTGAACCGGATCGGCGTCGCCCGGAAGGTTTACGAGCACAGGGATGCCCGGATTGCCGACATGACGGATGAGGCCGTGGACACGTTCTATTCCTGCACCCTCTGCCAATCCTTCGCGCCCAATCATGTCTGCATCATCACGCCCGAGCGGTCGGGTCTCTGCGGCGCCTA
>Ga0315297_10001725_pt1 | contig 13632 bp, 12 predicted proteins | sample YL17G15_0_MG_FD_203628 | JGI IMG/M metagenome (GOLD analysis project Ga0315297, IMG submission 203628) | Sediment microbial communities from Yellowstone Lake, YNP, Wyoming, USA - YL17G15_0 | ecosystem: Environmental > Aquatic > Freshwater > Lake > Sediment | place: USA: Wyoming | collected... | reverse complement strand
TTGCGGGCCATGGGTGTCGAGCCGGCCGTCTGGCACCTCAACGAGGGACACGCCGCGTTCGTGGCCCTGCAACGGATCTGGGATCAGATCGAGCACGGCACGACCTTCGAGGCCGCGCTCGAGCAGGTCCGGAAAACGACGGTCTTCACCACGCATACGCCGGTTTCGGCCGGACATGATGCCTTCCCCTTCCAGCTTGTCGAGACCCACCTGGCAGGCGCCTGGGGCAGCCTCGGGGAGTACCGCGAGCGGTTTCTGGCGCTCGGCGCCCACGACAACGGCATCGGCTCGCAGTTCAACATGACGGCCCTGGCCATGCGCACGGCGGGCGGGATCAATGCCGTCAGCCAGGTGCATGGCGACGTGACGCGCCGCATGTGGGCGTCGATCTGGCCCGGCACCGCGGCCGACGAACTGCCAATCCGCGCGATCACGAATGGCGTGCACGCCAGTACCTGGGTGGCCGCCCCCCTGGGCAAGTTGTTCGATGAAACGCTCGGACGGGAGTGGCGCGATCGCCTCGACGAACCGGATTTCTGGGATCGGGTGCTCGACATCCCAGACGATCTGCTCTGGAAGGCCCGGCTGGCGATGCGGAACGAGCTCTTCGCCTTCATCCAGGACCGCGCCCGCGAGCGGTGGACCACGGACAGGGTCAGCGCCGCGCAGGTCGTCGCCGCCGGCACACTGCTCGACCCGTCAGCGCTGACGATCGGCTTCGCACGGCGATTCACCGCCTACAAGCGGCCCGACCTGATCTTCCACGATCCCGCCCGGCTCGCGGCCATCCTGTCCGTCGCACGACGACCGGTGCAGATCGTCTTCGCGGGGAAGGCGCATCCGGCGGACGACGTGGGCAAGCACCACTTACAGCAGGTGTACCGTCGCGCGGCGGACCCCGCGCTGGGCGGGCGCATTGCCTTCGTGGACGACTACGACCTGCACGTCGCGCACTACCTGGTGCACGGCTGCGATGTCTGGCTCAACAACCCCCGCAAGCCCCTCGAGGCCAGCGGCACAAGCGGGATGAAGGCGGCCATCAACGGCGTTCTCCATCTGAGCGTCGGTGACGGATGGTGGGCCGAGGGGTTCAGTGGCGCCAACGGCTGGCTCATCGAAGGGCAGGCGTCCGGAGGGGATCCGGGGGACGTGGACGCCGCCGATGCGGATGCGCTGTACAGGCTTCTGGAAGAGCAGGTGGTGCCGTCGTTCTACGACCGGGACGCGCACGATGTGCCCAGGGTCTGGCTGCGCACCGTAAAGGAATCGATCCGGACGATCATGCCCGCCTTTACCACACGACGCATGATGAAGCAGTACGCCGAGCAGCTGTACGCTCCCGCCATTGCCTCGACCGCGCGCGTCGGCCTCGGCGACTGAGAATAATGGTGACAGTCACCGTTTCTTGTTGAGGCGGCCGCTGATCGGCGGGTGGTGGATGATCTGCACCCGGTTGCCGTCGGGGTCCCGGACGTAGCACGAGCGTGCCCCGTCGCGGTGTGTGTTCGGCCGCATGTCGAGCGCCACCTGATGGGCCTCGAGATACGCCGCCCAGGCGTCGACCAGTTCCGCCGACGCCACAATCAGCCCGAGATGATCGAGCGCGCCGCCGGCCTCCGGAGGAGGGGCCCCCTCGGCCCGATGGAGCGCCAGGTTATCGCTCCCGGACGTCAGATAGACGTTGTCCGGGTCGGGCTCCCATTCCACCTGAAACCCGAGGAGCTTCACGTAGAACGCCTTCATCGCCGCCAGATCGCGCACGTTCAGTGCAAGGTGGCGCAGGCCGAGATGGGAAGGACGGGACATGGGGACATCCTACTAGGGACCAGGGACTAGGCGCTAGGCGCTAGGCGCTCGGGGCTAGGGGCTGGGGCGCCGCAGCGCGTGCCGGCCTGCCGGATGATAAGATTGCGACCATGTCACGCAAGACTGCCGAACGGGCCCGGTGCGCGCTGTGTGGTGCGAAGGATGTTTCGGAGCCGCGGGGCGACGAGCACTACTGCCGGGATTGCTGGGACAAAAAGATCGCCGTTGAGGAAATTGTCGCAAAAGAGTTTGCGCTGAAACGGTATATCCGGGCCCACAGCGCGGAAAAGTACCTCGTCTACCACTCCACGCTCAAGCGGCCGTGCGGCCAGTTGATCGTGATAGACGACGGGTACGACCTGTTTCTGACCCTCGTGCTGTACCCGTCCTTCGCCTGGGACGATCAGTCCTATCATCTGGAAAGTGACCCGGAGACTCGCAGTTTTGCCGAGATCCTCGTCGACGTGGTGGTGACGGAGGTCATCGAGCCGTGGGGGGGGGGCAAGTGGCACCTGGAAGTCCACCGATCTGCCACTCCGGACCCCGAAGACTGGAATGGTGAGGTATAATCCTGCCGGTCATTCTCGTTCGACCCGGTCTTCTTGGCCCCCTGGAGGGTGTATGACGCGCCTAGTCAAGGTTTTGCTGACGGTTATCGTAGTCGCGGGGATTGGCGTCGCCACGCTGGCGGCCCAGACGAAGGCTGTGACGCCGATTCGCGGGGACGCGGAAATCGGCTACCTCAAGCCGGTCACGGTGGAAGACTACAAAGCGCACATCGTGCGAACCACCATCAAGGTGAAGAACCTCTCCATGAGTGGATCGATTGCCGGCCTGAAGGTCGAAGAGTTCTGGTTCGACAAGGCCGGAAACCCGGTCACCGGGGCTCGATATCGCCACCCCAAACCGCTGCAGCCGGGAGAAGTGGTGGAAGTCAAGCTCGAAACGCCCAAGGATCCGAAGATGTTCACGAACACCTACCAGTTCACCCATGCGAACGGGAAGATCAAGACCAAGGCGATGAAGGCCTTCTAACCCGCAGCGTCAGCGTGACGCAGGGCGCTGGCGTCCAACGATGCCAGCGCCTTGCTCCCATCCGCTTCAGCGCACTATCCGAATCTGCACCTCTCGCGCCACCGCGGCCGTGCCGCCAAGGCTCGACTTCGCCTCGACTCTCAGCACGTACAGGCCGGCCGCGAGGTCCGTCAGCGGGATGCGCGCGGTGTAGCCGTAGCCGCCCCTCGCGCCGCCGAGTTCCTTGCTTGCACGCCGCTCCGTGTTGGTAAAGACCGACACGCGGCCATCCGCCTTGAGCGTCGCGGTGATGTCCATCGAGTGCGGCTGCGCGCCCTGGTTGTCGTAGATCTCGGCAAGCACGGCCAGTTCGTCGTTCGAGTTGAACACGCGGGCGGTGGTCGGCGGCGCGGGAAGGGCCTTGCCGAGCTCGGCGACCTCGCCCGCCGTCGGAACGCCGCCCGCCGCGACGGACGAGAGCACAAGACCACTCATCGCGGTCGGCTCCTTGCCGAAGTCCGGCACGAGCAGATCGTAATGAACGGAACCCGCCCGTCCCCCGCCCTCCCGGGCGGCGACCCGAAGCTGGTAGAACCCGGGCGGCAGCTCGAGCCGCGACTGCACGCGGAACCCGGCCTCCAGCACGCGCTGGTACGTGTCGCGCTTCAGCGACATGTTGATGGAGTCCCGGTTCCCCGCCGCGACCTTGCCCTGCTTGTCCACGGCGACATACGACAGCTCGAGGGCGTTCGAGAACTTTCCGTCCTTTTCGACAAAGGTCATGTCGCGCGCCACGATCTGCGTGACGATCGCCACCGCAGCCTTCGATCCGGGCCCTTTCAGCGGCGCGGCGAAGATCGCCAGCTTGAGATCCGACACCTGGAGCGGGCTGTTGAGGGCGTCGCGCAATTCCTTCGACGTGCCTGCGCTGGCATCGACTTTCTTGTCCGACGTCAGCTTGCCCCTTGGCGCGGTGTAGCCCTTCCTTGCCTTCACTTCCAGCCCCGGGCGCGTCGGGCGCACCTCGATCCTGCGGAACCGGCCGTCCCGTTTCTCGTTGTTCGAGTAGTACCCCAGCACGTAGTACGCGCTGTTTTCGTCGACGATGCGCTGGAATGCCGTGCTGAAGTCGTTGCTCGACAGCGACGCGAACCCGCCCGTCTGCTCGGCCAGCACGCGCAGGCTGTCCTGCGAGGCGCGCAATTCATCCTGGAGCGCCGTGACCCCTGTCACCAGCGTCTCGTTGTCCACCGGCACTGCGGAAATCTGCATCATCTCGTCCCCCGGCAGGTACAGGCCCCGTGGGTCGATGGCATAGATGCTGACGTTGGCCCGCGTTGCCGCAGCAATCGCGTCCTGGGTCTCGCTGATGAGCAACGCACCATCGCCGGCCCGTGAGGAGTCGGCAAACGATTGGGCGATCCCGCTGGGGCCCAGCGAGTCCCAGATGACGAAGTCGATCCCCTCGCCGATGAGCACGACGGCCTTCCGCCTGCCGCGTATGCCCGACAGCCAGTCGGACAGGTTCTTCACCGTCGAGAGCATCGACCGCGCCTGGTACAGGCGCTGGGCCTGCTCCGGGTCGGACAGGTTCGCCGTCAGGCCTGCCTGCCGGGCCAGGTTGTAGATGTCGAGCTTGTTCAGGAACGCCGAGCGTAGCTTGCGCCCCATGAACTTGTCCACGGCCTGGATGAGCAGGCGGCGACTGCTCGTGAGGTCCTGTGCCGCGTCTGTCCGCCCGCTCGTGTAGATCACGGCAGCCAGGTCGTTTGCCCCGAGGTTTCGCTCGACGAACTGTCTCGCGGCCTGCCTCACCCGTATCGACCGCATGGCGTCGGTGTGGATGTCGTCGAGAAGCAGGACGTACAGCCGTCCCTCGGGCCCGCCCGTGTTTGACCGCACGTCAGGGTCGATGTCAGTCGGCAGGAACAGTGCCCGCTCCGAACGCACCACGGGAATGTCGATCAGGGAAAACGCCGTGACCGCCTGGAGTATGCCGTCTTCGAAGACCTGGAAGTCCTCTTTCTTCAGATCGCGGACGAACGCGCCCTGAGCGTCCCGGATGGCGGCGTCCACTTCGACGTAGTTCACCTCGGCGCGGAACGTGATGGGCGGCATCTGGGGATCAGGGCGCGGCTGCGCCTGCTGGCCGGGGGATGGCGCCTGCTGGCCCGCGAGGCCGGCGGCGGTCAGGATGAGGACAGTTGCCGCGACGATTGATCTGGACACAGTCATTCTCTCACCGGATGGGCCCGGCATACGGCCTGCCCATTTGAATGCAGCAACCACGGGCTCGACGCTGGCAGCGGGAGCGCTTCGTTCAATTATAGGACTGATGCGGCCGCAGGTTGACCTTTGATCACGCCAGTCGGCTGCGGCGCCGGCCCGACGTTCGGGTGGGTCATGAGGAACAGGAACACGGCGACGCGCACGTGACGAACACGACCGCCCATCGGGCCCTCCCTTCGAGCGGTTTCAACACACGTTCGTCAAACTTCTGCGGCGGGGGCGGCGTCAAAGTACAAAAGGCCCGGGGACGGGGCGTATACTATTCGGATAGCCGTCAGGCCCTGGCGGTGCCATGGTCGGAGGTCGTCACGCCGGTCCGCTGCAGCCTGTTGTGTGTTGGAGGAAGTTCATGTTCAGTCGGAAGACCACCCTGTTCTACGCGGTTCTCATCGCCGTCGCGTCGCTGGCGGTGGGGATGGTGCTGGCCTCGCGTCTCGATCTCTCGCCGAAATCCGAGGCCGTCACCCTGACGCCGCAGGTCGGCGCCAGCGCCCCGGTCACGGGGACACTGGACGCGCAGACATTTCGCAATATTGCCAAGGTCATGACGCCGACGGTCGTGAATATCCGGACGACCTCGAAGCGGAAGGCCCAGGACCTGTCCGAGTACTTCGGCAACCAGGACGACCCGCTCGGCCGTTTCTTCGGCATGCCGCCGCAGCGGAACCGCCAGCCTCGGGAGGAAGTGGCCCAGGCCGCCGGCACGGGGTTCATTATCAGCAAGGACGGGTTCATCATCACCAACAACCACGTCGTCGAGGGCGCGACCAAGATCGAGGTCGCGTTCTACGGTGACGAGGATGGCGATGTCTATCCGGCGAAGATCGTCGGACGCGATCAGTTGACCGACAGCGCGCTGATTCAGCTGATCGAGAAGCCCAGTCACCCTCTGCAGGAAGCGAAACTGGGCGACTCGTCCCAGATGTCGCCTGGAGACTGGGTGATGGCCATCGGCAATCCCTTCGGCCTCAGCAACACGATCAGCGTCGGCGTCGTCAGCGCGATTGGCCGTCCGATGCAGATGGCCACGGGCCGGTGGGAGGATGTCATCCAGACCGACGCGGCCATCAACCCGGGGAACTCGGGCGGACCGCTGCTGAACCTGCGCGGCGAGGTGATCGGCGTCAACACCGCGATCTACACGAACGGCCAGGGCGCGGCGAACATCGGGATTGGGTTCGCCGTGCCGATCAAGGCCATTCGGGACATCCTGCCCCAGCTCGAAACGGGCAAGGTGGTCCGCGGCCGTATCGGCGTGCAGGTGACGGACGTGCCGCGCGACGCCCTCGCGGAGTTCGGCCTGAAGGAGCGCAAGGGAGCGCTCGTATCGATCGTCACCCCGAATGGCCCGGGCGCCAAGGCTGGCCTCGAGCCGGGCGACGTCATCCTGGACTTCAACAGCAAGACCGTCGTGGGCCGCAACAGCCTCGTGCAACTGGTGATGGGGACCAAACCCGGCGCCACCGTTCCGATGAAGGTCCTGCGCGACAAGGCCGAGAAGAGCCTGTCGGTCACCGTTGAGGAACTGAGCCTCGACGCTGAAAGCGGCGGCGGGAGCGCGGAGGCGCAGCAGGAGGAGGCCGGCAGCGGCTTCGGCATCACGCTGGGCCCGCTCGGCGCGGACATGGCCCGACGGCTGCAGGTGCCTCCGGGGACGCGTGGGGTGCTCGTCACGGACGTCGATCCCACCTCGTCAGCCGCTCGCTCGGGTGTGCGGCCCGGGGATGTCATCCTGAAGGTCAACGGCCAATCAGTGCAGTCGGTGTCTGATGCGAGCCGTCTGCTGCAGTCCATCCGCTCGGGAGGCGCGGCGCGGATGCTGCTCTGGAAAGCCGGCCAGGAGACATTCGTCGTTGTGACGCGGGAATGACCCGACCACGCCGCTGAGATGGCCACCGGCTGCCGCGCGCTCATCGTCGAACGCATCCGGCGCCGGGGGCCCATCACGGTGTCCGAGTACATGGCCCTGGCGCTCTACGCGCCAGGGGTCGGCTATTACGCCCGTGCGGACCAGCGTTCCGGCCGCACGGGCGATTTTGTGACCAGCGTCGATATGGGTCCAATCTTCGGGGCGCTGCTGGCGTGGCAGTTCGCCGACATGTGGACCCGGATGGGCGGCGACGGGGGCGGGGGCGCCCGTATCGACCTCGTGGAGGTGGCGGCGGGCAACGGCCGCCTCGCACGCGACATTCTCGACGCCGCCGAACGGCGGTACCCGGATTTCTACCACGCGATAGCGGCGCACCTGGTCGAGCGCAGTCCGTCGGCCCGGGCGGCCCAGACCGCGACACTGGCGGCGCATCTGTCGCGCGTCGTCTCCTCCAGTGCCGACGTGCCGGCTTCGTATGAAGGTATCCTGTTCGCCAACGAGTTGCTGGATGCGTTCCCCGTACACGTCGTGCAGATGAGCGATGCGGGTCTCGGGGAAATCTACGTCGACCTCAAAGGCGACGGGTTCGTCGAACGGCTCGCGGCACCATCCACTCCTTCCCTGGCGGCGTACCTGGAGGATGCCGGCGTGACGCTCGAGCCCGGAACGCGGGGCGAGATCAACCTCGGCGCTATGGCCTGGATCACAGACGTCGCGGCCCGGCTGCGGCGCGGCTTCCTCGTCCTCATCGACTACGGACACGAGGCAGCCGAACTCTACTCGGCGGCGCATGCCCAGGGCACCCTGGCCACCTTCCACCGCCACCTCGTGGACGCCCCGGACGCCGCGAACCGCACGACGCCGGCATGGCTGGTCGATCCCGGCGGCCGCGATTTGACGTCGCACGTTGACCTGACATCGATCCGGCGTGCGGCGGAACGCGCAGGGATGAGCACGCTTCGCGTGACGGATCAGACGAAGTTCCTCCTGGAGATCGTGGAGCAGAGCGGCCTCGTCGCGGAACTCTCCGCTCTCGACCGCCTGCGGGATCGGCTGGCCCTCAAGACGCTGCTCGTGCCGGGCGGGCTCGGCAGCACCCACAAGGTGATGGTCTTCGCGAAAGGAATACACTAGAGTCCGCCATGCTCGAGAGGGAGATCAAACTACGGTTCGACAGCGCGTCCGACGCCCGCGCGGCCGTCATGGCCGCTGGTGCAACCCCGCTCAACGCGCGCCGGTTCCAGGACGACTGCCTGTTCGACACCGACGGAGAGGACTTGCGCCGGCAGCGGTGCGCCCTGCGCATCCGCAGCGACGGGCAGCGCAGTCTCCTGACGTTCAAGGGGCCGGTGCAGCCGGGCCCGATGAAGTTGCGCGAGGAACTCGAAACGGTCGTGTCGAACGGGGACGTCCTGCATCAGGTGCTGCAACGCCTCGGCCTGCGCGCGTGGTTCCGGTACCAGAAGTACCGCGAGGAGTTCGCGCGCGAAGGTGTCGTGATCGCCGTGGACGAGACACCCATCGGCACCTTTGTCGAGATTGAAGGCCCTGAGGCGGGCATCACCGCCACCGCGGCGGCTCTCGGCCGTACCACCCGGGACTACATACTCGACTCGTATTACGGGCTGTTCGTAAGGTACCGTGACGCCCTGGGATTTCGCGGCACTGACATGGTGTTTGACGAGCCCGACCGAGCATCGTGACCGATACCTCGCCTGACCACCGCGCCGTGACATCGCCCTGGCCAGCCATGGTCCTGACCGCCGGGCTGGGGACCCGCCTCGGTCCGCTGTCCGAGGTGCGGGCGAAGCCGGCGCTCCCTGTGGCCGGGGTGCCGCTGGCCGGCCGCATCCTGCGATGGCTGGCGGCCGGAGGCGTACGGTCCGCCGTGTTGAACCTGCACCACCGCCCCGAGACCATCACGGCGGCCATTGGCGACGGCGGCGCGTTCGGGGTCCAGGTGCGCTATTCGTGGGAGCGCACGATTCTGGGCAGCGCAGGCGGTCCCGCGCGTGCGCTTTCGCTGCTCGACGCCGATCGGTTCTTCCTCGTGAACGGCGATACCCTCACCAACCTCGACCTGGCTGCCCTCGCCGCCCGGCATCTCGCGTCCGGCGCCGAGGTCACGATGGCCGTCATCGCCCATCCGGATCCGCTCCACTATGGCGGAGTGCTGGTGGACGGTGACGGGCGCGTCACCGGGTTCACCCCGCCCGGGCCCGCCAATCGCGGGTGGCATTTCATCGGCGTGCAGGCCGTTGACTCGACGGTCTTCGCGCCCCTCAATCCCGACGAGCCGTCCGACACGGTCACTCGCGTCTATCGTGAAGCCATCGCGCGCAGCCCCGGCACAGTCCGCGCGTTCATCACCGACGCCGGCTTCTCCGACATCGGGACCGCAGCGGACTACCTCGAGACCTGCCTCGCGCTGGCCCGGCGCGAGGGCCTGGGCGGGACACTTCTCGGTGCGCGATCGGCGGTCGGTGCCGGCGCACGCGTGTCACGATCCGTGCTGTGGGATGATGTGACGGTCGGCGATGACGCGGTCCTGGACGAATGCGTGGTGGCGGATGGCGTGGCCGTTCCCGGGCGCACGCACCTCGCACGCCGCGTCGTGACGCGGGGCACGGGCCGCGCGCCAGGCCCCGGCGAAGAACTGCTCGGAGACCTGCTGGTGTCTCCGCTCGATGCGCGCCGGCGACGACCTGCGCACGAAGAGGACCGACCGATATGACGACGCTGAAGTCGATGCCGGACGTGGACCTGCCCGAGGCCATCGCGACGTACCTCGAGCGCGCGGGCCTGCACGCCCCGCGCGCCCTGGTGCTTCCGTTGACCGGCGACGCCTCCGATCGGCGCTACTTCCGTGTGCGGCCGCGCGACGCCGCCTCCTACGTGCTGGCGCTGCACGCGGCGCCGTTCGCCTTCGACGCGCTCCCGTTCGTCAATGTCGCGGGCCTGCTGGCCCGGGTGCCGGTGCCCATCCCCGCGATTCTGGGCCACGCGGACGACCTGGGCATCCTGGCCCTCCAGGATCTCGGCGACATGACGCTGCAGGCCCACCTGGGCGCGGCGACGCCCGCAGAACACACCGCGCTCTACCGGCAGGCGATGGGGTTCATCGCGGCCATCCAGCGCCGGGGCCACGACCTGCGGTCCGACCGCTACGTGCCGTACGGCATCGCGTTCGACGTGGAGAAACTGACGTGGGAGCTCGATTTCTTCGTCAAGCACTTCGTCGTCGCGTACCGCGGCGCTACGATCACGCCGGCCGACCGTGCCGCCATCGCTGATGAGTGCGCCGCCATCGTCCTCGAGCTCGCCGGCGAAGCGCGCGTGCTGTGCCATCGCGACTACCACAGCCGCAACCTCATGTGGCGGGACGGGCAGCTCTTCATCATCGACTTCCAGGACGCGCGGATGGGTCCCGACACGTACGACCTGGCGTCCCTGCTCCGCGACTCGTATGTCGACATCACCGACGAGACGCTCGACGACTACATCGCCTGCTTCCTCGCGCTGCGCGGCGGCAGGCCGTCGCGGGAGGAGGCTCTGGAGTTCCGCCGCCGGTTCGATCTCATGGCTCTGCAGCGGAACCTGAAGGCGCTCGGCACCTTCGGGTATCAGACCGCGACGCGCAGCAATCCCGTCTACCTCCAGTACATCCCGCGCACGCTTCACTACGCGCGCACCAATCTGGCGAAGTACCCGCGTTTCGCGAGGCTCGGAGAGCTCCTCGGCCTGTATGTCGCCGAGTTGCGGCCTTAGACATCTTCCAAAGCCGAAATCGTGACGAATGAGGCACGTGCTCGTCACCCCGGCGGAAGCCGGGCCTGCCCCGGCGAAGGCCGGGGGTCCAGAGAGGTACACGACTGGATTCCGGCGTACGCCGGAATGACGGAAGGGAAGGGCGTCTTCCGACGCCGAGTGCTGGCGCGAGCACTCGGCGGTTTGAAGCGGAGCTTCGCGACCAGCCCTCCGTCGGGTACAATAGCCCCTTCACCATTGTCCCTGGAGCGGTTCCTTCGTGCAGTTCGGTGTGTCGACACAGCTCTATCATGCGCAGCGGCTTCGCCGCGAGCATCTGGCCGAGATGGCCTCGCACGGTTTTGACACCGTCGAGATCATCGCCACGCGGTCCCACGTCGACTATCACGACGCCTCCGCGCTCGATGACGTCGCCGACTGGCTGACGCGCGAGCGGCTCCGGCTGCACAGCATCCACGCCCCGGTCACGGAACGCTTCGAGAGCGGCCGGTGGGTGGCGCCGCTCTCGAATGCGTCACCCGACCCGCAGGTGCGCGAGCACGCCCTGCGTGCAACGAAGGCCGCGCTCGAACTGGCGAGGCGGGTGCCGGTCGACGTCCTCGTGGTCCATCTGGGCCTGCAGGATGCGCTGCTGGCGTCGGCGGCCGACAACGCCCGCGACGCCGCCCGGCGCAGCGTCGAGGCCATCGCCGGGTACGCCGGTCCACTGGGTGTGCGTGTCGCGCTCGAGGTGATCCCCAATGCGTTGTCGACGGCGGACGCGCTGGTCGCCCTGGTGGAGGATCTCGACCTGCCGAACGTCGGCATCTGTCTCGACTTCGGCCACGCCCACATGATGGGAGACGTCGTCGACGCGATTGAGACACTGTCGGGACTGCTGATCGCCACACACGTCCACGACAACCGCCGCGCGCGCGACGAGCACCTGCCGCCGTTCGAGGGCACCATCGACTGGCCGGGCGCCCTGATGGCGCTGCAGAAGGTCGGCTACGAGGGCCCCATGATGCTGGAACTGGCCAGCGCGGATGAACCGGCGCCGGTCCTCGAACGCGCGCGGCACGCGATTGCCCGGCTCGAGGACGCCGCAGGGAGTTGGTTATGACACACGACGGCACCGTCGCCTACATCGATGAGATCGCCCGGCACGAGGGCCAGCAGGTGGTCATCCGCGGATGGCTCCACGCGCGGCGCTCCAGCGGGAAGATCCATTTCCTCATGATCCGGGATGGAAGCGGGTTCATCCAGGCCGTCATGTCGAAGTCGGCCGTGGACGACGAGACGTTCCGTCGCGCCGACCACCTCACGCAGGAGACCTCGATCATCGTGTCGGGCACGGTGCGGGCCGACACGCGCGCGCCCGGCGGCTTCGAGCTGGACGCCTCGTCTCTCCAGGTCATCGGCGAGTCGGTGGACTACCCCATCACGCCCAAAGAGCACGGCGTCGACTACCTGATGGACCGCCGGCATCTCTGGATCCGGAGCGAGCGCCAGAGCGCCATCCTGCGCGTCCGCGCCGAGGTCATCGCGGCGGTGAGGCACTTCTTCGACGATCGCGGGTTCATCCTGGCTGACACGCCGATCTTCACCCCGGCGGCCTGTGAGGGCACGTCCACCCTCTTCCCGGTCCAGTACTTCGACGACACCACGGCGTACTTGACGCAAAGCGGCCAGCTCTACAACGAAGCCAACGCCATGGCGCTCGGCCGCGTGTACTGTTTCGGGCCGACGTTCCGCGCCGAGAAGTCGAAGACGCGGCGGCACCTGACCGAGTTCTGGATGGTCGAGCCCGAAGTCGCCTACGCCACGCTCGACGATGTGATCGAGCTGGCCGAAGACCTGGTGGTGGCCGTCGTGGCCAGGGTCCTGGACCGGCGGCAGGTCGAACTGAAGCGGCTCGAGCGCGATGTATCGAAACTCGAGCTCGTCAAGAAGCCCTTCCCGCGCATCAGCTATGACGAAGCCGTCCGGTTGCTCAACGACAAGGGTCAGCCGTTCGAATGGGGCGGGGATTTCGGCGCGCCGGACGAAACGGTCCTGGCCAACAGCTTCGATCGCCCGGTGGCGGTGCATCGCTACCCGGCGAAGGTGAAGGCGTTCTACATGGAACCCGACCCCGTGAATCCGGACGTCGCGCTCTGCGTGGACGTGCTGGCCCCGGAAGGGTACGGCGAGATCATCGGCGGCAGTCAACGTGTCGCCGACTACGACCTGCTCCTGAGGCGCATCACGGAGCACAACCTGCCGCCCGAGGCCTTCCAGTGGTACCTCGATCTCCGCCGGTACGGCACCGTGCCGCATGGCGGATTCGGCATGGGGATCGAGCGCGTCGTGAGCTGGATCTGCGGTCTCGACCATCTGCGGGAAGCCATCCCGTACGCGCGGACGCTCAACAGACTGTATCCGTGAAGATCGGGTTCGTCTCCCTTGGCTGCCCCAAGAACCTCGTCGACTCCGAGGTGATGATTGGGCTCGTGCAGGAGGCCGGCCACGACATCACTGTAGACGCCGCCGACGCCGACGTGCTGGTCGTCAACACCTGCGCCTTCATCGATTCGGCGAAGCAGGAGTCGGTGGACACGATTCTGGAGCTGGCCGAGCTCAAGAAAACCGGCCGCTGCCAGAAACTCGTCGTGACGGGTTGTCTCGCCGAGCGCTACCGCGGCGAGCTGCAGGAACAGATCGGCGAGATCGACGCCGTCCTCGGCACGGGCGAGGTGCCCGACATCGTGCGGGCCGTCTCGTCACCGCTGCCGGCTCGTTCCCCTGCGGGAGTCCCGCTTCGCCTCTTCCGTCGCTCCCCGGCGGCTGCCCCGCCTGGCGACGGGCTGCCGCAATACCTGTACGACGCCGACACGCCAAGGACGCTGGTCACCCCGAAGCACTTC
>Ga0315297_10001724_pt1 | contig 13638 bp, 13 predicted proteins | sample YL17G15_0_MG_FD_203628 | JGI IMG/M metagenome (GOLD analysis project Ga0315297, IMG submission 203628) | Sediment microbial communities from Yellowstone Lake, YNP, Wyoming, USA - YL17G15_0 | ecosystem: Environmental > Aquatic > Freshwater > Lake > Sediment | place: USA: Wyoming | collected... | reverse complement strand
CCGCGCAAGCATTTGAAATTCATCTTAAAGAATATGAAGAAGCAGGGGTGGACTTTTATATCCATCAGGGATTTTCCCTGTAACCTCAGGACTGAATCTCGATGGGTGACGTCCGCCGGAGGGCAAGGGACGATCCCCCTGGCCAATCAGTATCTTCGGGAGATCAAAATCGACCGCTCCGGCCGCCTTCTTCATGAGGACGTGTCTGCAACCAGGGCCACCGGAACCGTGTCCAAGACGATCGAACTGCCCAAAGGCTCGCTCTATGTCCTGGAAGCCCTTGACCTTCTTCCGCTCAAGAAGGAGACAGCAGGCTTTTTGAGCAAGCTCCTAAAAATTGGGGGGATATTTAAAAAAGACAAGAAGAGACCTGGCCCGATCATCCCCAAGATTGTCGTTCTGGCCGGCGATAATCTTTCCGAGGCCGAAATCAACAGCCAAAAAAGCTTCGAATCCGTGTTCCAGGTCTTCGGTTTCAACGCCGAGCTCATGGGGCTAAACCGATTGGCGAAAAGCGCTCTGACTCGATACAACCTGCTCGTTGTCCCCCAGGGCGCCGCGAACCGCCTGAGCGCTGTCCAAATCAATACCGTCCTGGAGTTTGTCGAAAACGGCGGTCAGCTGATCACCGAAGGAAAAACCACCCTGGCTCAAAAAATGGGAATAGTGTTTGACGACAGAACGGTCAAGGTCGCGGACGTGAAAGAATTGTCCGTGCCGACGCCGAACTTGAGATGGAATCCGCCGGCTACCTTGAGTCCCTTTACCACCAGCGAGGCCATCATTCTCTCCAAAGACGCCTCGACCGGTCTGCCCCTGGCGGTCGCCAAGCCTATAGGAAAAGGGAAAGTCCTTTTCTTGGCCACGCTCTTTGACCCCTGGTCTCCCTACGGGCTCAGCCGTTTTCCTTATTTTCCTTACTATTTAAAGAATTTTTTGGGCGTTCCCTTTCTCATCAGGAATAACAACCTGGAGTACTACTTCGACCCCGGCCTCCGCCAGAACGTCAGCTGGGAAAAACTGGTCCGCCGCTGGAAGGAGAGCGGGACCAAAGTCGTATACTTGGCCGCCTGGCACTTTTACAGGCACTACCAGTTCGACTACCGCTATTTCCTCAAGCTCTGCCACAACAGCGGAATCGCCGTTTATGCCTGGTTCGAATTCCCTCAGATAACCCCGCTGATCTGGGAGGATCATCCCGAATGGAGGGAAAAAACAGCTTCGGGACGGGACGGCCGACCCCACTGGCGGTATCTGATAAACCTCATCAACCCGGACGCCAGGCGGGCAGCCAAGGACTTCATGTGGAAAATCCTGACCGATTATGACTGGGACGGCGTCAATTTGGCCGAGCTCAACTACGACACCAACAAAGGGGCCCTGGACCCCTCTCAGTTTACGCCCATGAACCGGGACGTGAGGAAAGCCTTTCAGCAGAGCGGAGGCTTTGACCCCCTGGAGCTTTTCCTCCCCGGCTCCGCCCATTACTGGAAAATCAACCCGGCCGCCTACAAAGCGTTTCTAGACTTCAGGACGGACTTGGTCAAAGACCTCAACGCCTACTTTCTGACCGAAATATTTAGAATCAGAGAGAACAAGCGGAAGGATATGGAAGTCATCGTCACCTCCATGGATTCCCTTCTCCACCCGGAAATCATCGAAGAGTGCGGCGTCGATACCCTGGACATCATTTCCTTAATGGATCGATTTTCGTTCACGCTGCAGGTCGAAGACCCCGCCCGAAGCTGGGTGACGACGCCCGCGCGCTATCAAAAATACTACGAGACCTACCGCCGCTACATCAAGGACGACCGGAGGCTCATGTTCGATATCAACGTCATCGCTGAGAGAGACATCCAGGCCACTCACTTGCCGTCATCGACTCCCGGCGGCCTGGAGCTGGCAACCATGCTCTACTATGCCCTGAAGCCCAGCGGCAGAGCGGGGATTTATTCGGAATCCACCGCCCATCCCTTTGATGTCGATATCCTGTCGTTCGTGGCCAAAGCCAGGACCGAGATCCTGGAGGAACAGGGGCGCTGGACGATCACAGCCGGTCAGCCGATCACTCTGCTCCTGGCCAATTCGTCCCTGGTCCCAACCGTCGACGGCCAACCCTGGCCATTTTACGGAGAGGGTGAAATCTTCATCCCCGCCGGCCGGCACACTCTCAGCTTAAAAAAGCCGAAGCCGCTCAACCTGCAGGCGCTTTCGCACCGAATGTCTTTTGAAGCCGAAATTTCCAGCTTTTCGCGTCAAGGAAATGTTTTCAGGCTCCGGTACAAGTCGCCCATTCCCGTTCCCTTGACGTTCTCCAGGCCGTTGGACGCCGTTCGCCTCGATTCCACAGCCCTGCCGCTCTCCCCGGAAAGCAGCGGCCTGATTCTTCCCCGGGGAGAGCATGATCTCGAAATCGATATCGAAAGCTCCCCGGCCTATGCCATTAATGTCGCAGGCTACCTCTCCTCCTCGGTCTTTTATTTCATCGGCCTCATGTCCGTTGGCTTGCTCTTGGGTATGTATCTCTATGCCCGCAAGAAACTGTGATTATGGTGACCAGAATACTCCTGAATGCTGTCTTTGTCTTTTCCGTCATCTTCATCTGGCTCATGCTCATTTACCAGTTCTTCCTGACGATCGGCGGTTTCCGCTTGAGGCTGAAGACTATCAGGGACAGACGATTGTCGAAAGGAGACATCGCGCTTCCTTCCGTCTCCATTTTAATACCGGCCAGGAACGAGGCCAAAGTCATCCGGGGTCTTCTCCGGGCCATTGATGAGCTGGAATATCCCAAGGACCATCTCGAAATCATCGTCATCAATGACGGCAGCACGGACGGAACAAAAACGATCGTAGAAGACCTGTCCAGAATAAACCCAAGAATTCGTTTGATCGACATCCCTGAGCCCCGCAGCGGAAAAGGCAAAAGCGCGGCCCTTAACCGCGGGCTGACAGCAGCCGTCTATGATATCGTCGCGGTTTACGACGCGGATAACCTGCCCGAGCGCGATTCGCTGGTCCAGCTCTGCCGCTCGCTTCTGGCCGATCCCAAGCTGGCTGCAGTCACGGGCAAGTTCCGGGCCTATAATAAAAATAGAAACCTGTTGACGCGTCTTATCAACATCGAATCCATCGCCTTTCAATGGATCATCCAGGCCGGGAGGTCATTCTTCCTGAAAATTTGCTTTCTTCCGGGCACCAACTTCGTCATCCGGAAATCCGTGCTGGAGGAAGTCCAGGGTTGGGACGAGGGCGCCCTCACCGAGGATGCGGAGCTGACCCTGAGAATCTACGAAAAAGGCTACCTGATCAAGTTCCTGCCCACAGCCGCATCATGGGAACAGGAACCGGAGACACTGAGGGCTTGGGTCGGCCAACGGACCCGTTGGGCCCGGGGCAACACCTATTTGATCGCCAAACACGGCCGGCGTCTTCTTCGCTTTCCTTTGAAGCTCATGTCCATCGAAATCCTGAACCTTTTGTATCTTTACTACTTTTTCATGTTCGCCATTCTTTTTTCGGACATCCTGTTTATTCTATCTCTCTTTCATATCGTCCATATTCGCGTCCCCGGTCCCTACGCCCAACTGTGGGGCCTGGCCTTTTTGCTGTTTCTGATGGAAATCCTCATCGCCCTGTCTTTTGAGGATGAGGATTCATTCTCCTCGCTGGGGCTGGCCGTTGTGGCCTACCTGATTTACACTAAGCTTTGGGTTTACGTCGTGATCAAAAGCCTACTGGAAGAATACGTTTTTAAATATAATAAAACCTGGGTGAAAACCGAACGCTACGAGAAGGATTCTCATCAACACAAGGAACAGTCATGAATAGCCAGAAATGGTCCATCGCCGTCTTCATTCTGTTGCTCCCCGCCTGTCTATTTTGCGGGATCTACCCCCAGGCCGGGATGGAATTATATATGGGCTCAAACGCGTACTTGTCCCTGTCTCCCTGGGCCGCACTGCGCGTTAATATTTCGGCCAATTCTTCGATAATCTTTAAGTTCTATCGCCACATCCTGAGCTATGATTATCTGGCGGAAACGGAGACGACCAATACCCTCGATGCCCAATTGTCTAACTTCACCCTCATTTATTATTATCAAAAAGATAAAATAGATTATTATGCCGCCGCATCCTACTTAACGGGTCCTGCCCATGGCCAAACTTACTCTGGAGCCGTCCTGGATTCGGGCCTCGAGTATAAAATTTCGAAGACGCTTTCGCTCACGGCGGGAATCTACCTCCTCCACGAAAACTCGGCCGTTTGGTTCCCGGCCGACGCGCAGAGAAACATCTTATCCTTTTCGCTCAAAGGCGGCGTGAAATTTAAGCTCATCCCCCAGCTTATTCTCAACCCGAATGTCTATATTCTTAATAACTCGGATGGAGTGACATCCCTGTCCTATGCCCTCGGCCTGGTCTACATGCCCCGAGATCCGGTTTATATCTCGATTTACTACTGGAGATACAGCGAGAAGAGCGCTTATAAGTTCGCGGGAAATTATATCTCGGCGGGGCTGAATTTCTACTTTTAAGAGTCAATAACGGGCCCGGAACGGCTTCCAGGGTTTTCCAAGCAGAACCGCGACGATTCTCCGGGCGGCGTGCCCATCGCCGTACGGGTTGACCGCCCGCGCCATTTTATTGTAAGCCCGCGCGTCGAGGAGGAGACGGCTGGTTTCGCGGACAATCCGGCTTGTGTCCGTGCCGACCAGCCGCGCCGTGCCGGCCTCGACGGCCTCGGGCCGTTCCGTGACTTCCCTTAAAACCAAAACAGGCTTGCCGAAGCTGGGCGCTTCTTCCTGGATTCCCCCCGAGTCCGTCAGAACACAATACGCTCGGCGCATCAAGGCCACCATAGAAAAATAGTCCAAGGGAGGCCAGAGCGCGATTCCCTTGAGCCCCGACAAGGCCGGATAAACAACTTCCCGGACATGAGGATTGAGATGAACGGGAAAAATAATGCGAGCTTGATCCGAAAACCGCGCCTGAAGAATGCGGAGAGCGCGGCAGATGTTTTTCAATGGCCTGCCGAAATTTTCTCTCCGATGAGCCGTGACCAGGATAATTTTCGAACCGGCCGCGCCTGGCCGCTCAGCCCGGCTGAGCCCGTTTTTGTCGAAGGGCCGATCCGGGATCAGCCGCAGGGCATCGATAACAGGATTTCCTGTGAGGCAAATCCGCTGTTTGGGTACTCCGGCCTGAAGCAGATTTCGTTTGGCCCTTAAAGTAGGAGCGAAATGGAGGTCGGCCACAGCGCCCACCAGGGTGCGGTTGATCTCCTCCGGAAAAGGTCGCCGGGGATCAAACGTTCGAAGCCCGGCTTCCACATGCGCTACCCGGACCCTGCTATAAAAAGCGCAAAGGGCCGCGGCAGCGGCTGTTGTCGTATCCCCCTGGACAATGACAACATCAGGTCGCTCCGCAAGTAGGACAGGCTCTAGCCTGGCCAAAATCAGCGAAGCGACTTGCGACGGGGATTGGTTCCTCAGCATGACCTTCAGGTCATAGTCAGGCCGGATTCTAAAGTTTTCCAAAAACGGGGTCATCATCTCGCGGTGCTGGGCCGTCAGGCAGAGGGTCAGGCTGGCTTCTTTGGAATGGCTTTTAAGCTCTTGGATAACGGGAAAAAGCTTTATGATTTCCGGCCTTGTGCCGAACACCGCAAGAATCTTGATTTTTTTCAAAGGAATCGGTCTCGCCTGTTTGCCCATAAAATAATGCTCCTCGGCAGCCAAAGTCAATACAGAGGCCCCGATAAATTCAATAAAACGCCCGCTTTTCTGATTCCCAGCCGTGCCTCTGTTCTATGTCCCTTGGCCTAACGAAAGGGAAAAGCTCTGATATCCAAGGGGAAGCGGCTCCTCAGGTTGACAGTGCAAGCCAGGATTTCTAGAATAATGAAAAACCTCTGTTTTCAGGGAACTGTGACCAGGGGAATTTCGTCTATCGGGGTGTAGTGAGTGGATTTGAAAGACGTTATTCAAGGATGCCTGAAGGGCCGACAAGGAGCCTGGGAAATGCTCGTGAACTCTTATTCCGGAAAAATTTTCAGCATGGCCTATCAGTTCACGGGGGTTCATGCCGAAGCCGAGGACCTCACCCAGGAGATCTTCTTGAAAGTGTACAACTCCCTCGACAAGTTCAACCAGGAAAAAAACTTCACGGCCTGGCTTCTGACCCTGGCCAAAAATCACCTCATCGACGAATACCGGAAAACCAAGTGGGAGAAGAAAAACAGGGACGATTTCGAGGACTGTCTGGACCGCGGCCTGGACCGCGCGGCCGCCGGGCCCGAGGACAAGGCGGTTTTAAAGGACACCCGCAGGATTTTATGGGACAGCTTGAACCGGCTGCCCTCCGAGGTTCGGATGGCCATCATCCTCAAAGAGCTTCAAGGCCGGACTTACGAGGAAGTCGCCCGGGTCCTCAACTTGCCCCTGGGCACGATCAAGTCTCGCATCAACCGGGGCAAGCTGATGCTGGCCAAGATTCTTCGGGAACACAGGGAGGCCTGACATGACCTGCCGGCGGATCGAAACCCATTTGGCCGCCTACCGCCAAGGGATATTGGCCGCCCGGAAGCGGACAATCGTCGAGGCTCATCTGGCCCGATGCCCGGAGTGCGCCCGCCTGCTCGCCCTTCTTGAGGAAACCGACAGGGCCCTGGCCTCTTTCCCGCAACCCCGGCTGAGCGACCGCCTGCGTCAGCGGCTCTACGCCCTGCCCCGACGGACAGACGAAAAAACTAAACCGGCCGGGGGCTTTTTTCCCCGCCTCATTCGACAGCCTCTCTTCGTCCCGGCCGCTGTCATGGTTCTGGTTGTCACCATCTTCGTCACAAACCCCAACCGGGACGCAATTTTCAGGTCTCTCAACCGGCAGGTCCACCTGGGCTTTTCCAAGGTGGAGAAGATCTACGCCCAGGCCGGGTCCCTGCTGGACAAACTGAATGCCTACAAAGAAGACGCCCTCGTATCGCTCAAGAGAATCAATCCTCTGAGCCAAAACGGGGACAAAAAATAGATAACGGAGGTTTAACATGGTCGACAAAGTCGTTTACACCAGGCCGCCCAAATCGCCCGTCCTGGCCGGAGTCCTATCCTTCTTCTTTCCCGGAACCGGATCCCTGTACAACCGCGAGTACATGAAAGGAATCCTGTACATCCTGATTTTTGCCGGACTGGTCACCCTGCAGACGCAGGGCGACGCCGGACAGCCCTTCAAGGGGTTGATCCTGGCCGGTTTTTACATCTTCCAGATCATCGACGCCATCCAGGCGGCCAAGGCCATCAACCAGAAAGCCCTGACCGGCAAAGCCCCCAAAAACGGCGAGGACTTTGCTCTGGCGGTCAAAGGCGGCTCGATCTTCTGGGGCGCGATCTTGATCGCCCTGGGCGCCATCTTTCTGCTGGCCAACTTCGAGGTCATCGATTACGACACGCTCTGGCGGTTCTGGCCCGTGCTGGTCATCGGCTTTGGCGGTAAGGTCATCTACGATTATTACCGCCGCGACAAGTGAGCTCCGAGGAGACGATCCATGGCTAACAGCAAACGCAAAGATTCTCTGGTGTGGGGTTTCATCCTCATCGTGGTCGGCGCCCTGTTCCTCCTGGACAGCCTCGACGTTCGCTTCGACGCCTGGCACTACCTGGCCAACCTGTGGCCGATCATCCTGATCGCCTGGGGCGCCTGGAAGCTTTATCTCGGCATCAAGGAAGCCGGGGCCGAAGACACTCCGGCCAAGAGTAAAAAATGAAAGGCCGGGAAATCGTTCTTCTGATTTTCATCATCCTGGCCGGCCTGCTCCTGACCCAAACCGACAAGGGACATATCAATTGGAACTGGGGCGTGGATTGGGGCGATTGGGAGGGCCCGTTCTTCGGCGGGTCCCACGAGTTTACGGCCCAGGAGACAAAAACCATCGATTCGCCTTTGCCCGAGGAGCTGGTCGTGGCCAATAGCCACGGCGACGTGGAGGTCCAGCCCTCGGCCGACGGCACGCTGACCGTCTTCCTGGAGACGAAAGCCTATCGCCGTTCCGAAGAGGAAGCGCGGGAAGCGGCCCAGGGTGTGCACCTGACCGTGGACCGGCAGGGTTCGAAGCTCATCTTGTCCACCAACCGGGACACCTTCCGCAAGAAACGGTTCTGGACGAACTGGCGCATCCGCCTGCCCGAAGGCCGGTCGATCGATATCCAAAACAGCTACGGGCTGGTTAAAACAGAAAAGACGGGCCGGACGAGCATCATCAACTCCCACGGCGCGGTCACGGCCCAGGATGTCCGGGGCGCTTTCGTCTGCAGGACAAGCTATGAGGACGTGAACGTTTCCGACCTGGCGGCCGACTGTCAGGTCGAGTGCCTCCACGGCGCGGTGACGGCCGTCCGAGTCAAAGGACGCGTCGCGGTCATCGCTTCCTACGGCGAAGTCCGGGTGGAAGAGGCGGGCGGGGACGTTGTGGTCAACGGCACTCATACCGAGGTCGTCGCCCGAAAGGTCGTCGGGACGGTCAAAGCCGAAACCACGTACAGGGACATCAGCCTGGCCGAAACGGGACCGGCCACGGTCATCGGCCACCACTCCGGCGTGGACGCCCGGGACATCAAAGGCGACTTGGACGTCGGCGACATCTATGGCCGGGTCACCGTGCACAACATCCAGGGCAGCCTGTCCGTTCACGGACGCAGCTTGGAGGTCATGGGCCGGGCCATCTCCGGTCCGCAACTCTCCATTTCCACCTCATATCAGAACATCGACTTGGCCGACTTTTCAGGCCAAACGGACATCACCACGTCCCACGGCAACGTTTCCCTCCAGCCCTCACGGGTCGGCGGCGATATCACGGTCAAGGCCGAACACTCCGAGGTCCGGCTGGTCTGGCCGGCAGGCGCCGTCCACCCCATCGAGGCCCAGACCCGCTACGGAAGCATCCGCTGGAACTTGGAGGCCAAACCGGATTTGGAAAAAAAGAACGGCTTCTCCCTGGTCAAGGCTTTCAGCCAAGAACAAGGACGCCCCCGGGTGGCGCTGAGCACGACCTACGCCGATATCATTGTCGAACCGGCGGGGTTTTCCAGGGCGAAAGACATCTAAAGACGCAGACCAAGATACTCGGGCGCCGTCCGCGGTGACGGCGCCTTTTTTTTGGCTGAGGTCAGGCGTGGCGGTGGTTCCGGCCGCGACGGATCCTGTCGGTCAGCAGGCCGTTGATTTTGATGTTGAAGTAAGAGATGAGGTTAGTGATGTCCTTCTTGTATTTGGTCACGTAGCGAACGAAATCATTCTCCACCTTGAACCGGAGAAGGTTCTCGAATTCCTCCACCTCATCGTGGAGTTCGATCAAAAAATGGTTGATGGTCCGGTATTGGGCGTTGACCTCGATCAGTTCCTTGCCCCCCGACTTGGCGAAATCCAGGAGGGGCGGCAGGGACTGGAGGATGAGGTCGCTTTCGGAGAGGAGTTCGTTGCACAACTCCTGGATCTCCTGGAAAAACGACTTGTACTCGAGCGGGCTGGCCAGCTTGTCCTCGGCGCGGTCGATCAGGACTCCGCACTGGTCCTTCAGGGAGTTGATGAAATCGACCACGCCGAAATACTTGCGGGGAAAGTGGAACAAGTCGACAAAATCCCGGCCGATGTAGATCTTGTCCTCGTAGTGGCTCAAGATCTCCAGAGGCGAATGGGTGTAGTACTTGATTTCGAAACAGCGGCCGGCCGAATCGCGGTCCCGCAGCCTGGCCAAGACCAGGAAGTTGTTCTGTTCGATGAAGTAGCTGTTGATGTCCAGCAAGGCCGAGTAGGCGGCCAGGTTCTGGATCAGGCATTCCTTGAGATAGCTCAACACGCTTCCACTGCGGGTGATGAACTCGTTGACCTTGTCGTTCGGCCGGGGGTTGAGGACGGAGTAAGACGGCGAGAACAGGTAAAGCACGGGCCCAGAGCCCAGCTCCAGATAAAGGTTTTTCAGCGTCTTGTGATGCAGGTCGTCCAAGAGCGGCACGGGCAGGGCCGGCAGGCTCTTGGGTTCGATCTTGGACAGTTCATCGATTTCGTTCATGGTCAATCCGCCGACGCTGAAAAAAGCATATCATCCGAAAAATCAAAATGCAACAGCCGGGCCGGGTTTCCGCCGCTCCGTCCAGTCCGGGTTGGCATAGCGTGCGTTCTGAATCCGGCTGACGGCGGCGGACTCCTCGGGGGAAAAGCCCCGGGGAGAGAATTCCACTCCAAAAAACTCCTCCAGGCCCGCCACGAACTCTTTCACGGCCGAGGCGAAGTCCACGGGCCGTCCCATGGCCTCCGAAAGCGAGGTCATGCGCAAACCGGCCTGCGTCCGGTCCAGGAACGACACCGCTTGGAGAAGCGACTCATCCTTGGCCAGGGGGATGGAGCCGTGCTGGAGGAACTTGCCCCCCACCCGTTTTTGGGCGCTGCCGATAATCTTCTTCCCGTCCCACTCCACCTCGTCCAGCCCCGGATGCGAAAAACAGGGCAGCGTTCCGCGGACATACTCCGAGGGCGGCGGCCCGGCCAGCGAAGCCCGGAGCCCGATCCGGGAAAGGCCGGACATCAGCCCTCGGGAGATCAGGCGATAGGATTCGGCCAAGGAGGCGGAGAAGGTCGCGGTCTCCGAAGAGCAGACCGAGTAGGTGACTTCCCGGTGATGGAGGACAAGCTTGCCGCCGGTGATGCGGCGGACGATGTCGATGCCGTTCTCCCGGCAATAATCGACGTCGGCCACCCGCCTCAAGTCCTGGGAACACCCCAGGGAAACCGTGGGCCGCGTCCACTGGTAGAAGCGGACCGACGTTTCCGGGCCGTCGGGCAGAGAGGAGAAGAGGAATTCGTCCACGGCCATGTTCCAGCTGCCGGCGGCCGGAACCGGGTCAATGATAAGATTCCAGCGTTTCACGTCCTGCCTCCTGCCGGGCAGGAGATAAAAAAAGAGCGGGCAACGGGATTCGAACCCGCGACTCCGAGCTTGGGAAGCTCGCACTCTACCGCTGAGTTATGCCCGCCCAGCCTGTCCCGCGATGAATGCCCGGGAGCTGAATTCCTGGTCGAGGCGTGCGGACGTGACCCGGTCACAGCTATCTTAATTTTTTTCGGGATCGATTTCAACCCGGAGAAACGCTTCCCGACCGGGCTATTTCTTGACGATTTCCACTCGTCGATTCTTGGCCCGGCCGTCTTCCGACCTGTCCCCCACTTCCACGAACGCCAGCTCGTACGAGCCCCCATAGTCGCTGGTCCTGACCGACATCCAGATCTCATGGCCCTGGACGACCAGCTTGAAACTCGTATAGGCTTCGGAATCGTAAAGGACCGTTCCCCCCAGCGACTTCAGGGCGTTGGTGTAGTTTCTCCGGATTTGAAGGTCTGAGGGCGGATTCTCGCCCTCGCGAATATAGTAGGAAATCACGGTTTTCTGACCCTCGACCGTTTTCGTCTCGTCGCCGGAGAGAGTGAACTCATAAGCATCAAACTTGGTTTCGCAACCGGTGATATAGAAGCCTTTTATCCGTGAAAACAGCGGATAATCCTTGCAGCCCTCGGCATCCTCTTGCTGGGCGGCGCAGATTCCCGCCAGAAAAAGCAAGGCTGAAGAACACAGAATCAAGGACAAGACAACTCTGGATGCTCTCATGACAGCTCTCCTGGACGCTGTAGTATAGACAATCTCAGGGCCCAATACAAGCCGGGGAACGGCCCGGACGGAGCGGTCAAAAAAACTCCCGGTGAAGGGCCCGGGCAGGATCTCGGTGCCGGGGTTTTTGGGGTCCCGGAGGTTCTTGATGACCGCGACGATCCGCCGGCCGCGCAGCGGCTCCAGCGTTCGGGGATGAAGGATTTTGGCCCCGGGCCTATTGCCTGGAACGTGCCCGGATGGTATTGTTTTCGTCTCTAATCCCGCGTATAATTTCACAATGCCGAAATATCAATTTTAAAAGGAGAGGACATGAATAAAACCCAGCAAAATTTGCTCAAAGCGTTTGCCGGCGAATCTATGGCGCGCAATAAATATACGTATTTCGCGGAGCGCGCCCGGAAGGAAGGCTACGAGTGGATCGCCCAGGTTTTCGAGGAGACGGCCGGCAACGAGCGGGCCCACGCCCAGCGCGAATACGAGCTCATGAAGAACCGCGTCGAAATGACCAACACCTACGACATCCAGGCCATTGGCTCCACACTGGACAACCTCAAACAGGCCGCGGCCGGAGAAAAACACGAATGGAACGCCATGTATCCGGAGTTCGAGAAGACCGCCCGCCAGGAGGGAGAGAAACTCATCGCCGAAGCATTCAAGCAAATCGGCGAAATCGAGGAGAAGCACGAGGAACGCTACCTGAAGCTGGCCAAAAAGCTGGAATCGGGGAAATTGTTTAAATCCGACAGCGCCGAGACCGAGTGGAAATGCTTGAACTGCGGCTACATCCACAAGGGCAAGGAAGTGCCCAAAGTCTGTCCGGCCTGCGCCAAGCCCCAGGGCTACTACATGCAGCTCGGTTTCGTCCGCTGAGCCGTCAAGCCGGTCTGAACTAGTTTTTTTTTCGCTTGAGTTTGAGGATGCAGTTCGTTTCGTTAAAACTGACCTGAAGGTCTAAGCCGCAGACTCGCGCTCGTTCCTTCATGATGTCCTGATAAAACTCCTTGTATTCGTCCATGGACATCTTTGGCCAAAAAGCGGCGATCTTCATCACTTCCAACTCCTGAAGCGGGCTAAAGCGTATTTCCGCCTCGTCCATCCCGGCGCTGGCCAGGACGTACTTGGAGCCGTAGTAGTTTTCCTCGAGGATCCCATAAAATATGGCGAACTGGGCCGCGCCTTCGACAAAAGGAAGCCAGGCGTCCATGGCCACGCGAAATCCTTCAGCCTGGTTCACGAAGAATTTCCGGGCCTCCTCCGGCCCGATGATCGTTTTCAGCTTATCAAAGACGCCGGTCCGGAAGGCGACATCCCTTTCGCACATCATCCATTTCACCTTGTCCGTGGGCACCGCGTAAATCGAGGAAGCCGGCACGGAGGGGATGTCAAAGACAGGAAAAAGGATTCCTTCCAAGTGGCTGACCTTCCAGCGGCCGACCTCCTTGACCAAGGTGAAAATAAACAAGTCTTCGCCCGGATTGAGGCGGGTTTCGACCTTGGCCCGGCCATCCCTGAGGATTTTCACGTGCCCTATTTTCATAGGGAAGGCCATTTGGTTTCGGCTGTAGATTTGGGCCAGCATGTCATAAAAGGGAACGAATGAAGCCGCAAAGCCTTTAGTCGACAGAAGAGGTCCCAAGCCTTTGTCCCCGGCTTCGACTCCCTTCTGGAATTGACCTAGAGTTGCGCGAACTTCATCCTCGGGGCTTTGTCCCTGTGGAGCTGTGTCCGAGATTGCGAATCCTGCCTGAAAGCTCACGGCTAGCATGAAAACAATAATTAATAGCCTGCGCTGTTTCATGATCTCCACTCCCCTGTCGTTACTGTGAATGGCATTCTGCCGATCGAGCGCTGAATATTCTAAAAATAAGCCTTTCAAATATGATATATTGAATCATATTCAGGAAGGAGGAATCAATGCATCCTCTTTTCTCCTTTCTAAAGATTTTGCTAACGCGGAGCGTCAACAGCGGCAGACGCTCCTTC